>JADMIO010980198.1_pt1 | contig 74957 bp, 67 predicted proteins | sample 8958161 | NCBI WGS metagenome assembly JADMIO01 (sample SAMN16585339, study PRJNA669376) | soil metagenome | isolation source: Crop rotation soil | place: USA: Cullars Rotation, Alabama | collected 2011 | reverse complement strand
CGCGACAACTTGTCCACGTGGAATTCTAAGCTTAGGATCCCAATGTGCTGGAAAGTTAATGCATCTGCATGACTGAAAAATACAAATGAAAAACATAGTTGCTCTAAGCGCTCTGGTGTTAATGTTCGGGCTGGCAAAAGCGCAGTCTAATCGGGAAGATATAGAGATCCGTTGGCCAAAAGCCGAGCGATGGGAACTTGACAAGAAATTATCTATCCAAACTGATTTTTCTCGTCGTCATGAGAAGTGGGATGTTAAAGACGACAAGAAGGAAAGCTGGCAAAAAATGCTGATGATATTAAATGATGATATCACAAAAAATACTAAGCCACTGGATAGTATTAATATATCACATGACTTATCAGAAGACAAAGGCATTCGTTTTACGCTCCTGGCGGAAAATAAAAATAACCCTCTTCCATATCGGCTGATCAGTTTGGAAAACCGAACGATTAAATCTGAGCAAACTCCCATTTCTACGCTTATTTATATTATAGATGGCAAAACCTGCAGGCATAAGGTTCTTGTTTCAATGAAAACAGACAAATTTCCAGCCGATTTTTTAACTCAATGGTCTGAAATTTTGTTAAGTAGCCGGGTCATCCCATCAAAAGATGGAAATTTTGAACTCACTGATGATGCTTATCTTGATGTCCAGGAAATTAATGGGATTGATGAGTTTTATGTTACAGCCAATTTCAAATTAAACCAGATGCAGCATTTGCTTAAGGGGCAAACTGCAAAAATTGTTATGGATGATTTACCTGAAATTCGTCTTTCGGGAAAAGTATCAGAGATCAGCAAACTAAAAAATGTAACTCCTTTTAGTCTCCCTAGTAACCAGAGCGGGAATTATGTCAAAATGGTTGAAAAATTTCCCGTTACCATTAAAGTCGAAATACCACCAGCTGATAAGTATAAGATTAAAAGTCGAATGAGTTGTATTGTCAGTGTAGCTACAGCTCAATAAAATGATGTCGTAAGTTGAGCGTGATTGTTTAATAATTTTTAAGGAGTAAATGGAGAATCATCAAATTGAAAATTCGCAAATACGATTGCAAGAAATATTCCACTGACTGAACAGGAAATAAAAGAAATGGTGATAGGCCAAAAAGCAGTCATGAGAATCGTTACAATTACGATCGTTGTTGGCATATTCTTTTTGGGATAATTGCTTTTTTATCTGTAGAAAAGGAAACTTTAGACAAACTGAAGTATTATGATTATAACGCTTTCTCCTGCATAGGATTATTATTTTTTTAGTTTTTGCTATTTCATTGCTATGCTGGTAGATACGTATAACAAGTACAATTAGAAGAAATCGGAACATCTTGATTGTCAGATTGATGAGGTCGATTTGGTGAGTCATTTTCATTTTCCAAATTACTCACCGAATCACTCACCAATGAGTTGGGAATTGATGCATATTTTGGTATGTCCTAAAAAGCAAAAAGCCTGCTAATCATACGATTTGCAGGCTTTTTGTTGGTTTTGACACCTTTTTGGCGGAGAGTGGGGGATTCGAACCCGCGGACCCTTTGACAAGTCAACAGTTTTCAAGACTGCCGCAATCGACCACTCTGCCAACTCTCCGGCGCAAAAGTACAAACTCAAATTGATTCTGCAAACTAAGATTCACATATATTTCATATTAAATTAATATGGGCAATACGTAAATGCTTAATCTCCTGAACTACATCTTTTTTATAACAGCTAGCCTGAAACGAAAGTTGAGAAGTCGTATCGGATAGGCACCGATAGCTTTGGCGTAAAATCTTATGGGGGTAAAAAGATCAATTGGATAAAAAAATAATGATCAATCATTTTTGTTTTGATTTTCCAGATCAACGGAAAATACGTTTTTAAGCCAACTTCAGAATTTCTCCTAAATTCAATGTTAGTTTTATCTGGGTTAGGTCAATAAAACTCCTGAAGGGAGGCTCTTGGGGTTTTTATAGGTAGGGTGCATCAATAGATAATAAAACACTCGCTACACAATCAAATGTATTCAAAAATCGGCAATTTCATATGGAAGGAAATGACAACACAGGGGTATACTCAGTTACACTGACCGAGAAACTGGATATAGCCGGCCTTCAGCTTAGCCAAGTATTTAAAAGCGAAAAGATCGATGTATATCTCCTGGTACAGATTTCCAGGGTACTTAAAAAAAAATTTTTCAGTACCTGAATCCCGAAGAACTGGATGTCGCTTTGAATCTGGAGACGATCAAAAGGTAAAATCGTTGATTTAACTGAATTAAATCAACAGCAGGAAGTGATTCTGCATAATTTGAACAGCCAAATCAGCCGCTTTCAGAAATTCCTTCAACAATTGGATGAAAAAAAAGCAAGCGTAGTATCTGACACTTCTCTACCTCGATGCGTCCATTTGAATTTCCAATAAATCGTTTCCTGTTCATTTTAACACATACTGTCCACAATGAGACAGTTGAATTTTATAGTTTAATTGTAACTTCCTTATTTTTGGCTTATTACTTCTGGCATTTCTATTGGAACATAGGGTTCAAATTAGTATTCATATGGACCGTGAAATTTCATCCAAAGAACAAGCCAGGCGAAGAACCAGGATATACATTATCGGTAGTGTTGTTGCCCTGGCAATCGCTTTTGGATTTATTCAATTTAGCAATATCGTTGAGCCTGCAGTAAAAGGAAATGTGCTGATTACCTCAGTTGCAAGTTAGGCAGGATGGAGGCGACCGTGCCTGCGTCAGGGATTGTTACTCCCGAATATGAATTCACCATCAGTTCACCGGTAGATGCAAGGATTGAGCAGGTAATGTTTAATGCTGGCGAAAAAGTAAACGGCATTGGATCACGAGCAATCACTCTTGGCGATTGGCGGGAATACGGATGAAAATGTCAAACAGGCCCGCTTAACTTTAAATGTGGCACAACTCGAACTCAAGCAGAAAGTGGAAGTCAGGCTCTGCCTGATCTTTCGTCTTATTGCTTTGAAAGCCGGGTCTGAGGTATAGCCTAAGTGTAACTCAAGTCGGGTTTTTGATAGCTGTTGCCGGTAAAACAGTATACCTTTAATATACTGCTTAAAACACCGATCGGATAATTGGCTCTCTTAAAATGGTCTTCAATTTTTCAGGAGCGGTCTTATTAAAGTCCGAGAGGTAGATTTCGTGGTGCAGGCCATTCTTTACAAAGCCCTTATTTGCAATAAATTGTTGCATTTTTTCCAGCGTGACAGGTTCCTGTTCAAAAGGACCAACATGTAGCATTTGTAAAACCAGTCCTTCATTCATAGCGTAAAGGTCGATATCCTGCACAAAAGGCAGTCCTTTTTTTCGGATGACGGTGTCGGTGGCATCACTGACCTGATCCTGGTTAACATCATTAGGTAACCGGATCATTATCCTGTAATTCCATTCACTTCTGGGTATTTTTTGCGGTGCTTCTGTCATGCTGAATTGTCCAAATTCCTTTTCGTCAAAACTCCATAGGCCCTCCAGTTTTGCAACAACAAAATCTTTTCCCATTGATTTGCAGGCGAACTTTAAGGTATATACAGTTGAGTAAAGAGCTGCAAGTTTTTCAGCAAATTGCTTTTCAGATGGATCTCCCTTTCCCGTAAGGGATAGAAAATGAGCGGGTTCGATGGTGATCAGTTCAGGTGTGGTCTTTGCGGTATAGTATGGCTTGTATTTTTTTGCCAGGTCAAGTTTTTCCATGATTTTTTTGTTCAAAATAAACCATGCCCGCTGACAACCCTATGGCAGCGTCCTAAAATTTTTGAAGAAATTTCAATTTCAATTTAAATCCTGATTTGAACAGTGTACAAACCAGAGCTCTTCTAGTATCTTTACAACGAGAATTGTCGTTTAATAAGATCGGTATGGTAGCGAGTATTTTTAATTGGAGTGGAGGAAAGGACAGTACGCTGGCACTGCACCAAGTTTTGCAGGATCAGGATTTCGACGTCCGGTATTTACTGACCACGGTTAACCAGACTTATAATAGAGTGAGTATGCATGGGGTAAGAGAAAGTCTTTTGATTCAGCAGGCAGAAAGTTTGGGAATTCCCTTGTACCAGCTCAGGCTACCTGAATCGCCTGATATGGCCACTTATGAGCAGGAGATGCACAGACATATGACCATATTTAAAGCAGAGGGCATCACCCATTCGATCTTCGGGGACCTGTTTTTAGAGGATCTGAAGGTCTATCGGGAAACCAAGCTTGCTGAAATTGGCATAATAGCGGAATTCCCGCTGTGGAAAAGAAATACCACAGCAGTTTTGAAGGAATTCATTTCACTTGGATATAAAACGGTTGTGGTTTGCGCCCAGCAGGGACTGGAGGATTTTTGTGGCAGGACAATCGATGAAAGTTTCCTTGCAGATCTGCCAGAAGGTATAGACCCATGTGGGGAGAATGGGGAGTTTCATACTTTTGTATTTGATGGGCCATTGTTTAAAAGGCCAGTTGAATTTACCTTAGGAGAGAAAGTCTTTAAGAACTTTCCTTCACCAGTGGGGGAAGCTCCTCAGGGTTATTGGTATATAGATTTAATCGGCGATGTGAATTCTTAGTGGAGATAGTAAAGGTCGTAAGAAAAATTTTATAAAGCATTCAATTTCTTATGATCCCCTTCAGCAGTTTTTAGACGCTATGTCGGCCTGCTTTCAATGCCATTGGGTATTCAGGATGACCGCTGAAGTGAAAATATGGTTGTAAGATGACCGAAGCCATCACGAATAGTAAGCCAATAGAAAAGGAAACCATTAGCTCTTTACTTTCCTTAAAAAGCAGAAAGCCAAACATGCTGCATATATGGTGATCTAAGATTAATTGCGAAATCGGTGGGGATCTTGCTGAAACTCCCAGTCATCACCTTGAAAATAACAATAAAACCATCGAATTTACATTATTTACATTTCTTTTTACAATGCGGATTCGCCCATATCTGCTGACCAGCTTAAGTTTGTCAGAGAAACGAACTCAGTATGAAGATGACAATAAAAAACTTAACACTCCTAGGTTTAATGTTCATCCCAATCACCGGACGTACCCAGGCTAGGGAAAATTGGATTGATAAGCCTGTTTCATCATGGCCCAAGGTCGCATTGATCAATCATGTTCAGTATAAGAACGGCGATCGCTATGTGGATCCTTCATTTAAATACGCTGCAACAGGTTTTCTGATTGACAATGGCAAGGATACTCTGGCAGCTACTGCCAAGCACATCCTGTGGATTGCTAAAAACAGGAAGACCGAAAATACTGAAATCAATAAAGAGCTTAAACAATGGGTAATGACGCCGAAAGGGACGGGTAGTGATTCGGCTGTTATCGGCAGGTTGTTGAATGAAGATCCTGAAGAAAAATTGGAAGGCAAGGGGGCTACGAGTCTGGACCGGGATTGGATTGTGTTCAGTACCACTAAAGTTGCTTCTGGTTTATATCCCTTAAAACCACGCTATACCCAGGTACAACCTGGTGAAAAGGTTTACATTCTCAGCTGTGCCTACGAAGACAGTTTGTGTACGGTGCATGAAGGGAAGGTATATAAAAAGCTGGGAATGGACATCTTGATCCGAAGAAATATGAAAACACATAAAGGAGGCTGCAGCGGTTCTCCCGTAATTGATGCAAATGGATATTTAATCGGCGTGTTGTCCCGTAGCTCGTACTCCGAACAGGGAAATGTTTCGATAGCCGTATCTACTGAGTACCTGAAAGACGTGCTGGATAAAAATTCGAACCTGAATATACCTAAGAAGGACTACGGAGAACTTCTTTACCATACTGTGCTTAAAGATGGCACTGAAAAGGCAATGAGACAGTATTGCGCCTTGATTAGGGATCCGCGGAATTATTATACGTATAACTTATACAGCCCTGACCGGAATGGGCTGAGAGAAACCGGAGAAAAGCTAATGCTCCTGGGTAGGTATAAACAGGCAATAGAAATGCTAAAATTTGCCATCAAAATGACAGGAGGCTTTTATGTCAATTACAACCTTCTGGGCAAGGCTCAATTATTAGCGGGTAATAAAGCCCAGGCCATTGAAGCCTATAAAGCCTCTGCCAGGGCTTATGAGGGCAAAGAAAATGAAGCATATGCCGAGTTGGAGAAATTACAAGTCAAGCCTTCATCAGCAGAGAAATAGAATGCTGCAATGATGTAAAAAATTTCTTCTTTACTTAACTTTTCCTAACACGGTTTTAGTTTCTCTTCCAGAATTTACTTGTCTCTCTATTTCTTCAAATGGTCATATCGATCAAAATTCAGGTTTAAGGACATCGGCAAAGCGCACCAGGCAGCAGAGCAGGTCAGAACAACAGGCAAAATTGTCGTGACACTTTCAGCTGACTCAGATTAAGGTTATTCAGACATTAAACCTTTTCTGTTTATCGGGGAAGGTTTTTTATGGAATGGGTTCTTCTATTTCAATAAGGTTTGGAGCTGATGTTCTAGCTCCGGGTTATAGGAGGCTTTGCACGGTTGTCAATGAAGATGCCATCAGGACCGATCAGCAGGAATCTGGGAATAAAATTTATACCGAATTTCTATGTGAATTCTAACTTAAATCGTTGCCTGCAGTGAGCTGGACCCCGTACAAATGGTTATTTTTTACATAGTTAACCATTCGTTTCTGTCGGTGCCTCCAGTGAGATACTGACTAATTTAATGTTGTTGTCCATTAAGATAGCTTCCTTTTTTAAATGCCGTCTGATTTGTAAATTGGTCAGACCCGATACCGAAAAGTTCACCATGCGAAAACCCTAAATTATTGTAATCTTTGCAATTTCCTATTTATGTTAAACATCAATAAGCCAATGAAACGGGGGAATGAAATTACCAGGGCCTATTTTGACCTTTTAGACCTTCATCTGGCTGAAATTGTCAGTGGGGGGGCTACTGAAATGCTGACCTTGCACGAAATCGCAAGCACTTTGTGTGTTTCTCACACCCACCTGACCGATACCATTCAACAAACAATGGGGCATCATCCCTGTCATTTCTACGATTTGAAAATCGTGGAACAGGCAAAAAAAATGATGCTCCATACGGATTTCTCCATTGCAGATATTGCAAAAATGCTGACGTATGATCCCTCCAATTTTTCAAAATTCTTCAGGAAATTTACCGGGGAAACACCTGGGGCATTTAGAAAACTGCATAAAAAATAGGGATTACATGAAAGCTCCGAAAAGTTCACCATGATATTCTAAGGGCGATAGCTGAATTTTATCCTGTAAATAATCTTAAAAAATTTATTATGAGCAGGAATGATTTAAAAGGTAAAGTAGTGATGGTCGCCGGGGGTGCAAAAAACCTTGGCGGCTTAATCAGCAGAAATATAGCGGCAAAAGGAGCTAAGGTAGTGATCCATTACAACAGTGATGCAACAAAAATTGATGCAGAGAAGACCTTGGCCGATATCACCTCAGCTGGTGGGGAGGCTTACCTGACCCAGGCTGATTTAACCCGGGTAGAAAATCTGGTAAAACTTTTTGCCGAAGCAAAAGCCAAATTCGGGGGTATTGATATCGCAATCAATACGGTCGGTAAGGTATTGAAAAAGCCATTTTTAGACACAACCGAAGCAGAATACGACAGCATGTTCGAAATCAATTCAAAACAGGCTTATTTCTTTTTACAGGAAGCTGGAAAACAATTAAACGACAACGGAAAGATTTGCACTATAGTGACTTCACTACTGGCCGCTTTTACAGGTTATTACTCAACATATGCTGGAGCGAAGGCACCTGTTGAGGACTTTACACGTGCGGCAGCGAAGGAGTTTGGGGAAAGGGGGATTTCTGTTACTGCGGTCGCACCTGGTCCAATGGATACACCTTTTTTTTATGGACAAGAGACCGAAAATGCTGTTGCCTATCATAAATCGGCATCGGCTTTAGGAGGACTTACCCGAATTGAGGACATTGCCCCGCTAGTGGAATTTTTAGTAACTGATGGCTGGTGGATTACCGGGCAAACTATTTTTGCGAATGGAGGGTATACCACTAGATAAGCGTTTCAAGCAAAAATCCTGTATCAGGCAGGACTTTTGCTTTTACATTTTTATTTGCCTGAATAAATCCATAACTTAAAAACATGATAGTCAAAATTATAAATGCTCTACTGATGCTCTTTGCTGCTTACATGGGAACTAAACAGGGCTGGGCGATGTTTTCGGGTAAAACCGAAATGCTGGAACTATTTGGAAAATGGAGCATCGGCAAGCAGGGGGTGATGGCTTTAGGATTCTTTACGCTGTTGAGTGTTGTCCTGATGCTCATTCCTAAAACCTTTGCCTGGGGTAATTTCCTAATGGCGGCAGGTATCCTGTTAATTATCTGTTTTCATTTACTCGATAGAGATCTTAAAGGGGTGATGATTGAGCTGCCTTTCTTCCTGCTGTCCTTAGTTATTATTTATCTGCAACACCCGCTTGCGAAAATAAGCTAGGGCATCAACTGCATTAAAATTTACACAAGCTGTAGAAGCACAGCCGGACAGGAGAACTGTTCCTATCCAACATCATTTTTTTGCAAAAGGTAGTGGGATTAATAGCGTCACTTATCTTTCGCATTTAAAACGGCTCCATAGTGCATTCAGCGTCACCCACACCGGTTCAGTATCAGGCTTTGGCGATAACTGATAAAAAACAATTGTTTGCGTGCTTCCGGGGCATTTTTTTACATGGATTTTCGCATGAAGTACCATGGGCTTCTGTGCCATATAGTCGAGCATATGGATGGTTCCCAGATAAGTATGCAAATCTTCTTTTTCCGTTTTTATCACCTTGAGCTTAGCCTGAGTCTTGATGACTAGGGTTTTGGGAATGCTTCGCTTGGTGATGTTCCTACCTACAAGGCCGTCATAATAGGCATTTAGGTTTTTTTGGATGATCGCTGTATTTTGAACGGGAGCATCGTCCAATAACCACAAAAACGCATAAGACCAATATTCAGGGCTTTTCTGATCGCTCCAGCCTTTAGTAAACCGGATATCTTCCACACCAGCGTATCTAATGGATGGTGCAAATTCTATTGGGATAGGAAAACGTTCAATCCTCCAGCCGTCCAGCTCAAGCTGATAGGGCGGAGTCCAGGATGGACCGTCAAATGCGGGTTTATTTTGAGCCGATACCTCAGTGCAAAGGCAGCTGAGCATCAAAGCAAAGAGATAGCAGGTAAACTTGTTCATGTTTTATTGCTTTGGTAGCTTTAGGTTGGGCGGTGATTTAACAAATAGACATTAGATTTAAAAGATGATATCGTTGGTCAGCACAACACGCCACTGGTTGTATAATTTGATTTCGCGGCTGCAGTTTTTATGCCATAAGATAAAATAGGCTCTAATATGTAGTTTTTTGGTCTTTCTTTCGTAGCCTTGTCCGTTAGTGGACATGTTTTGTTCAGATTTGAACAGCAGGTGACTAAATGAATATGGGAAATTGCAGCAAACTATTAACTTAGGTTGATCATTATTTCAATTTACCGTGAATTTAATCTCTATGCATGTTATGAAGCCTTTGAGCCACATGGTTTGAGACCTGTAAGTGTGAGCATAAATGGGCTGTCTGAACTAGGTCAGCCAGGTTAGACGGCTTGCTGAACGTACGCTTTTTATTTATCTGCCTTTTCGACTCCCTTACTTGTCATGATTACGGGTTGTATGGTGCCATCTGGGTTATAATGTAGGTCATCTATGCAGACCGAGCGACGATGACTTCCGCCTCCTTCCAAAGCGCCATTGTGATAGAAGAGATAAGATTTGCCTTTAAAATTAATAATCGCGGGGCGATTGGTCTCACAGTTGTATGGGATCTCATTTAAGATGCCTGCGAATTTCCACGGACCACCGATGTTACGGCTCATCGCATATGCGATTTTTTCGGGCATGCCATAGCCATAAGAAAGATAATACCAGTCGTCACGCTTATGGAGATGAGCACCTTCACTGAACGCAGGAAGGGAAATGGTGCTAATCGGGCCATCAATTGCGATCATGTTACAGTTTAATTTGGCAATATAACAGGTTTGGTTTCCCCAAATGAGATAGGCTTGCCCATCATCGTCGATGATCACTGTGGGATCTAAATTTGCTTTTTGATTTGTTGTTGGTGGGATCATCTTCCGGGATATTAACGCGGATCCTTTGGCATCCCTAAACGGTCCGCTCGGGTAAGTTGCAACAGCTACTCCAATCGCCATGCCCTCAATAGTGGCATGGGAGACAGCAGCGTACCAGTAGTACTTATTGTTCCTTTCAATGACGCTTGAGGCATAGGCATTTCCCTTGGCCCAGCTAAAGTCTGTGGCCTTGAGCGGGGAGGGATGTTCCTTCCAGTTAATCAAATCGATCGACGAAAAGCATAGCCAGTTGTCCATAACATAATCTTCTACCCCCTCTGCAGGTATGTCATGACCTGTGTACAGGAAAAGGGTATCTTGATAGACCAGGACAGAGGGATCGGCCGTAAATTTGTGTCTGATAATGGGATTGCCTTGCCCGTTAACTCTATGTTTTATATCCTCCATAGTTTTAATGTTATATTGATATTCCGGTTTCTTATGAGGTGATGAATTTTTTACGATCCTTTTCATTTTTGCGCTGGGGATTGTCCAGGTCGTGTAAAGCGTCAGGACATGCTTAACTTTATTTTTTATTTTTGTTTAACTCTTGCCTCAGTTCATATTCGGCCTGTTTGACTTCGTCCTTTTCTGAAAGAGGCTCATCTGTTTTGAGTTTTTGTTTGAGCATGGGGAAGTAGCTTGTGAATTGAAAAAGCCTTGCAGACGAAATAAAGAATTTTTTTGACTTTTAGCATTCTGGCTAGATGATAGATTTATTGGGCTTTTCTCAACATGGGCCGCACTATAGGCGAGTTACCTGATTGAATTTCGCCAATTATCTCGAATCCGTGACGCTGATATAGTGAAACATTTTTCGGATTTGAAGATTCCAAATATGCGATAAGTCCATCACGGTCAACGGCTTTTAGTGCTTCAGTCATTAGAGCAGAGCCTATCCCTGAACCCTGATGCACCGGATCGACACCTATCATCGGTAAGTACCAGTGGGGTTGGGCTGGATGAAATTTTCCCATTTGCTCAAAAATGCTCTCCATATCTTCTTTAATATCCTCGTTGGTGTTTTCATTGAATATACGCGCTAGAGATTCTTCATCGGATGTGGAACCAGGTGGTAGCCATAGCGCAGCGCCTTTGAATCCATTGGCAATGTAGGCTGACCCCTTTTCGAAAGCGCTCCCACCGAAGGCATTCGTTATCGAAGAGAAAGTTGCTAAATATTTTGCAGGGTCAGGCAGGGACCATCGGGCCATCGGATCAACGCTGAATGCCAGTGTTAATATCCCAATGGCGCCGTTTTTATGGGTTGGTAAAGCTGTTTTTATGATCATGTCAATTTTTCATTAAATGTTTAAATCGCTGTCGAAATTTGATTGGAGAACAACTATTCAGTATCTCAATTCCCTTCGCCAGTTCGGCTGTTTGTCAAAATAACAATCGAGTGTAGGAGACTGTTTGTATATTTCGTTAAGAGTGGAGAAGAACCATTATTTTACGGTTTGTCGTTTTAGTGCGCTGCTGGCCCATAGTGACCAAATGATAAGCACAGGCTGGAAGAAAAGCCGTGCCAGACGTTTGGTCCCGGTATCCAGACCGAATGCATCGCGATGTTCAGTGTACTGGGCAATGTTGCCTGGGAAAACCAGTATAAAAAAAATGGCAAGTGCTATGCCTATTTTAATTCTTTGTTTGCGCCAAAAGATCATTGCTACTCCCAGTAAAATCTCTACGATTCCGGAAAGCAAAACGACAAGGTCTTGGTTCATTGGGATCCAGTTTGGTACCTGAGCCTGAAATTCTTCCCGCTGAAAACTTAGGTGGGCCAAACCTGCCAATATCATAAATAAGCCCAGGATTATCCGTGCAAGATTTTTTAAATTAGTGGCAGGCTGATTTTCGTCTATCATTGTCGGGAAAAGAATTTGTTGTTCTGTTAACAATCGCCAGGCTTGATTGTTCGTTCGATCAGATAACAGTTCCCCCCTTTAGCTGAAAGTCTTTTTTGAGACGTTCATAACTTTGCGGATCTATCGGCTTAGTGGCACGCGCTATAATACTTGATTTAAAACCTAAGTCTAATGCGTCATTTGCAGTATAATATACACAAAAATCGGCTGCTACTCCACAAACGGCTACCGCTGTAACCCCTCTCCCTTTAAGGTAATCGGCCATACCTGTAGCTTTTTTTCTGCCATTATCAAAAAAGCCGCTGTAACTGTCAATTTCTTTATCCATCCCTTTTCTAAAAATAGCCTCAACAGCATTTGTTAAAAGTTCTTGAACCAGTTCTGCCCCCTTTGTTCCCTGTATGCAATGCTCAGGCCATAGCACCTGATTTAATCCGTTTAAAGATATTTCTTCAAATGGTGATTTATTTGGGTGGGAGGTAAAGAAACTTTTATGACCCCTTGGATGCCAATCTTGCGTGGCTACTACCAGATCATATTCTGACTGTAAGTCGTTAATGGTTTGAACGATTTCATCACCATGGTTAACAGCTAAAGCACCTCCAGGTAAAAAATCATACTGTACATCGATAATAATTAGCGCATTCATAGATAAGAATTGATTGTGATTAATTTAATGAGTTCGGGCATAATTTGTTTAAAAAATGAAAGTTTGAAGATAACTTAAAATAAGGGCATGGCATAAGAAGCGGGATTTTACCTGTGTCTATAAATGGCTTGGCTTCAGTTGAACCTGAGCGGATCAGTTTAGGATTTAACCCGAGAAAAAGATGTGATCTGGATATAGAGGAGGCTTTAAATGTGAAGGTTTTGCTGTTGTAGTGGCAGAATTGAATGAATTGAGTTTAATTGAACCCCGTAGGCTCCAGCTTGCGGTTGAAGTTTCAGGTGTTATTGGCTTATTTTACGTAAGATGTCCGTAAGTAAGCTTGGTTTTACCAGATCAGGAGTATTTTAGGTATGCCACGCTCGGTATTGCGCGGGAGATTAGGAGAGGACTTTTTGTCCCTTTGAGGCAGGCTTTGGGTAGGGGTAGTGAACTGAAAACTCCTTTGTAGGTCACCGCTTTTTTCAGGAACGCTTGCCTTATCGGGAGCCCATTAATTTCCGTTTCAGTATTGAAGTGGGGATCAGCCGATTATTAGAGCATTGATTACACACACAAATTAAGAAACAAAATCTTCATTAATAACACAGGATATTTGACTTGTCATTATAAACCAGCTTCTGTACATTCAGCAAGAAACGAATAGATTAACCCGAAATACTTGAAGAGAACAAGGCTGTTTTTTATATTTGCAGCCAACAGTTTATCCCTTATAAGGTACGCGGCCGGTCATAATTCTCTGGTAACACCAGATGTATTATAAAAACTACCTTAAATGACAAAATTCATGAAAGGTATGCTGATTGATTACCTGACGAGACTGCTCATGTAAAAGGGCGTCGTAAAATTTTTGACCCGTAATTGAAAACCTGCTTTATGATTTTTAGAATTGCGAAAATTTCAGATATTAAACAAATGCAGATAGTACGGCATCTGGTGAAAGAGAATACTTTGAGCAATCCTGATCTTGTTCCTGATAAAGATGTGGCGTATTACATTTCCGAAAGAGGCAAGGGGTGGGTTTGTGAGGTGGGTGGTCGGATTGTAGGTTTCTCAATTATCGATCTGTTGGAAAAGAGTGTCTGGGCATTATTTGTAGATCCGGAATTTGCAGAAAAAGGGATCGGGAAGGAATTGCATCGACTAATGATCGATTGGTATTTTCAGCAAACTAGTGACAAGGTAGTTTTAGGGACAGCACCAGATACGCGTGCAGAACGATTTTATCCGCTTCAAGGCTGGATTCAGGTCGGCAGCTATTCCAATGGCGAGACTAAATTTGAATTGACTTATCAACGCTGGATTCAACGTACTTTATAAAAAATATTAGGCGGAATCACTTATTCATTTAGTCACCTAAGGTGTACACACATCGGCCGGAACATCCTTAGGATTGTAAACCCTTAATGGATTTATCTATGCCTAGGCTGTCCTGGCTGCCCTGCTAATCGTTTTTTACCATAACCCTTGATATTTCATGAAGTTTTCAGAATATTTGTTTAAAGGGACGTGTGATATTTCCCTTCCTTTAGTAAACTGCTTACTGAAATGGTTTACCTGACTAGAAATAACCCTTCGGCCTATGTTTGATATATTTTTTGAAAAATACCCGAACTATTCGATTGTACAGAAGACACCAGGCGATGTATTGGATAAGTATGAAGGCAAACTGCCTCCTCAGCTTATTGACTTTTGGAATAACTATGGGTTTGGAATTTTTATGGATGGCTATCTGAAGCTGGTTAATCCGTTGGAGTTCCAGCCTGTTTTCAATGAAGCCTATGACAATACGGATGTGGAAATCGTTTTTGGGATAACTGCACTTGGAGATTTCCTGACCTGGACAGGGGATGCAATCCGGGCAGTATATTTTAGAAATGGTGAGGATTCCATTATAGAAAGTGGGGATGATATGGAGTGGTTTTTTGATATGGACTTAGCAGATGAAGGTTTCTTAAGGGCTAATTTGAATGATAAGAATTACCTCATCGCCAAGGAAACCCTTGGAGTCCCGCAATACGACGAATGTTTTGGCTATGTGCCTTTACCTGGCTTAGGGGGGGCGGAAAAAGTGGAGCATCTTCAGAAAGTAAAAATAAAAGAACATATTTCTATCATTGCTCAAAGTTTTGGCAAGATCAGGTAAGGTAGATGATCCTTTTTTGATAAAGGATACATAGGATCTAAGCTTTTGTGAGTGGGTTCTCAGTATGCGTTGCGTTTTCTGGAAGATCTAAACATTTGATTTCCGCAATCATCACGCTGGTATTTCAACCAAATAGGAGATTTGGAATTTGGAAGACATTGCCCAAACTACCGTTTTGCTAGAAATGCCGTCATGTTTTTTTATTTTGTTATGATGGGTTTTATCTGAGTAGATTTACCTTTTCAACAGAAGTGGGGTATTGAGATATAAAATAGTGTGCATGATCAATGGCTTCTGAAATATTAAAACCATAGCTGTTTAAGATTGTTGTATTTACTTTTACAGGATTCAAATTAATATCTATTTATTATGGAAAAGCAAATTCAAGACCAGCAGTCAAAGGAGCTGGAAGAGAAACGTAAAAAACAAGGTCTATCTGACTTTGACGATAGTAAAGCCAATGACCATAGCGAATCGAAAACCGATACGGCTGACGATACCCCACCCGCTGATGCACTTGCTCCATTCAGGCGCATGGGTGAGCCAGGTTCAAGGAAATAGTGCTGCAGAATGATGACAAAATTATTTGTTGTTACTCTGACACCCGGTAATCTGTTCGAAAGATTCGGGACAATAGCTACCCACGAATGTTATTGCTATCTCTGAATTATCGAGTATCGTTATCCTGTGATGAAAAGATTAGTTAACAGTAAAACTTTTATACAATAAAGTCTAGCTTTCTGGTCATTGCTGGTGTAAATAGGGAGGTTTAACTTGTTGATAATTACCCTTTTTATGCGTTGAAAAACGCCTAAAAAACACGTGACTTTCTTGGCGTTTGGGATAACTTATGTTTTTTGAATAAATATCACTGACTATTTATGGAGTATTAATGATGGTAACTTTTTGCTGAGAAGCATTGAAATATATTTTAATCAAAATTAGTTGAGAAACTTAAACTTTTATGCTTTTCAAGTGCGGCAAGTTGAGAATGGTAGCATCCCTGAGCCTGGCATTTCGCTGGGCTTCAAACGAGCTCCCTTCAGCCAACAAAAGGCTTTTCAGTAGTTATCAAGTATGGCGACCAAATCATTATCCCTGATGTCATGAAATGGATCTTTCCCAATTTTCGGCCGGCATATCAGGCCATGTTCTGCGAAAGAGGCGGCTTCATATCGAATAATCCTCAGTCTATGCCGGTTTCCTGTTTTCTCCATCATTAGGTTAATTGGACTTGTAGTTAGGGCAAATGACAGTCGAATGAAAATTTGTTATATTAGTAGCAATCAAAAAATTAAATGTTATGAAAAAAATATTTGTACTGTCTCTAATTGTGACCTTGTTTACTTCAGCAACTTTATATGCTCAGGACAAGCCAAAAGAAGACAAAAGTAAACGCCCAAGTCCGCCTGCAATCGCTAAAGGAACAACTAAATCAGGTACAGCAATCACGATCGATTACAGCGCACCTTCCATAAAAGGCCGTACGGTAGGTAAAGAAATCGCACCGTTTGACGGTAAAGTTTGGCGAACCGGAGCAAACGAGGCCACTATTTTTGAAGTGAGTAAAGATGTGACCATAGACGGAAAACCTTTACCAGCCGGAAAATATTCATTGCACTCCATTCCTGGTGCCCTGGACTGGGTGTGGATCTTTAACAAGGCGGCAAATCAGGGGAGAGCTTATGAATACAAAGAGGCAGAGGACCTTATTCGCATAAATGCTAAAACTGGAAAAGCAAAAAGCTTCGTGGAAAAAATGACTTTCACCATCGATAAATCAGGTAAGGTTGTTTTAGAATGGGGCAATATTTCAGTGCCGTTTACTGTAAAATAAAATCTTACGTTCTTCGCCTGTCTGCTGTAAATGATTAGGCAAGCGATCAGAAATATAGGGATGGGAGGCGTCATAAACATGATGGGCGCCTTCTGTTTTATAGGCCTTTGCCCTGATCTGTCTTTGTGCCAGCTGCTGCGCTACACTAATTCAACGTCCGGATGTCCAGATGTCCATGCAGGATCAGCTGGTGAACGGAAACCCATTCTGCAGCTTTTAAAATATCAAATTCCTCCTTGTGTTTTATGAAATCATATGAAGGGGTGCTGTCCAAATCATCGCTTTTTATTCTAATTGCATGGGTGCCTAACAATGAATGAATTGACTACTCAAATGATTAGATAAGAGAGACGATCATTCGAAATCTGCCGATTCATAAATAGGGCTTTGCCTGCGATTGTCAGATTGATGTGCCCGATTCGGTGGGTCATTTTCATTTTCCAAATCACTCACTTATGAGCTGAAATTGATGTCAAGTTTTGGGATTGATCCTGCATATTTTGGGATGTTCCTAAAAAGGAAAAAGCCTGCTAATCATAAGATTTGCAGGCTTTTTCTTGGTTTTGATACCTTTTTGGCGGAGAGTGGGGGATTCGAACCCGCGGACCCTTTGACAAGTCAACAGTTTTCAAGACTGCCGCAATCGACCACTCTGCCAACTCTCCGCGACAAAAGTACAAATACGAGTTGATTTTGCAAATTCAGATTTAGATAATTCTGGTTAAAAATGATAACGCGCTAAAAATGAGTGAGAAAAATTTATCTTTTCCCGAGTTTATCCTCTATTGGGGCCGCTTTTTTGAATAAATTGAAGTTAGGTCTGATGATTTTCACGCTCCTTTTCGATAGATCTACGCTTGCATTTAACTCAAAACCCACCAAAAGTATCAGAGAATTTAGATAAAGCCAGATCATAATAACGATAAGTGTACCGATAGAACCATAAACTTTATTGTACGAACTGAAGTTATTAATGTAAAAAGAGAAACCCCATACAGAGATAAAGGCAAGTATCGTAGCCAGCCATGAACCGGCACTGAAAAACTTCCATTTCTTTGCGTGGGCTGGCCCGTATCTGTAAAGAATAGAAATCGTTACAAAGTACAATATTCCTAACAGTGCCCATCTGGTAAGCTGAATAGCAAATGTTGTAAAGCTCGCCTTAATGTTAAGTGTTGTTTCAATACGGTTTAATGCAATTTCACCAATTGCCATTGCTACAATACAAGTGATTACCGAAAAAGCAATCACAAGGGTCAGTAAAATAGCAATTAAGCGTTGTTTTATCCAGCTACGCGTTTCAATGATCAGCGACGATTTATTAAAAGCCATCATTAGATTATGCACACCGTTTGTTGCAAAGAATAACGATAAAATAAATCCGAACGACAACAAACCACTGTTTTGCTTATGTACAATCTCATCAAGAGTAGTGCTAAAAGCCTTATAAGCATCTTCTGGCAAAACCAAAATAATCAGGTTCATCAGTTGATCCTGAAAACCGATTTTCTTAGGTATAAAAGGGATCAATGTAAATAAGAAAATGATGGCCGGGAAAATGGCCAGCATAAAATTATAGGCCAGTGAAGAAGCCTTATTCACCAGAGAGTCTTTGCCGATCTCTTTAAAAAAGAATGTGGCAACAGTATAAATGGGTAGTGGACTAAAGCCAGGTAAAACACAAACTTTTGTCCAGCTAATAAACATAGAATAAAGCCTGATTTTTAAAAGTTGCTTATGAACCCACTCCATCTATCAAATTTAATTAAAAAATATCCTTAACTTCTCCATAAAATTTTCTGGAGGAGAGCAAGGTTTGTTTTTGGCCATATCCACAAATACCAGAGTAGTTGTTCCAATGTTAATCAATTCACCAGCGGCATTAGATAACTCGTATTTAAAATGGATCCTCACACCCGGAAGTTCGTGAATGGTAGTTTTGATTGTGATTTCCTGATCGTATAATGCTGGCTTAATATATTTACAGTTCAATTCCAAAACCGGCATCATTACACCTGCACTTTCCATTCCAACATAATCCATACCCAAACTTCTTAGCATCTCTACACGGGCAACTTCGTAGTACTCGGCGTAATTTCCATAATAAACATATCCCATTTGGTCCGTTTCACCGTATCTAACTCTTATTTTGGTAGTATGAGTATACATTATTTAAAAATATTGCGCTGGTTTAAGGCATCTCTATATTTCTTAGCGTTCCTTTCGTGCTCCTGAACAGTTACCGCAAAGTTATGATAGCCAGAAAAATCTTCCTTGGCACACATGTAAATATAATTGTTATTGTCACGGTTTAATACTGCATCAATAGCATTTATACTAGGCATCATGATGGGCCCTGGAGGTAAACCAGCATATTTATAAGTATTGTATTTTGATTGTATACTTAAAAGCGAATTGGTAACACGTTTAACTGTAAAGTCGTTATTGGCAAAAATAACGGTTGGATCTGCCTGAAGTAATATACCTTTATTTAAGCGGTTTAAATACAAACCTGCAATAATAGGCATCTCTTTGTCGTATAGAGCTTCGGCATCAACGATGGAAGCTAATATAGAAACCTGAATAGGGCTTAGGTTTAACGATGCCGCTTTTTGTTTGCGATCAGCATTCCAGAATTTATCGTATTCAGCGTGCATTCTGTCAAAGAAATCCGAAGCAGTAACATTCCAATACATCTCGTAAGTGTTAGGAATGAACATCACATAGCTGTTATCTTTATTAAAACCATACTTTTCAAGCAAAGAAGCAGAGTCGAGCAGATTTATAAAAGTTAAAGAATCTGGTTCAAGGTTTCTTGAGAGATAGCCGGCAAAGGTTTCTTTTTGCCTTAAGTTTTGAAACTTAAGTTTTACAGGATCCTGATTGCCCGATTTCAGCATATTAATAATGCTGCGGTTATTCATTCCTTTTGCCAGTTTATAGCGCCCTGGCTTTAAAGAACGTGCAAGCTGCATTTTACCGGATGCTTCACTAAAAGAGCCTATATCGGTTAACATATCTTTTAGTTTAATTTCTTTAAACAGGTCGTCGATATTGTAACCCGTTCTTATATACAGGTATTTTTCGTTGCCCGTAACGTTTGGTGCAAAGTATACTTTATATAATTTAAGTCCATAAAAGCCCCCGGCAATTAAAACAAGCAATAGTAAGCCTAATATTATTTTGGTATTCTTTTTAAGACCTGTTTTATTTTCTTCGTTTGACATATACAAATGATAGTGTGATTAATTTTTATTAGATAATGTAATGTTTACCGGTGTTCCAATTTTTACTTTAGTTACCGAATCCGTTGCAAGTGGGTCCTGTTTAATGATCACAGCATTGGCAGAATCCGTCACAATCCCCTCATAAGTAACTGTTCCAAGGTTTAACATTGCGCCATTTCTCAATGCAAACAATGCCTCATCCTTGGTTAAGCCAATAAGAGTTGGAATGTCTACTTCTTCATTTCCTTTTCCGTCGCCTAATAAAAAGTCAATTCTTGATCCCTTAGGGACCATTTCCCCCACTTTAATAGGTTGATTTCCAAAAGAAACTTCCAAAACAACATCTCTGCTCACATCCGGTTTATAAGTAGTATCCCCAAGTTTCAGACCAAAACTCTCAATTATTGCCTGTGCTTGTCTTAATGATTTATAGACGATATCTGGAAATTTAACATTTGGAGCCTTGTTCATGCTCACAGTCAGGTAAATTGTCCTGTTGTCTTTTACAAAAGTATTAGGGTTTGGATCCTGATCTATTACTGTTCCCGGAGGGGTATCCATAATATAAACAGAATCGACCTCATAACGTAATCCCAACTGCTCAAGTTTACTAACTGCTTGTGTAAATGATAGTCCTTTAACTGATGGTACATTTAAACCCTGGCCATGTTTGGTGTAATACCTTAAACTAAAGAATGCGGTAAATAAGATTACTGCAACAGTAATTACAGCTGCAATAAGATTGTTCCTAAATGAATTTGTTTTTAAATAAGATATGAATTTGCCCATGCGTTTTTCTCTTCTGAAGGTATAGCGTCCAAATTTAGATTAAAATAATATTTTATTGGAATTAAAATGACATCTACACCAACTAATTTATATTTGTGCCCTAGCTGACCTGATCACTTTGCCCAGTCAGATCGCTCGGGTAGTTGCTGGCCAACTAGGTTGAGTTGACGGTATAGACATTATAATTTATTATACATTATCACTTATAATGCCTATACATATTATAGATATATTAGAATTTAAAAAACTATACAGATGAAAAAAACAATAGCATTGCTAACCGGAGGTACCACTGGCGAATGGGTAGTCTCCGTTAAAAGTGCAGCAACAATAGCACAGAATTTAGATGCCAGTAAATTCGATGTTTATAAAATTATGCTTACCCAGCAAGGCTGGTTTTATGAGCCTGCAGATTCTGTGAAAATAGAGGTTGACCGTAACGATTTTTCTCTTACCATAAAAGGAAGAAAAATAATGTTCGAAGGCGTATTTATAGCTATACACGGCTCCCCGGGTGAAGATGGCAAGCTACAAGGGTATTTTGATATGCTTAATATTCCTTATACAACATGTGATGCGCTTACATCGGCCATTACCATGAACAAAGGTTATACAAAGGCAGTTGTACAAGGCATAGATCAATTAAATGTTGCTAAATCTGCTCAGATCTTTAAGACTGTACCTTACGATTTAACTCAACTAAAAAAAGATCTTAAACTACCATACTTTGTTAAACCAAATAACGGCGGCAGTAGTATCGGCATGAGTAAGGTAAGCCATGGCAATGATTTGGAAGCAGCTCTTGAGAAAGCTTTTCATGAGGATAACCAAATTTTGATAGAAGAATTTATATTAGGCAGAGAGTTTACCGTTGGTGTAGTAAAACTTGATGGCAAAATAAAAGTGTTGCCTATTACAGAAGTAGAAACGGCAAAAGAGTTTTTTGATTTCGAAGCTAAATATACTCCTGGGGTAGCCACAGAAACCACCCCTGCAGCGGTGAAACCTGTAACCAGGGATAGAGTAGCCAAAATAGCTGAGGCAGTTTACATTAAGTTGAATTGTAGGGGGGTAGTACGTATCGATTTTATACTTACGGAAGATGAAGGCGATTTTTACTTCATTGAGATCAATACCATTCCCGGACAAACCTCAACCAGCTTTATTCCTCAGCAAGTTGCCGCAATGGGAATGAAGTTGAATGATTTTTATACTAAGCTCATTAAAGAAACGATAGGGTAGCATTTGACATGAAAAGATTTTCATCATGACAATTAAATATTTGCTTGACAGTGGTTATAAACTATCTCTTTATAAAAAGGGGGATGTAATTTATGAACCGGGAGCTCATCCCAGGGCAGTATATTTTATAAAGAGCGGCAAGGTGAGAATGGTAACGGTAAATGATGATGGTAAAGAATTTATACAAGGTATCTTTAAAGCCAACGAATATTTCGGAGAACCTGCATTGTTGGTTAATAAATCTTATCTGGCCTACACAATTGCCACTCAAGATTCGGAAATTATAGTGGTAAAAGGAGAGGATTTTCTTAAAATGCTAAAGGAACATCCTGATTTTAGTATGAAGCTTATTCAAACCCTGAGCCATCGTTTGTTTTATAAGTCTATGATGCTCGAAGAGCTGGCAAATGAACACGCAGAGCACAGAATAAGGACACTTATTGCTTACCTGTTTAAAGATGTAGAACATGCTCAGGAGCTAAAGGTAACCCGACAGCAACTCGCAGACATGAGCGGGCTGCGAGTGGAAACAGTAATCCGCATCATCAAAAAGCTTTCAGATCAGAAGGAATTGAGACTGCTTAGGGGCAAAATCATCAGAATTTAAGTATGATCTGGATCATAAATTAACTGTTTTATCTGTCGTATTTTTGTGTCATAATATTAAAGTTATGAAACCAATATCAAAAATACAGGCAGTTGTAGGGTGTAAATGTCCGAGATGTAGAAAAGGCCCAATATTTTCTGGTAAGCTTTATGCTTTTAAGGGCCAGACAACTAATGAATATTGTCCCGTTTGTAACCTTCGTTTTGAAAGGGAACCTGGCTTTTTTTATGTAGCAATGTTCATTAGTTATGCGATGAATGTTGCTGAAATGATTACCATCGCAGTAGCAGCTTATGTACTTGGCGTAGATCTTACTTATGAGAACCTTTGGATGTATATAGCCATTATCATGGTTGGTGTATTCCTGTTTGCTCCTTTTAATTACCGTTATTCAAGAGTGTTTTTACTGCACTGGCTTACACCTGGCCTTGGGTATGTTCCGGATTTGAAACACCAGGCATAAGGTTCAGTATTTTCATAGCACAAGCCGTCATCTTGACGATAGCAGTGATGACGGCTTGTGCTGCAGTTAGATTTAGAACGCAGTTAGACTTTTATAGTCTTCCATTTTCCTATTTTGAATAGAATATAACCCGCTATTGCAATACCTGTTTCGGCAACTGGAATGGCAATAAATACACCTTTAGGGCCCATTTCCAGATATTTAGCAAGGAAGTAACCCAAAGGAATCTGAAACAGCCAGAAACCAAAAAGATTAACCCATGTAGGTGTCCAGGTATCTCCGGCACCGTTAAAGGTACTGATCAGAACCATGCCAATACCATAAAAGATATATCCAAGACTCATAATCTGAAGTGCATTTTTGGCAACCTCCTGTATTAAAACATCATTACTGAAAAATGATATAAAATAGCGCCCGACGCCAAAGGTTAATACCATAACAAATAGCATATAAATCACTACATATTTAGCAGTTTTCATTACAGATTGTTCTGCCCGGTCGATGTGTTTGGCACCCAGATTCTGGCCAACCAGCGTGGCCGCGGCATTGCTCATTCCCCATGCCGGAAGCATAAAGAACATCATAAGCCTTAACGCAGTTTGATAACCTGCGGACCCATGATCTCCACCTGTTGTGGCTACAAGCTGGGCTAAAAATATCCAGCTGCATGATGCAATAACAAATTGGAAAATACCAGGTGTCGCAATTTTTAATAAGGCCTTTATCTGTTCAAAATGAGGCCTGAAATAGGATAGCTTTATTTTTAAAAGGCTTTTGCCGCTCACAAGGTGATAAATCTGATAGCACACACCGATGCCACGACCAATGCTAGTTGCCATTGCTGCACCTGTTAATCCAAATGCAGGGATTGGGCCAAAACCATTAATTAAAACAGGGCATAGAATGATGTTAGCAATATTGGCAATCCATAAACTCTTCATGGCTATAGCCGCATTACCTGCACCTCGGAATATCCCATTAATAAGGAACAGCAATACAATAATAATACTGCCACCCATCATAATGCGCATAAATGTTGTGCCTTGCGCTGCAGTTTCGGTTGATGCACCCATTAATAATAAAATGTCCGTTGCATAAATAAGTCCGGCAATGCTGATGATCAGGTTAAACGCAACTGCAATAATTATTGCCTGCATTCCCGCTTTTGAGGCAGCAACCGGATCTTTCTCGCCAATCCTTCTGGCAACCACGGCTGTTGCAGCCATGCTCATTCCAATGGCCAGCGAGTAGATAACGGTAAGTACGGATTCTGTAAGCCCCACGGTTTGTATTGCGTGGCTGCTGTTGTGTAAATGGCCTACAAAGTAAAGGTCCACCAGTGCAAAAACAGATTCCATAGCCATTTCCAGCATCATGGGAATGGCCAGTAAAATAACTGCTTTACGGATGCTACCTTGGGTAAAATCGAGATCTTCGCCTTTAAGGGCCTGTTTTATAAGTGTGAAAATTTGAGATAGCTTGCCTAATGAAGCTGTTTTTTGTTCTAACATGGGGTAAGGGAAAAAGTAATAAATAAACCGCGACCAGCTAGAAAAGCTGTGTCAGTATTTTCGTGAATAGGAGGAGCCCTCGGTCTTTAGAACCTCGAACGGACTGCAAATACTTTCATCGTAATGCGGTTGAGTTAGACAACAAATATATATAATTTACAAATACAATGCTATATTTTTTGTCGTGATTTTTTGTGAGCACATCTTGGGCCCAGATTCTTTGCAGAAAAAAGTGGACTTATTATGATCGGATATTTATTAAATGTGGATTTTATAAAGTGTTAGGTATTAAATGCTGTATGCCTTTATCATTTCTTCATTTACTTTACATCCTTTTCCTGTGGTAGTGTCGATCATCACATAATCAAACCAGCCATCAGAAGCAATTTTACCTGTTCTTTTATTTTCAATTTCGAACTGTACACGGCAACCTTTTTCATTGATTGTTAAAATTCCTGTACGGATAGCAATTATATCGCCCAAAATAAGTGGACGTTTAAAGTCAACAAGTGCGGTACGTACCACCCAGCCAAAGCCACTATTTAAAAAAGATTCCATTGGCATTTTATAAAATTCAGCCATTTGATCATAACGGGCAGCAAGCACATAGTCAAAGTATTTGCTATTATGGACATGGTTAAACATATCGATGTCATCAGGACGTACTTTTAGCTCACTTTCAAATATACTGTATTGGTTTTTTTCCATAAATAAGTCGTAACAGCCACAAAAATAAGGTTTAGTAATGGCCAATTTTCTTGTCGAGCCAAAATTTTACGCATACTTGTTAATCTTTAAAACTTACACTATCTTTGCAACCAATTAATTAATCATTTAAACTTTAGTATCATTCAAGAATGTATTTAAGTAAAGAAAAGAAAGCTGAAATCTTTAAACAGCATGGTGAAGTAGAAACCAACACAGGTTCTGCTGAAGGTCAGGTAGCGTTATTTACATACCGCATTGCACATTTAACTGAGCACTTAAAGAAAAATCGCAAAGATTATTCTACTCAGTTATCACTACAAAAATTAGTAGGTAAACGCCGTGGTATTTTGGCATATCTATTTAAAAAAGATATTGAGCGCTATCGTGCTATCATCAAGACTTTAGGTCTAAGGGATATCATCAAATAGAACTACTTATATCAAGAAAAGCCATTCTTTAGGGATGGCTTTTTTAATTTCTTGATATTATTATCTTAACTTGCAAAGTAAAATTATATATATAAATCCGGTGTGTGAAAAGAGGAAAACACACCACAACAATTTTTAAATGAATGTAATAAAAAAATCGTTCGACTTGGGCGATGGAAGAACAATCGAAATTGAAACAGGAAAATTAGCTAAACAAGCTGATGGTTCGGTGGTAGTTAAAATGGGCGATACCATGCTTTTGGCAACTGTAGTATCTACAGTAGGAGCTAAAGCTGGTGTTGATTTTTTACCTTTATCTGTTGATTATCAGGAGAAATACGCTGCCGCAGGCCGTATCCCTGGAGGTTTTCTTCGTCGCGAGGCAAGATTATCTGATTATGAAGTTTTAATTTCACGTTTAGTAGATCGCGCTTTACGCCCGATGTTCCCTGAAGATTATCACTCTGATACTCAGGTAATGATCTCATTGATCTCTTCTGATAAAAATATAATGCCAGACTGTTTAGCTGGTTTAGCTGCTTCGGCTGCTATTGCTGTTTCAGATATTCCGTTTAACGGACCAATCTCTGAAGTACGTGTTGCTAAAATTGATGGTAAACTGGTAATTAACCCTTACGTGAGTGATTTAGAACGTGCATCATTGGAATTCCTTGTTGCAGGAACTGAAAAAGATATCGTAATGGTTGAGGGTGAGTGTGATGAAATTTCTGAAACTGAAATGGTTGAGGCCATTGAATTTGCTCATAAAGCAATCGTTATCCAGGTTCAGGCTCAAAAAGAACTTGCTGAGCTTGTAGGTAAAACTGTAAAACGTGAGTATTCTCATGAAGACAGTAACCCTGAATTAAAAGAGCAGGTTTATGCTGCTACTTACGACAAGGTTTATGCTGTAGCTAAGAGCAACACAAGCAAAGGTGAACGTGGTGATGCATTTGGTGCGATCTTAATGGACTTCATTGCTACATTGGGAGAGGATATTGACGATGTAACCGGTTTCCTTTCTAAAAAATATTTCCACGATGTACAATATGATGCTATCCGTAACCTGGTATTAGATGAAGGAATTCGTTTAGACGGTCGTGATGTACGTACTGTACGCCCAATCTGGAGTGAAATAGGTTATTTGCCTTCAGCTCACGGTTCTGCAGTATTTACACGTGGTGAAACGCAATCATTAACTACCGTTACTTTAGGATCTAAAGATGATGAGCAAATGATTGATGGTGCTTTCATCAATGGATACAACAAATTCCTATTGCACTATAATTTCCCAGGTTTCTCAACTGGCGAGGTTCGTCCTAACAGAGGTGCTGGTCGTCGTGAAATAGGGCATGGTAACCTGGCTATGCGTTCTTTAAAGAAAGTATTGCCTGGATTGGAAGAAAATCCTTATACCATCCGTATCGTTTCTGACATCTTGGAATCTAACGGTTCTTCGTCAATGGCAACTGTTTGTGCTGGTACATTAGCACTTATGGATGCTGGTATTAAAATCAAAGCGCCGGTATCGGGTATTGCAATGGGTTTAATTACTGATGAGAAAACTGGTAAATATGCAATCCTTTCTGATATCTTAGGTGATGAAGATCACTTAGGTGATATGGACTTTAAGGTAACCGGTACTGAAAAAGGTATTGTTGCTTGTCAAATGGACTTAAAAATCAATGGTTTGAAGTGGGAAGTGTTAACAAACGCTTTAATTCAGGCTAAAGAGGCTCGTTTGCACATCTTAAATGAGATGAAGAAAACAATTTCTGCACCTCGCGAAGATTATAAAGACCACGCTCCACGTATTGTGTCTTTAAGTATTGATAAAGAATTTATTGGTGCTGTAATAGGACCAGGCGGTAAAATTATTCAGGAGATGCAACGCGAAACTGGCGCTTCTATCTCTATCGAAGAGGTTGGAAACAAAGGTATTGTTGAAATCTTTGCTGATAACAAAGCTGCAATTGATGCTGCTGTTACCCGTATCAATGCAATAGCTGCTAAACCGGAAATAGGTGCAACTTACAGTGGAAAAGTAAAATCTATTATGCCATTTGGTGCATTTGTAGAGATTATGCCAGGTAAAGATGGTTTACTTCACATTTCTGAAATTGACTGGACTCGTTTAGAAACAATGGACGGTGTGTTTAAAGAAGGTGATAAAGTTGAAGTGAAACTTTTGGATGTTGATAAACAAGGTAAAATGAAACTTTCTAGAAAAGCTTTATTGCCTCGTCCACCAAAAGCAGAAGCTGCTCCAGCTGAAAATAAGCCGGCTTAATCCAAAAGTAGGTCTGTCAGCCGAGGGTAAATCCTTCGGTTTGTCAGTTTCTTATATACTCAAAACCCTGCAAATCGCGGGGTTTTTTGGTATAAGATGGGTTATTTCTTTATATTTACAATTGTGAACCAGCTATGAATTAAAAACACCTTTCTCATGAAACACCTTATTGCTCCCTCTTTACTTTCCGCTGATTTTGCTAACCTTCAACGTGATATTGAAATGGTTAATTCGAGTGAGGCAGACTGGTTTCATGTAGATGTGATGGATGGCGTATTTGTGCCAAATATATCTTTTGGTTTTCCAGTCATGGAAGCAGTAAAAAAATATGCTACAAAGCCATTGGATGTTCACCTTATGATTGTTAATCCTGATCAGTATATTGAGCGTTTTGCAACTGCAGGCGCATCAGTAATAACGGTACATTACGAAGCTTGTACACACCTACATAGAACGATTCAGGCAATTCATGCCACTGGTTGCAAGGCGGGTGTTGCAATTAACCCTCATACTCCTGTGGGCTTACTTAAAGATGTTTTGGCAGATCTGGATCTGGTGCTTGTTATGTCAGTGAATCCGGGTTTTGGTGGCCAAAAGTTTATTCCTAATACGCTAAATAAACTAAGGGAGTTAAAAGCTATGGCCTCAGTTGTTAATCCTGATCTGCTCATAGAAGTTGATGGCGGGGTAGGGATAAAGAACCTGGCCGACCTGATTCAGGCGGGTGCAAGCGTTTTTGTTGCAGGAAATGCCATTTTTGCTGCTCCTTCTCCATCGGTCATGATCTCTGAATTAAAACAACTTGATGCACAATTGAAATCATCATAAGCTCACAGCTTTGTAACATAAATGTATAGACTCTGCCTGCTGCTCTCAGTTTTACTATTTGGTTTTACGTATGTAAATGCACAACCTCTTGTAAAAGTGTCAGGACTAATTACAGATGATCTGAAGAACCCATTGTCTATGGTAACCATTAGCGTTGTTGGACAAGACCAGTCGACCGCGTCTGATGACAAGGGGAGCTATAATATTTATTCAAGTACCACCTCTTTTACATTGAAGTACAGCCTGTTAGGTTATAAATCTGTTTTGGTTGAGTTTAAATATGGTAAGGCCGGCAGGATTATTCAAAATGTTTCATTAACACGGAATATAAACGAACTGGAGCAGGTTACCATTACCACAAAACAAAATCAGCTTCGTAACAGCACCACTATTAACATTGCAGATATTGCTTCTATACCCTCAGTTTCGGGTAATTTTGAAGTGGTTCTTAAAACATTACCGGGGGTATCTACTAATAACGAATTGAGCGCTCAGTATAGCGTTAGAGGAGGTAATTTTGATGAAAACCTGGTATATGTAAATGATGTTGAAATTAGCCGGCCTGTGCTGATCAGAAATGGACAGCAGGAAGGTTTGAGTTTTATTAACAGTGCTTTGTTAAGCTCTGCCAAGTTCTCTACAGGTGGCTTTGAATCCAGATATGGTGATAAATTATCATCAGTACTGGATGTGAAATATGATCGGCCGGATAGTAGTGAGGCCGTATTGAACCTTGGTATGCTGGGAGCCGGTTTTAGTTCTAAAATTTTAAATAAAAACAGCTATCTGCTTGCCGGATTGAGGTATAAGAATAATACAAGTATATTAAACAGACAAGATAATAAAGGGAGCTATGCGCCTAATTTTACCGATGCGCAATTGATTTATCACCAAAATGTTTCGTCTAAAATGAGTGTTGATTTTTTAGGGAGTTTTAACAGCGGGATCTTTAAATTAATACCCGAAAGCAGAGAAACGCAATTTGGAACATTAAGTACTGTGATGCGCTTGCAAACAGATTACAGCGGAAAGGAAATTGATGATTATCAGACAGCAGGAGGGGCCATAACCTTTGCCTTTTATCCTAAATCGAATCTGGGTATAAAGTGGATAAACAGTTATTTTAATACCCTTGAAAGAGAAAGAATAGACATAGAAGGGAAATATGTGTTTGATGAGGTTAACAATAGCTTTGCAAATGGAAACTTTGGCGCTGTTAGGATAAACAAAGGCGTAGGTAAGTATATCAATTATGCCCGCAATAACCTGGAGTCAGAAAACCTCAGTTCGGAGGTAAAGGTAGATCAGGATTATGAAAACCATACCTTTTCATTGGGCTTAAGGTTTGAGCGGAAGAAATATAACGATAATTTAAATGAATATAGTCTTATTGATTCGGCAGGATATATACAACATGGAGAGCTAAATAATTTCTATCAGGACAACCTTATTAATGTTAGAAATGACCTTGCAATTCAATACTATAGCGCTTATATTCAGGATAGTTACACCTTGTCAGTCAACTCAACCCTTCAGCTTGGTGTAAGGGGTAATTATAATACTTTAAGTAAGCAATTTCTCCTTAGCCCCAGGTTGCTTTTGGCTTACAGGCCATCGAGCAATAATAAAATTTTCAGATTTACTGCCGGAGTATATCAGCAGGCTCCCGACTACAGGAGCATCAGGAATGTTAATGGAATTCTTAATTTAAATCAGCAGGCACAAAGGTCATACAACACATCGGCAGGTTTGGACTATGCATTTGATGGTCTGGGAACACGTATAAAATTTACTACTGAGCTTTATTTTAAATATCAGGACAGGCTTATTCCTTATATGATGGATAATGTAAGGGTCAAGTATCTTGCCACAGATTTAGCAAAAGGCTATATCTATGGAGCAGAGCTGAGCATTGGCGGTGAGTTTGTAAAGGATCTGGTGTCTTATTTCAGAATGTCTTTAATGAAGGCTAATCAGAATATCATCAATGATGAGCGGGGTTATTTAAAAAGGCCAACAGACCAGAGAATTAATTTCTCAGTTTATTTTCAGGATAGATTGCTGAACAGCCCTACCTATAAAGTGCATTTAAATATGATGTATGGTTCTAAATTGCCGGTAGGAGCACCTCTTACACGTCGTTATTCTGATAATTTTAATATCCCTGCTTATAAGCGTGTGGATATTGGATTTTCTAAAGATTTTTTAGACGATGCCGGAATAAAAAAACCGAGGTTACTGGATAAATATTTTAGTTCGTTTTCTGCTCATTTAGAGGTATTTAATTTGTTAAATATTAACAATACGGTTTCATATTTATGGCTTAAGGATGTAGATAACGTACAATATGCTATTCCTAATTATTTAACTGGCAGGCAACTAAATTTGAAATTGATTATAAAGTTCAAGAATTCGAAATAATAAATAATATAAAACTGTTACATTTACAAGCATTAAAAATCACTATAAAAATGAGACACAATTTCGGCGCAGGCCCCTGTATTTTACCTCAGGAAGTATTTAAGCAAGCAGCACAAGCAGTTCTAGATTTTAAGGATGGTTTATCCATTCTGGAGATCTCTCATCGCACATCTGAATTTGAAGGTGTGGTAGCAGAAACAGAAAAATTAGTTAAGGAATTATTAAATGTACCTTCCGGATATTCTGTTTTATTTTTACAAGGCGGTGCTAGTTTGCAGTTTGCAATGGTTCCAATGAACTTATTACCTGAAGGAAAAACTGCCAGTTATCTGGAAACAGGCGTTTGGGCAAACAAGGCTATTAAAGAAGTATCTACTTTTGGTAAAGCAAACATTGTTGCTTCTTCAAAAGAATCAAACTTTACCTTTATTCCTAAAGATTATAGTATTCCAGAAGACAGTGCTTATTTCCACTTCACTTCTAACAATACTATTTACGGAACAGAAATGTTCAGCGTACCTAAAACCAGTATCCCTGTAGTTTGCGATATGTCTTCGGATATCATGAGCAGGGTTATTGATGTTTCCCAATATGATTTGATCTATGCAGGAGCTCAAAAAAATATCGGTCCGGCTGGTTTAACGGTAGTAATTGTTAAAGATGAGATCTTAGGTAAATCAGGCAGAAAGGTACCTTCAATGCTTGACTATAAAGTGCATATCGATGGTGGTTCTATGTATAACACTCCTCCGGTATTTTCTATATATGTAGCGATGCTTAACTTAAGATGGTTAAAATCTAAAGGAGGCGTTGCTGAAATTGAAAAAGAAAATATAGCAAAAGCCAGAGCTTTATATACTGAGATTGACAGAAACCCTTTGTTTAAAGGAACTTGTGCTGTTGAAGATCGCTCTAGAATGAATGTTTGTTTTGTAATGGAAAACCCAGAGCTTGAAAAACCATTCTTGAAATATGCTGAAGAAAATGGAATTGAAGGTATTAAAGGACATAGAAGTGTTGGTGGTTTTAGAGCCTCTATATACAACGCGCTTCCAATTACAAGTGTTCATGCACTAGTTGAATTAATGCAGAATTTTGCTGAAAAACACACCAATTAAAATAAAAATTAATGATTAAGATACTTGCAAACGATGGGATAGATCCTATCGGTAAAGCGTTATTAGAAAAAGCGGGTTTTGTTGTTGATACTGAAACTGTTCCTCAGGATCAATTGGTTGAAGCTTTAAAAAACTATGATGGTATTACAGTTAGAAGTGCCACCAAATTACGTAAAGAATTGATTGATCAGGTACCTAACATTAAACTGATTGGCAGAGGCGGTGTAGGTATGGATAACATTGATGTTGAATATGCCCGCAGTAAAGGTGTTGCAGTGGTAAATACACCTGCAGCTTCTTCGTTATCTGTTGCTGAACTGGTATTTGCACATTTGTTTACCGGTATTCGTTTCTTACAGGATTCAAACAGAAAAATGCCTGTTGAAGGAGCTACTAAATTCAATGCTTTGAAAAAAGCATATGCTGGTGGTGTTGAGCTTCAAGGTAAAACCATGGGTATCATCGGTTTCGGTCGTATTGGTCGTGAAACTGCTAAGGTTGCTCTTAGATTAGGTATGAACGTATTGGCTTATGACCTTTACCCTGCTGAAGGTACTTTGCCATTGACTTTCCAGGGTGGTGCTTCTGTTGAGATCCCGTTCAAAACAGTATCATTGGATGAGGTAATTGCAAACAGTGATTTCATTAGTTTACATACTCCATTCGCAGATAAACCTATTTTAGGTGCAGAAGAGTTTGCTAAAATGAAACAAGGTGTTGGTGTGGTAAACTGCTCAAGAGGCGGTACCATTGACGAGGAGGCATTAGTTGCTGCTTTAGACAGTGGTAAAGTATCTTTCGCTGGTTTAGATGTGTTTGATGACGAACCTACACCAAGAGCTTCTATTTTACAACATGCTAAAATCTCTTTAACCCCTCATATTGGAGCTGCTACAAATGAAGCGCAGGAACGTATAGGTGTTGAACTTGCTTCATTGATTATTGAGCATTTTAATAAGTAAGATTAGTGGTCAAAGCTATTTTTTTATATAGCTTTGACCATTATTCATAATCAAGTATGCCTCTTATAAAGCCTTTCTGCGCGCTTAAACCTGCAGTGGATTTGCAATCGCTGGTTGTAACCAGGCCGCTTGAGAATTATAGCACGGGTCAGGCAAGGCTAATTGCTTCAGAAAATAGGTGTACTTTTCTTCATCTGATTAATCCTGAACTCGATAATCCATATCTAAGGGGAACAAGGGAAGAGCTGGTTTATAAAAAGATCAGTGAGAATCTTGAAGCGTTCCTTGAACATCAATTTCTTATTAAGCAGGATAACCTGCTATTTACATTTACCGAGTAAGACACAATGATCTGGTGCAAACAGGGATTTGGACACTTACTCATATTAAAGATTATTTGGAGGAGAGGATAAAGAAGCATGAGTCGACCGTAGAGCGCAGGGAGAGGCTTCTGGCAGAATATCTGCAGCAAACCGAACTAGATGCTAACCCTGTATTAATTACCTACCACCCTGATCAGATTATTGATTCCATTACAGACAAATACACCGGGCTTAAAGCTGACCTTGATTTTACATTTGCGGATGGTACGACACATCAGGTATGGGCTGTTACTGATAATCCGGATCTGAATGACCTGGTTGCTGCCTTTTATGATATTCCCTTGGTATACATTGCTGATGGCCACCATAGAGCAGCATCAATGGCAAAGATGGGTTTGCATAAGCAAGCTTTAAATAAAGAACGTCATACCGGAACTGAAGGATATAACTATTTTACCACAGTTTATATGAATACCAGAGAGGTTAAAATACTGGAATTTAACAGACTGGTTAGAGATCTTGGTGAGCTGGAGCCTCAATCATTGATTGGGTTGTTAAAACAGTCGTTTTTTGTACAGGAGTCGCCAGATGTTGTTAAACCGAATCAATTACATAAGATTGGGATGTATTTTGATGAAAAATGGTATGTGCTTGAGCCAAAGAAAGAAATCTATGATGAAAATGACCCTGTTAATGCGCTTGATGTGAGTATTGTACAGAATCATATTCTTGCCCCTATATTAAATATAAAAGATCCCAGGACTGATGCCCGAATTACTTTTGAGGGTGGGAGAACTGCCATTTCTGAACTCCAGCTTAAGGTTGATAATGGCCTTTATGTGTTGGCTTTTACCTTGTTTCCTGTCTCGATAGATCAGGTCATTGCGGTGGCAGATGTGAATGGGATAATGCCGCCAAAATCAACCTGGGTTGAACCGAAATTTCTGGTAGGGCTATTAACTAATTACTTTAATTAAGCGACTGGGTTAAAACCCAGTATTTATAGCCTAATATTGCTTTTTGAAACGTAGTTAGTTTTAACGGGTCTTTTTTATACAGACTTGGCAAAATTGCTTTATTTATTTTTACAAGAATTTTAAAGACTTTTTTCATCATGCTTTTTTAAGTTTTTTGTAGAATAAATAACACGCTACAAATAAAGTAAGTGCCAGAAACATAACTATATAATTCGTGATTTGCTTTTCTTTACTTGCAGCAGCAAAATCTTTTTTTAGCTGCAGGTTCTGATCTTGTAGCTTTTTTATTGATGTTTTGTAGTTTTCGATTCTATCGTTGGTACTGCTGGCTTCATTTTTAACACGCTTAACTTCTTCATCTTTGTAGTCCATGAGTATTTTAAGCTCTTTAAAGACATTGTTGTCATTTAAAACTATCTGACGCAGTATTTCATTTGAATTTTTTATATCACCTTTAGTTTGCAGGCCAAATATTCCTGTTTTGGTATCCAAGCTTTGATCGTACTGGCCAAATTTGGCACTTCTTTCTTTAAGGAGTGCATTTACTTTTAGTCTTTGAGTTTGATAAGCACTTGTATCCGTCTGAAATGTTGCGGCTTGTAATGATGTGTTAATAAAGAAAATAATAAACAATACGTTTTTGATCATGTTTAAATGTTTTTAAGGGACAAGCAAACTCCATGCCTGATGGGAAATGCATTTTTAAGGATGAAATTCGATTCTGATAATGTCGTTAAGGTGTAAACCTAATAATCCGCTGGCCTTTCCTTTGTTAATGGCAATTTCAAGATGGTTACTGATTCCAAACAGGCACAATTTTTCACCTTCAGGCACTTCATTATAATGCCAGCTCAACTGCGTAATGGTTTCACTTTTTCTAAAATACAAAGTGAAGTCGCGGTTACGCTGAATTTTTGTAAAAAGATCTTTTGTGATGTTGGTTATAACATTGCAGAAGGTGTCAATATAGATTACGCTGCCCCTAATGATGTCGCGTTCAATAACCGGATTTAACAACATTCTTTCTTCAATACTTTCTGTTGGTACACCTATGTCCCTAAGCTTGGCACCTTTGGCAAGCTGCGTTGCAGCTTTAACAAAAATATCAACCAGGGGAAAGTGAAGATATTTGAGGTCCTGCATAATATTTAACTCCACAATCTCTTCGGGCTTCTCGTTAAAAAGTAATGAGAAAATTCCATTATCAGCACCTACAAAGAAATGATCTTTATGTCTTAATGCAATATATTTTGTGTTTTCGCTAAATACAGAATCAATACCAATAAGGTGAACCGTGCCCTTGGGGAAGTAAGGGTATACGTTCTTTAAAACGAATGCAGCGTGGGAAATATTAAAAGATGGCACTTCATGGGTTACGTCAACAATGTTAGCTGTAGGCAGGATACTCAGGATACTACCCTTAAGGGCAGCCTGATAGAAATCTTTAGAACCTAAATCTGTTGTTAAAGTAATAATGGCCATTAAAAATTGAATATTTATTCTTAATCTTGCGTAGGTGGTAAAACGCGTACAAATATTCAACTTTTAAATCAAAATATACACTCCAATCTAAAAAACAATATTTTGAACGAACTAAAATTAACATTAGAATCGGTAGATCCGGTACAATTTTGGGGTGCTAATAACGAGCATTACGAGCTGGTTAAAAGTGCTTTTCCAAAATTAAAGATTGTGGCAAGAGGAAACGAAGTAAAGGTATTAGGTGACGAACAGGAACTTAAGGTTTTTGAAAAGAAGTATGGTCAACTGATTAGTCAGTTAGAGAAGTATAGCTCTTTAACTGCGAATGATGTAGAATCTATTTTGGTTTCAAAGAAAATACAGTCGGCCGACGAGCCTGCTGCTGAAAAAACCAGCAACGGGGGAGGTGGAGAAGTCATTGTGTTTGGTACCAATGGTCTAATGGTAAAAGCCAGGACTGCCAATCAGCGGAAGATGGTTGAGAGTATCAATAAAAATGATGTACTCTTTGCTATCGGACCTGCCGGGACCGGAAAAACTTACACAGCCGTTGCCCTTGCAGTAAGAGCATTAAAAAACAAAGAAATCAAGCGTATCATCTTAACCAGACCTGCTGTTGAGGCGGGAGAGAATCTTGGGTTTTTACCCGGCGATTTAAAGGAAAAGGTTGATCCTTATTTACGCCCATTGTATGACGCGCTGGACGATATGATCCCTGCCGAGAAACTTAAATTATATATTGAAAACAGGACTATCGAGATTGCCCCGCTTGCATTTATGCGTGGAAGGACACTTGATAACTGTTTTGTAATTTTGGATGAGGCACAGAATTCTACTGATTTACAATTGAAAATGTTTTTGACCCGTATGGGACCATCGGCTAAATTCATTGTAACGGGCGATATAACTCAAATAGATTTACCGAAAAAGCAGATGTCGGGTTTACATAACGCGCTGCGTATTCTTGAAGATATACCAGGTATTGATATTATTTATTTAACAGGTGAAGATGTGGTAAGACACAAACTGGTTAAAAGAATATTGAAAGCCTATGGTGATATTCAGTAATTTTAAATAATCAATAAAAGCTTTTTAGCACATAGCATGACAGCAATTAAAGAAACAAATTTTAGCTTCCCTAAGCAGACAAATTTTTACAAAGGAAAAGTGAGAGATGTTTATACCATTAACAACCAATTTATGGCAATGGTAGTAACAGACAGGATATCTGCATTTGATGTGGTTTTACCTGAGGCAATACCTTTTAAAGGACAAGTATTGAACCAGATAGCGGCTAAATTTTTAGGGGCAACAAAAGACATTGTTCCGAACTGGGTTATTGATGTACCTGATGAAATGGTTACCATCGGACGTATTTGTGAGCCATTTAAAGTGGAAATGGTAATTAGAGGTTATTTAGCAGGGCATGCCTGGAGAGAATACAGCGCCGGGAAACGCAGTGTTTGCGGAGTAGCTTTGCCAGATGGTTTAAAGGAAAATGATAAATTACCTAACCCAATTATAACCCCTACAACTAAAGCCTCTGTGGGCCATGATGAGGATATTTCTAAAGAAGATATTTTAGCTAAAGGCATCGTGTCTGTTGCAGACTACACTCATCTTGAAAATTACACTTATGCGCTGTACGAGCGTGGTACGCAAATGGCTGCTGAGCGAGGTCTTATCCTTGTAGATACTAAATATGAATTCGGTAAAGTTGGCTCAGATATTTATTTAATTGATGAGATTCATACGCCAGATTCTTCTCGTTATTTTTATGCAGAAGGTTATGCCGACAGACAAGATAGGAATGAACCACAGAAACAGTTGTCTAAGGAATTTGTAAGGAAATGGTTAATAGAAAATGGGTTTCAGGGAAAGGATGGGCAAACCATTCCGGTGATGTCTGCTGAAATTGTGAACTCTATATCTGATCGTTACATTGAGCTTTATGAACAAATAACGGGAGATCAGTTTGTGAAGAATGAGACAGCTGATGTGGTCAGCAGAATAGAAAAAAATGTAGCTGATTCTATTAGTAAACTCTTATCGGCGTAGGTAGCTAATCTACTTCAATAATTAAATAAATCAGAGAATTTTAACTACATTCGTAATCAAACTAAATAAATCAATATCATGAAATTTTCAGTAGATAAGCATGAAAAGTATGTTGTTTTGAAGCTTAATGAATCTAAGTTTACGAACGATAATACACCGAAATTGAAATCTGAATTCATCTTATTGAATACAGAGGGATATCGTAATATCGTATTAGACTTATCGGCTATAAAGCAATGTGATGATTCTCAGGATTTGAGCAGTTTGCTTGTTGGAGACAGACTTTGTAAGAAATCTAATGGCCTGTTTATTGTAACAGGAATAAATGAGGTTGTGGCTAAAATATTGGAAATGTCCAATTTAGACCAATCGCTAACAATTGTGTCAAAACTTGATGAAGCAACTGATCTAATCTTTATGGAAGAAATAGAAAAAGAGTTGTTGGGAAGCGTAGATAAAGATTAATGAAATTTGAGGTTACTATTTTGGGGAGCAGCTCTGCCACGCCCGTATATAATAGAAATCCTACAGCACAGCTTTTAAATTGCAATGAGAAGTTTTATTTGATCGACTGTGGTGAGGGTACTCAGCAGCAGTTGATCAAATACGGCTTTAAAGCGAGCAAGATAGATTATGTGTTTATAAGTCATTTACATGGGGACCATTATTTTGGTTTAATAGGTTTGCTTTCCAGTCTGCACTTAAACGGACGTGTTAAGCCTATTAAGATATTTGCGCCGGAACCTTTACAGGAAATACTGGCCCTTCAGTTTAAATATTCAGAAACGGTAATCAGGTATCCGATTGAATTTGTGGTCACTCAGGCAAATGAATCTGTTCAGATTTTTGAAAATGCTGATCTGGTTGTTGATAGCTTTGTTTTAAATCATAGAATTCCATGCACCGGATTTAAGTTTACCCAAAAGAAACGACTGCGTAAGCTCATTGTTGAAAAATTGGAGGAAGAGCAGATCGATATTGAGTATTATCCTTTGTTAAAAAGAGGGGTTGATCTTAATTTACCTGATGGCAGAATGATCTTGAATAAGGATTATACTACTGACTCTGATACCCCTAAAAAATATGGGTATTGTTCTGATACATTGTTTGATGAAGCATATTTTAACAACATTGCAGATTGTGATTTGCTGTATCACGAGGCTACATTCTTACATGAAATGCTAGACCGGGCAAATATAACACATCATACAACGGCTTTACAGGCCGGTGAGATAGCCAAAATGACCGGAGCTGCCAAATTGCTTATCGGTCACTTTTCATCAAGATACAAGACATTGCAGCCTCTTTTGGATGAAGCAAAATCTGTTTTTGAAAACACTGAACTTGCAATAGAAGGTAATACCTATATTATCTGATTACTTATCCTTTTTACCTCCACCAAATATGGAGAAATGAACATAACGTTTTGGGTTTGCTTTCAGATCTATCATCAGGTTATCAAGGCTTTTAGACGCATTGTTTAAATTGTCGTACATTTTTGTATCGTTAACTAACAAGCCTAGTGTTCCTTCACCATTATTGATTTTACCTACTATAGTTTGAAGATCTGCAACAGCTTTATTTGCATTCTCTATTGTTTGTTTGAAATTAGCTGCAGCTACCTGATCAGTAATGGAATTGATATTGTTCAAAATGGCAGATATTTTGGCGTTGTTCTGCTTTAGATTACCTGAAATCGCTTCTACATTGGCAAGAATTGCAGATATGCGGGTGCCTTCTGAGCCAACTAGATTATCCACCTTTTTAGAGGTAGATTCTAAAGAAGAAAGGGTAGAGGCTATGCTGTTAAAGCTTTTGTCAACATTCTTTTGGAAATTTGGATTCAAGATGGAATTCACACTTGTTAAAATGGAGTCCATTTTTCCAATAATTAACTCAGCTTTTTTCTGAACTGGTTGTACCGTTTCAAGAATTCCTTTTTGAACGTTTGCATTCAATGTATCGCCGTCCTGAGCAAAATCATTACCAGTACCCAGCGCCATTACAATTGCTTTACTTCCTAAAAGGTCTGTGCTTTCAAGCTTGGCAATACTATTTCTTGGGATCTCGTATTTGCCCTTGATTTTAAGCGTGGCAACAATTGAACCGTCTGTTTGTAATTCCAGTTTATCTACACGGCCAATTTGATAGCCATTAATTAAAACCGGTTTGGACACCGCCAGACCATCAACACGCGAATATTTTGCATATAAAACAGTTTCACTTGAAAAAATGGCATTTCCCTTTAAAAAATTATATCCAATAATTAACAGGGCTATAGAAAAGGCAGCTAGTATGCCTACTTTGGTTTCGTTTGCTATCTTCATTCAGTGTATGTTCTTGGTATGTATTTACTTAATTTGTTTCGGTTTCCTTTTTGTAAGTTTTTATTGCCTTAGAAATTGAATTAACAATTTCTTCTTGTCCATGCGCTGAATTCATATATTCTTCTTCGGTAGGGTTAGAAATAAATCCAATTTCTGTCAATACCGCTGGCATTCCGCATCTTTGAAGAATTAAGAGTCCTTGTTCCTTAATCCCTCTGTTTACTCTATTGTCATCGTTGGTATAATTGTGCTGAATTAATTTAGCTAATTTCAGACTCTTATCCCTAAATATATTTTTGAACAAAGATAGTATAATAAATGTTTCAGGATCATTAGGATCGTAGCCATTATAATTTTGCTTATAATTCTTTTCGAGCTTGATGTCCTCATTTTCCCTAATGGCGGCATCTTGCTCATTTAAGCGGTGAGAACCTGCAACAAATGTTTCAGTGCCACTTGTAGATTTATTCTTTACATACGAATATTTAGGGGTCTTTTTGCCTCTTCTGTTTTTTGTATAACCGGTAACCACCCTTTTATCAGGCATTGAGTTACAGTGTATAGAAATGAAAAGATCGGCTTTATTGTCATTTGCAAGGGCAGCTCTTTTATAAAAATCTACATCAACATCTGTTTTTCTGGTATAAAGGATTTTTACTCCGGGTAATTCTTCTTCGAGCTTTTTGCCTAGCTTTAAAGCTACTTTTAGCGCGACATTTTTTTCCAATGAAAAACTTCCTCTGGCGCCAGGCTTCGTTCCGCCATGTCCGGCATCAATAACAATAGTTTTAACTTTATAAGTTTGGGAAAATACTAGTTGTGAACTAAATAAACATAGTAATAATAACAGGGTTGCATTTTTCTTTACACTCATCTAATAATAGTTATTGATTCAATTATTTATCCTTCTATGCTTTTCTTGTAGTTTTCAATAGCCTTTAACAGACAATTGGTTATTTCAGTTTGTCCGGCCTCAGAATTCATATAGTCTTCTTCATCAGGGTTACTTATGAAACCAATTTCGGTTAATATGGCAGGCATACCTGCACGAGCTAAAACTGCGAGACTTTTTTCCTGAACACCGCGATCGATGCGGCCAACATTAATGTATTGATCTTGTACCAGTTTAGCCAGTTTTAAACTTTGGGTTCTGAAAGTATTTTTCATTAGAGAAAGTATAATGAAATTTTCAGGATTGTTCGGGTCGAAGCCTTCGTAATTTTCCTTGTAGTTTTCCTCTAAGAATATGGATGCATTTTCTCTTTTAATAGCTTCGTCTTGTTCATTTACACGTCCCATACCTGAAACAAATGTTTCGACTCCTCTTGTAGATGTGCTTTTTCTGCTAACTGTACTTGTTATTGGAACTCTTTTTCCCCTGCTGTTTTTTCTATACCCTGTGACTACAGTTGACCTGTATACCGGCATATCATTGCAGTGAATTGAAATGAAAAGATCTGCTTTTGCATTATTTGCGATAGCAATACGCTCATAAAGAGGAATAAAAACATCCTCAGTTCTTGTGTAAATTACTTTTACATCCTTCATATTCGCTTCAATGGCTGCACCCAGGTGTAATGCTGTTTTAAGGGCTACATCTTTTTCAGTAGAGTAGAGCCCTCTTGTACTGCCATCTTTGCCCCCATGTCCGGCGTCAATAACAATAGTTTTTATTTTATATTCCTGTGTAAATGCCTGATAATTAGATATAGTAATAATAACTGCAGAAATAAATACAATCAAAATTGCATTTGGTCTGAGCAATGGTATATTTTTCATTAATTTTGAACGTTTTGGATTAAACATTAATGCAAAAATAACATTCACACACGAATTTGAAACTTTTACGGTACATCATTTTTTTAAACTTCATTGTTTTATTAACATCTGTTGGTAATCGAGCCCTTGCTTTGAATAATTTTTCATGGCAGCAAGTAATCAAACAAGCAGACACCACTAAGAAAGGTAACGCACAAACTGCGCCAAAAGATACGACTGCCAGTGAGAAAATAGAATATTCTGCTCAAGATTCCAGTTTTGTGGATAAAGAGAAGGAAATGGTTTACCTATATGGGAAAGCCAGGGTTAAGTACCAGGATTTCGAACTTGATGCCGATTATATTACTTACAATTCAAAAACCAAGCAGATTTATGCCAGTGGAAGAACTGATGCTAAGGGAAAGTATGTTGGCAGGCCTATTGTTAAGATGACCGGGCAATCCACATCGCTTGCAGACTCACTGTTTTATAATACAGAAACCAGTGTTGGTCGTATATGGGGAGTATATACGGAACAGGAGGGAGGATTCTTTACAGGAGGTAAGGCAAAAAAGCAACCGGATGATGAAATTCATAGTAAAGGGCAGACCTATAGTACCTGTAATTTACCACATCCGCACTTTGGTATTTATATTACAAAAGGCATTGTTACCGAAAATCAGATTATTACCGGCCCTGTATATTTAAAAATAGAGGACATTCCTTTACCTATTGGTTTACCCTTTGCATTTTTTCCCAAGCCCAACAAGAAATCCTCTGGAGTCATTTTGCCTAGCCCGGGTGAAGATTATACAAGAGGTTTCTTTCTGCGGGATGGGGGCTATTACCTTGGTCTAAACGATTACTGGGATGCAAAAATGCTGGCTACAATTTATACCAGAGGCTCATATGAAGGCTCATTGCTCTCTAATTATACAAAGAGGTATAAGTACAATGGTAACATAAACTTCCGATATTCAAATTCGAGATATGGCCTGGAGGGTACACCTGAATATACACCAAGAAAGGATTTTAACCTGCAATGGACACACAGTCAGAATGCAAATGCAAAACCTGGGACAACATTTTCTGCCTCGGTAGATGCCGGTACAAGTTCCTTTAATCAAAACACAGCAGGAGGTAGTACTTATGACTATAGCCAGTTTACTAAAAATACCTTAAGGTCATCCATATCTTACGGCCGTGTTTTCGGCAATGGTATAACCCTTGGTGTTGCGGCAGATGGTTCTCAGGAAACACAAAATAAGTCTGTAAGCTTACGCTTACCCGATATCAGTTTAAGTGTTCCAACCTTTAATCCATTTGATTCAAAGGATCGGTTAGGAGAACAAAAATGGTATCAAAAGATAACCGTTGGCTATAGTATGCAGGCTAGTAATACCATTACAACAACTGAAGATCAGTTATTTAAAAGAGAGTCGCTTAATAAATTTAAAAATGGGGTTAGTCACCAGATCCCAGTAAATATGGCCTTTAATATAGCGGAATATTTTAATTTCAATACAGGGGTATCCTATACCGAGAGATGGCAATTTCAAACGGTACGTAAATCCTATTTAAAGGTTCTAAATAGCAGTGACCAGGAGATAATTGACACAGTTGCAGGTTTTAAACGCAATGGTGAGTATAGCTTAAACATGGGCGTATCTACAAAGATTTATAGTACGGCCCAATTTAATAAGTTTGGTAACTTCAAAGCATTGAGGCATGTGATGACTCCTCAGGTAAGTTTTAGCTACAGGCCAGATTTTTCGGATGTAGCTAAAGGATATTATAAACTCGCTTACTATACTGACGGAACTCCAAAAATTGGATCGGACGGGCAGCAGCAAAAATATTCCATTTTTGAAGGCTCACCTTATGGATTTCCGGGAGCTGGCCGCTCTGCCTCAATTTCATTCAGTTTAGACAATACAGTTGAGGCAAAGGTGCTTACTCCAAATGATACTACAGGAAAAGGCGATAAAAAAATTCCTATTATCCAGGGTTTAAGCATTAGCGGTTCCTACAATTTCCTGGCCCCAAGTTTTAAACTATCGACCCTTGGATTTAGCGGCCGTTCGCAGTTTACAGATAAGTTAGGCGTAAATTATTATGGTACTTTAGATCCCTATAGATATACCGATACTGTCGATGTTCTAACCGGTAGGGTGAGCAGGAAGCTGATCGATGACTACGTATGGAATGTGGGTAAATTACCTCGTTTAACTAATTTTGGTTTCTCCTTTAATTATAGTTTAAATCCTGAGGCTTTAAAAAAGAAGAATGAAAACGAACAGAATTTAAAGGATAAAGCTGCAAAGACAGGTATGACACCTGAGCAGTCGGAGGAACTTGCCAAAGTAAGCAGGGACCCTAATGCATTTGTGGATTTTAAAATTCCATGGAATTTTGCCTTTAGCTATACTTTTAATTACAATACAGACAGGGTTGGTCAAAATTCAACGATCACCAATACTTTGAATTTTAATGGTGATGCCAATATCACCCCGAAGTGGAAAGTCCAGTTTAATTCTGGTTGGGATTTTAAGGCGAGTACCTTCTCGCAAACCTCTTTAGCTATATATCGAGATTTACATTGCTGGGATATGAGCTTTAGCTGGATTCCTTTTGGTGCTTATCAGTTTTATTCTGTAGACATCAAAGTAAAAGCATCAGTGCTTCAGGATTTAAAACTGAGCAAGAGAAAGAATTACTATACCCGATTCTAATATTTGAATTTATGCTAGCTGAAATAATAACGATAGGAGATGAGATTCTTATTGGTCAGATTGTAGATACCAATTCTGCCTGGATGGCCAAGGAACTTAATCTGATAGGAATTAAGGTAAAACAAATTACCTCAGTATCTGACGATGCTGATCATATAACTGAAGCTTTAGCACTTGCTGAAAAAAGAGCAAAAGTGATTCTGATTACCGGTGGGTTGGGCCCCACTAAAGATGATATTACAAAAATAACCCTGGCCCAATATTTTAATATGGGGTTTAGGAGGGATGAGGATACATTGGCGCACATTACTGAGATCTTTAAGCGGCATAACAGGCCAATGATCGAATCTAATATAAAGCAGGCCGATGTTCCAGATGGTTGTACGGTTATCAAAAATGAGAACGGGACGGCGCCTTGCATGTGGTTTGAGCATAATGGGAGCATTATTGTGTCTATGCCAGGTGTTCCGTTTGAAATGATGTACCTGATGCAGGAACAGATTCTTCCACGTTTAAAGGGAGCATTTAAACTTCCATTCATTGTTCATAAAACCATACTTACCGCTAATATAGGAGAGTCTTTTTTAGCAGCTGAAATTGAGGATATTGAAAATAGCTTACCTGAACATATTAAACTTGCATACCTGCCAAGACTAGGTCAGGTCCGTTTAAGACTTAGCAGTACCGGAACTGATGAGGCGATATTGAAAGATGAGGTTGAGCTTTATGCTCAGCGGATTATTACTAAAGTAAAGAAAAACGTTGTTGTAGAAGAGGATATTGCCCTTGAAAAGGCAATTCTAAATATAATGGATGAGAGAAAGCTTACGCTTTCGACCGCCGAAAGTTGCACCGGTGGCTATATTGCCCACTTGATTACACAACATCCCGGATGTTCATCTGTTTATGTTGGTGGGGCAGTAGTCTATTCTTATGAACTTAAGGAATCGGTTTTAGGTGTTAGTCCTAAAACCTTAAATAATTACGGTGCAGTGAGCGAACAGACCGTAAAAGAAATGGCTCAGGGAGCAATAGCTCATTTTAAAACAGATTATGCTGTAGCGGTAAGTGGAATTGCTGGTCCGGATGGTGGTATGCCTGGTAAACCCGTTGGTACAGTGTGGATTGCGGTAGCCAGTAGTAAGCGTGTTGTGGCAAGGGTTTATAGTTTTGGAAATAAAAGAGCGCAAAACATAGAACGTTCAGCCATAGCGGCTTTGACCATGATTTTGAATGAACTTAACCAATATGGGGATTAAGTGTTCAAAATACTTTACTTTTGCATCCGATATCAATCATGAAATAAAAAATGGCTCAATACGAATTATTGTTACCTAAAATGGGGGAAAGTGTTGCAGAAGCAACCATCATTAAATGGGTTAAACAGCCCGGGGATATGATAGAGATGGATGATACGGTTCTGGAAATTGCTACAGATAAGGTTGATTCTGAAGTTCCATCACCAATAGCAGGTAAGCTAATTAAACAGTTGTTCAAGGAAGATGAAATTGTTCAGGTAGGTACTGTAATTGCGATTATTGAAACTGATTCTGATGCTGCTGAGGATGTTGCAGTTACCATACCTGCGGCAGAACAGTCCATTGTTGAAAGCATTCCCGGAACAGAACAATTGGCATCAAATGATGCCAGAGGCGCTGCGAAAGAAGATAGTGGTTCTGATCGTTTTTATTCTCCTTTAGTGAAAAATATAGCCGCTCAGGAAAATATTGCGATAAGTGAATTAGATGCTATATCTGGTACTGGTGCTGATGGACGTTTGACTAAGGATGACTTGTTAAATTATATTCAAAATAAAAAAGGGGGGGCACCTTCAATAGCTCCTGCTCCACAAGCAGCTAAAACTGAAACATCTGTTAAAGAAGAAACTGTTAAGCCTGCATCTGTATCTCAGCCATTGACAAGTGTAAGTGGTGGTGATGAGATTATCGAGATGGATAGGATGCGTAAATTAATTGCCGAACACATGGTAATGAGTAAGCACACTTCGGCTCACGTAACATCATTTGTTGAAGCAGATGTGACTAATCTGGTCTTGTGGCGTGATAAGGTGAAGGGAAGCTTTGAAAAACGTGAGAATGAAAAGATTACTTTTACTCCCTTATTTATAGAAGCTGTTGCCAAGGCAATAAAAGATTATCCAATGATCAACGTTTCAGTAAATGGAAACCAGATTGTTAAAAAGAGAGATATTAACATCGGCATGGCCGCTGCTTTACCTAGTGGTAACCTGATTGTTCCTGTTATTAAAAATGCAGATCAGTTTAATTTGGTTGGATTAACTAAATCGGTAAACGATTTGGCGAAACGAGCACGTATTTCTAAGCTTAAGCCCGATGAAACGCAAAATGGAACGTTTACACTTACTAATGTAGGTTCTTTTGGTAATGTAATGGGTACACCTATTATTAATCAACCGCAGGTAGCCATTTTAGCCGTAGGCGCAATTAAAAAGAAACCAGCAGTATTAGAAACAGAATTTGGCGATGTAATCGCTATACGCCATATGATGTTCCTTTCGCTTTCCTATGACCATAGAGTTGTAGATGGAGCGTTGGGTGGATCTTTTGTAAGAAGAGTAGCTGATTATCTTGAAAATTGGGATTTGAACAGAGAAATATAAAATAACATAAAGTAAAAGGCCCCCAATGGGGCCTTTTCACTATCAAAAACAAAGCAAAAATAATAACTAGTTAAATATCACTTCCTCTTCAGAAACCTTTAAGATTTGCTGTTCGGTGTAAGTGTACCTACCAGTATGAGCAATAAAAACATCCTTTTGCTCAAGAAGGTCGCGGTTAGCCAATAAAGTTTTCAGGCTTACATTTCCAATTACATATTTGTAATCATTACGGGAGAACCGCTCAATAATATTATCTATCTGCAGCTTTTCCAAGGTATACTCATGGGTATAGCGCAAGTAAACTTCAATGTTTACATTGTCGGTATGAACTAACCCATTATGTTGATGGTATTTTTTATACTCATAACGATAATCATATCTTAGTGCAGCGATATCTGATAAAACAGCTGCTCCTGTAGGATGACCACCTGCACCTTTTCCAAAGAAGAATTGTTTATCAGCAAAGGCGGCCTGAACAGTTACACCATTGTATTCGTTTTCTACATTGAACAGGAAATCATCAGATTTTACAAACTTTGGCAATACATAAGTAATGATTTGCTTGGTGCTTATTTTACGCGCAGTAGGTACAAGTTTAATTTTAAAGTTCTTCTCTCTTGCGTACTTAATGTCGTGCTCTGATAAGTTCTGAATGCCAACATTAAGTATCTTATTAGGATCAATAAATAACCCGTAAGCATGTGCAGTTGCAATAGCCAACTTAAATTTAGGATCATAGCCTCCAACATCCAGTATAGGATTTGATTCAGCAAAACCAAGATCTTGTGCCTGCTTTAATGCAACGCCATATTCAAGATTTTCATTGAATATTTTAGATAGAATATAGTTAGATGAACCGTTGAATATTCCACTTATACCGTGCAGTAATTCATTGTCGTAATATTCTTCCAGATTACGGATGATAGGTATACTGCCACAAACTGCACCTTCATATAATAGAGAAGCATTATGTTTTTCTTGCAATTCAACCAGTTCGGCCAGATGAGTAGCAATCATTTTTTTATTGGCAGAAACTACATTTTTACCGCTGATTAATGCTCTTTTAACGATGTTGTAGGCAATCTCTGCATCGTCAATTAATTCAACTACAGTGTTGATTTCACTATTGTCTAATATTTCATCATGATTTGTGGTGAAAAGATGTGCCTCAAGGCTACGTTTTTTCTCAGGATTTTTAATAGCTATTTTAACGATCTCAAGGTTTAGGTCCTGACCGCGAATAATATCATGCAATCCTTGTCCAACAACTCCAAAACCAAATAAACCGATCTTAAGTTTCTTACTCATCTAAATACTATGCTGTTTTATGTAATTTAATTATTTTCTTATTTGCACTTTCTTTTAAGAATGTGCCAATTATGTTGGTTAATATGTCTGTCTCAATTAAAAAACCATCGTGGCCATAAGCAGAGCTAATACTTTGGAGTGCTGCTCCTGGAATATGTTTTGCTAAAAACTCTTGTTCACAAAGCGGGAACAGAACATCGTTTTCAATTCCTATTACCAGTGTATTCGCTTTAACTAATGCTAAGGCATCAACAATACTTTTTCTGCTTCGGCCAACATTATGGCTGTCCATTGCTTTACTCAAGTACCAATAGCTGTAGGCATTAAAGCGTTTACACAGTTTTTCGCCCTGATAATTCTGGTAAGAGGCGGCTCGGAATGAACCTGTTTTGTCATTTACACTTTCTAATTGAGTAGCTGAATAGGCTTCATAAGTGCGATAAGATAGTAAAGCAATGCTTCTTGCAGCCTTTAAACCTTTTAAGCCACCATCTGGCTGCTGTGCATAAAATGTACGATCAGTGCTGATTGCTAAACGCTGACTCTCGTTAAATGCAATTCCCCATGGCGAGTGTACTGCATTTGTAGCTACAAGAATTAGATTGTCTACACTCTTGCTATCTGTAATGGCCCATTCCAATGCTTGTTGCCCACCTAAAGAACCGCCAATTAATACTTTAATGTGTTGAATGCCAAGATATGATGCAAGCAAGCGGTGAGCAGCTACCAAATCTCTGATGGTAAATTCTGGAAAAGCAAGGTAATACGGTTGCCCTGTTACCGGATTTATACTTAATGGATTGGTTGTACCGTAATTAGAACCTAATACATTTGCACATATGATAAAGTGTTCCTCAGGGTTAAACAGGTCGTTATTGCCGAAAAGTCCTTTCCACCAATCTAAAACGTCAGCATTGGCTGTAAGCGCATGGCATACCCAGATCACATTATCTTTCTTCGCATTAAGTTTGCCATAAGTTTGATAAGCAATCTCTAATTTGCGTAGTTTTTTCCCGTTTTCTAGTTTAAATAACTTTGTATGCGTATATGTGGCAGTAGTGCTCATTCTTTAGATCTTGTAGCGTTTTATTTTATTTGTTGATAGCAGCAAAGGCTTGTTCAAAATCAGCCTTAATGTCGTCTATGTGTTCAATTCCTACAGAAACACGTAGCTGGCTGGCTGTAATGCCTGCAGCAATTTGTTCCTCGTCACTTAGTTGTTGATGCGTAGTTGCTGAAGGTTGTATAATAAGGGTTTTTGCATCACCCAGGTTTGCAAGGTGGCTAACAAGTTTAAGATTGTCGACCAATGCCGTTGCTTTTTCTTTATCACCATGTAGTTCAAAAGATAGCACTGCACCGAATCCATTCTTTAAATATTTTTTGGCGTTAGCATGGTATGGACTGCTTTCAAGTCCGGGATAGTTTACGCTCTTCACAGCATCATGGCTTTCTAACCAGGTTGCCAGTGCAAGTGTGTTATCTACGTGACGTTGCACGCGAAGTGATAAAGTTTCTAATCCCTGAATTAAAAGGAAAGAATTGAAAGGAGAGATGGCCGGACCAAAATCTCTTAACCCTTCAACGCGGGCACGAATAATGAATTGAATATTTCCAAAAGGACCACCAATTCCAAAAACATCATTAAAAATTAAACCATGATATCCTTCTGATGGCTCAGTAAATTGAGGGAATTTGCCATTTCCCCAGTTGTAATTTCCCCCATCTACTATTACCCCGCCAATACTGGTGCCATGTCCGCCAATCCATTTGGTAGCAGATTGCACAACAACATGGGCGCCGTGTTCTAAAGGTTTAAATAGATAACCAGCTGCGCCAAAAGTATTATCTACTATTAACGGTAAATCGTGTCTGTTGGCAATGGCAGATAGTTTTTCGAAATCGGCAATACTGAAAGCAGGATTACCAATGGTTTCTAAATATATAGCTTTAGTATTTGCATCGATTTTTGATTCAAAATCGTTGGCATCATCGCCATTAGCAAACCTAACCTCAATACCAAGACGTTTAAAGCTTACTTTGAACTGATTATATGATCCGCCATATAAATGAGATGAGGATACAAAATTGTCACCTGCCTGTAGGATATTATTTAATGCAATAAATTGAGCCGCCTGTCCCGAAGCTACGGCTAAAGCAGCCACACCGCCTTCAAGTGCCGCTATTCTTTTTTCGAAAACATCAGTTGTCGGATTCATGATCCTGGTGTAAATGTTTCCGAATTCCTTTAGCGCAAATAAGTTTGCACCATGTTCGGAGTTCTTAAAACCGTAAGAGGTAGTTTGGTATATTGGAACAGCTCTTGATCCTGTAGTAGGATCAATTTCCTGACCTGCATGTACTTGTAATGTTTCGAATTTATGTGATGTTGACATGTTATATTTAGTTTTAAGTGGTTCCTGTTATGTTTTTGAGTCGATACGTTGCGGAGATGTTGGCTTCGGAAACGTATACCGTTGTTAAGCGTACCCCTGCAAGGGGCCTTCCGTATGAATGTGAAATGCAAAAGGAAGATTTGTAAATTATAGTATGCAACAGCACATGCAATTAGCCTGCTGAGGATAACAATAATTAAACAGATTTGAAGTAATGCTTACAATTTTCATTTTGTTTCAATTTATCTTTCCAAACGACACCATGTCTTTTGGTCAGGAATTGGCACCTTCTCCATCTTGGGAGGGTTGCCAGTGGGTCAAAGAGCCTGTCTCTCGCCACTTCTTTATAAATCAAACCTTTTTATTAAGGAAGGTTGACTTGGTTAGCTTTCGCTAAATGATATTGCAAATGTAGATTTAAGTTAATAAATATCCAAAATATAATTTTGGATATTTATTAACTTGTTGTATTACAGTAACGTAAATTAATTTTTTGATGGGGTTGCTTGATTTTATCCTGCAAGTGCCTGATCTAAATCTGCTATTAGGTCATCTATATGCTCAAGCCCAACAGATATCCGAATTAAATTTTGTGGGGTTTTGGTGTCAGGTCCTTCAACAGATGCACGGTGTTCTATTAAACTTTCAACTCCACCTAAACTTGTAGCCTGCGCAAAGAGTTTAACTTTATTAACCACTTTTCTGGCCTCATCAGATCCACCTTTAACTAACACCGATAACATTCCTCCATAGCCATTCATTTGCCTTTTTGCGATGTCGTACTGAGGGTGGGTTATTAATCCTGGATAATAAACTGTTTCAATAGCGGGGTGTTTTTCTAGATGTAATGCTAAAGCCAATCCATTAGTACAGTGACCGCGCATGCGATATGCCAATGTTTTAATACTTCTTATCAACAGAAAACAATCGAAAGGAGAGGGTACTGCTCCACCAACTTGCTGTATGTTTCTGATCTTTTCCCAAAATTCATTTTTTTCTGCCGTGATAAGCACCCCACCCAGAACATCACTATGGCCACCAATATATTTTGTGGAAGAGTGCATTACAATATCCGCCCCAAAATCAATAGGGTTTTGTAAGCATGGCGAAGCAAAAGTGCTGTCGCATGCAAGAATAAGGTTGTTTTCCTTGGCGATTTTGGAAACTCTGGCAATATCTGTAATTTTTAATAATGGATTAGAAGGGGTTTCTATCCATATCAATACAGTATTCTTCTTAATGAATTTTGCTATGTTATCAAGGCTGGTAAGATCTATAAAATCAATTTCAAGAGTATCTTTAAAAATGGTCTGCAGTTGTTTTTTAAAACCCCAGTACATGTCGTCAGGAGCAATGATATGGCTTCCTGGTTTTAAAGCCTGAAAAACTGCCATTCCAGCCGTATTTCCTGAAGAAAACGCACAGGCTTCTACACCTTTTTCTAATTCTGAAAGCGCATTTTCCAGTGCTGATCTATTTGGATTACTTACTCTGCTATACATATGTCCACCAGAGTAGCCACCATCTTCATCTCTCAGGAATGTGGTAGATAGATTTATAGGAGGTGTGACATCATTAGTGCTGACTTTATATAAATTTCCAGCATGTATTGCAAGTGTTTCTGGCTTCATTATTACGGGGTTAAAAGTTAAGATTGGGCATAAGATGTAACAAAGTTAAGGCTATAATGTTATTCGCCTTAAGTTTTGGCAAGATTTATGTAATTGAATTATCAAATTAAAGAAGAATATGAAAAGAATATTACTGATAGCAGCCATTTTATGCAGTTCGTTAATGGTTTTGCAAAGTTGTTCGCCTAAAGGTGGTGCAACTCAAAGTTTAAAGAAAGGTAATGTAACTGGTAATTGGGTTTTAAATGATATTACATTTGAAGGCTTGCCGCAATCAGCAGTAAAATCATTGTTTGACGAAGGTTCTTATACTTGCTTCAAAGGAAGTACCTGGAGTCTCACTAATAGCGGAAACGGAAGCTATACCTTACCAGGTGGAGGAGAGTGTACTGCAAAAACTCAGAAAATATACTGGTCAGTAAGTCCTGCTGACGAGACATTCCAATTCAAAAAAATCTTTGAAGGCGAAAAAGCCAAAAACGTAACTTCTGGTTACAGATCGGTATTGTCTTCTACAGATGGCAATAGTATGGTTATTAAATCACCAGTAGAATATGGAGCAAAAACTGCTTACATTGTCTTGAATTTTACAAAAGCAGCGAGATAAGAGTAAAATAGTTTGGTTTAGGGAAAAGGGTTCAATTAGTTTTGAGCCCTTTTTTTATTGATTTCTTTGTTAGATGTATTTTAATTTCTACCTTTGAATTCATCTGATGATATGATGAATTAACATGAAAGATCTTATACAAAAAAAGTCTCTAGCGGATGAAGTAGCCGCGCGATTAAGTGAGCAGATTTCTCTTGGACAATACAAAGTGAATGAACAGTTGCCGATAGAACCGGAATTAATGAAAAACTTTGGTGTTGGACGCTCAACTATAAGGGAAGCCATAAAAATATTAGCTAACTCTGGGTTGCTTAGAGTTCAACAGGGGATTGGAACTTTTGTAGATCAGCTAACAGCAAATAGGGAACCAATGGATTTGCGGTTAAAGCGTGCGAATGTTAAAGATCTGGATGAGGTTAGGCAATTACTTGAAATGAAAATTGCAGAGAAAGCAGCACTTAACAGAACTGAAAGTGATATTATAATCATAAGAACTCATCTGGAAAACAGAAGAAGAGCGGCCAAGGAAGGATTAATAGATGAATGTATTGAAGCAGATGTGCAATTTCATATATCAATTGCCGAAGCTTCGAAGAATGAAATACTTGCCGACTTATATAAATCAGCCTCCATTCATTTAAAAAATTGGTTCCTTCAAACACATTCAGATGCCAGAGCCTTCGAAGAAACTTATATATATCATGAGCAGTTGCTAAAAAGCATTATTGCCGGAGACCCAAAAAAGGCCTGGAACATCGCCGCAAAAATATTAGGACACGTATCTCAATAAAAATTTATTAAAATTCATCAGATGATCTGATCTGAAAAATATGGAAAAAACATCTTTTACAAACACTGCCGTTATCGACACAAAGAGAATTACACAACAAACGGTATTCTCTATTTTATTCACAATTAGTTTTACACATTTACTTAATGATATGCTTCAGGCAGTAATTCCTGCTGTATATCCTGTAATAAAAGAAAAGTTCAGTCTTACGTTTGCTCAAATAGGGCTTATCACTTTAACTTATCAGCTAACAGCATCAATATTGCAACCCTTTATTGGTTTTTATACAGATAAGAGGCCCCGCCCGTATTCACTTGTTATTGCAATGGGCTTTACGCTCTGTGGACTTGTAGCTGTGTCCTTTGCTTCCAGTTTTTTAAATATCCTTCTTGCAGTAAGTTTAATAGGAGTAGGGTCCTCAATATTCCATCCGGAATCTTCCAGGGTAGCACATTTAGCATCCGGAGGTAAAAAGGGACTTGCACAATCTATTTTTCAGCTGGGTGGAAATGCAGGTAGTGCTATAGGTCCGCTTTTGGCGGCAATTATAGTTGTCCCTCATGGTCAATTTTACCTTATATGGTTTTCATTAGCTGCAATTTTAGGTATTGTAGTACTGTCTAGGGTTGCAAAATGGTATCAGGAACAATTGGCCTTAAAGGCATTAAATAAAAGCATCCTTAAGGAAGAGGTTCATCATAATTTATCTAAGAACCGAGTGGTACTTTCCTTAGGTATTTTGATGGTACTCATCTTTTCAAAATACTTCTATATGGCTAGTATGACTAGCTATTACACATTCTACCTAATGGATAAATTTAATGTGTCGGTGCAGCAGTCTCAGGTCTACCTATTTGCTTTTTTAGGGGCTGTTGCTGCCGGTACGTTAATTGGAGGACCATTAGGAGATAGATTTGGCCGTAAGTATATCATCTGGATCTCGATTCTGGGTGCAGCGCCATTCACATTATTGCTGCCGTATGTTTCTTTATTCTGGACAGGTGCTTTATCTGTTGTTATTGGCTTAATTATTTCTTCCGCATTTTCTGCAATACTGGTTTATGCAACCGAATTGGTACCCGGAAAGGTGGGGATGATTGCTGGTCTGTTCTTCGGTTTTGCATTTGGTATGGGCGGATTAGGCTCCGCAGTTTTGGGGAAGCTGGCCGATCAGACCAGTATTGAATATGTATTTAAAATTTGTGCTTTTCTTCCTTTGATTGGGATTTTTACAGGGTTTCTCCCCAATATAGAGGGTAGTAAAAAAAGATAATTTTTGCGCTCGATCGTACTCCTTTATTCATTAAATAATGGTGAATTAGGAGTACTTTTTATTTATCCCACCATACCCTTGATGTTAGTGCATCGCCACCATTTAATCTCGCAACTGCAGCTTTATAGTTTTCAGGGTTATTCAAAGCTTCAGAGGATAGGTATATCATTCTTCTGGGTATGGTTCCATTAGTTACATTACCAGTATAGTTAACAGGTGTCAATTTAGGGTAATCGGATCTTTTCCAATTTAGCCAGGATTCAATAAAATTGAAATTGGTGCCTGTAGCCACCCAATACTGGGTGTTAATTTGATTAAAAGCTGTTTCCAGGTCAGATTGGTTTAGTGGATGCTCATTTACGTAGGCGTTGATGATTTCAGGGGCTATTTTTGCCTGTAAATCCTGTTGTTCCATTGATTGCAATGCGCCCCTCAGACCATTTGAATAATGTTCCGCCGCGGTGCGGGGAACATCCCATCCTTTCAGTTTTGCCTCAGCGAGTAAAAACTGTGTTTCGGCATATGTTATAATAAAAATGGGTCCACCAAGCTTTAGGTATACAGCAGTTCTTGGTCGGGAATATTTACCTAGAGGAGCAAAATCAGCTCCTGAACCTGTTCCTCCAGGATATAAGGGATGTTTGCTGATATCGGTATTTCCTCCAAGCAGATCATATCCGTTAGGCAGTCCAATTTGAACTGATGCCTCTGTATTTCCTGAAAGTGTTTGATTTATATTTTTTGCAAGACCATCCTGAGGTATTTCAGCTATGACGGCCAATCTTGGATCGCCAGTATCTCTTAGAAAATCAATTAAGGTTTTGCTCCATTTTACTTCAATGTAATCTGAAAACACACGTAATGCAACTGAAGAGCTATTTTGGCTACCCGAGCTGGTAGCATCAGTCATTAGAATTGCGTTGTCACTTGCGTCAGAAAAAGCATGAGTTGAAGCTTTTTCAACCCAGAGTCGCGCGATATCTGGTCGAACTTTGCTCAATCTCATCGCTACTCGTATCATTAAAGCATAGCCAAACTTCTTCCATTTGTTAATGTCTCCATTGTAAAACAGATCTGCAGTTGGCCCCGGTTTATCAGGATTCAAATTGTCAATGGCTTTTTCAAGGTCTAATAACATGGAATTGTAGATGTCCTCCTGTTTATCATACAAAGGATATTTAATACCTTCCCTGGCTTTTGCGGCTTCATTATAAGGTACATCTCCATATGTATCCGTGATTCTTTGCAAAATTAGTACGAACATGATGTCACCAATATTGATCAGATTTGAATATTTATCGGCATCTTTTTCAGTTGCTAGTCGCTGCATTTCTCTTATTGTGGAGGCCTCTGCATAGCCCTCTTCAAAAATCCTTCCTTGATAATCGGTAAAGCTCGCCACATTTATATATTTATCTCCATTATTATAATAGTAATAAGTAGATGCGAGTAACTGCGTCATTGTACTTTGATAAAGCAACTGATAATAACCTTTATTTGCGAACTTTAATTGTGCTGTTGAAAGTAGACCATTAGGGTCATAGTTTGAAGCATTGGATTTTGTGGGATCTGTATTTATTTTATCCAACTTCTCTTTACTGCAGCTAAACATAATGATCATTATTAAAACCAATGGAAGAATAATTACTTTTTTCATGGTGTACTTTATTTAAACTTCAGATTTAGGTTTATACCAAACGTTCTTGTTGCAGGTAATGATGCGCCCTCTATACCTGCATAAGCGAGGCTGGGAGAGAACTGAGATTCGGGGTCTATATTTTTAGTATACTTCAAAATAGTTAATAGATTCCTTCCTATTAAATCTATTGATACATTTTTAAAAGGCGTTTTATTTAATATTTTGGACGAGAATGTGTAGCCAAGCATAACCTGTCTTAGTTTTATAAAACTGCCGTTTAAAACAGCGAGTGCGGAGATGTTTGTAGCCAACCCCGGGTAGTAGTTATAGGCAGGAACATTTATGGTATTTGTTTCTCCATTTTCATACACACCGTTGGCAACTATACCTGTTTCACGACCAATAAGGGTTGCCTTATTAAGGCCCAGAACATAGGAGTAGGTTTCTGTAGCCGACAGGATTTTGTTTCCAAATTTATAATCGATTAGAAAGCTTAAACTGAAGCTTTTATATTGGAAGTTATTACTGAAACCTCCGTAGTAAGATGGAAGAACACTGCCCATTGGTTTCATATCCCCTCGTTTGGGAATTCCATCTGTACCTATGATCATGTTCCCATTCCTGTCGCGCTGATAATCATAGGCCATGATCTGGGTGATAGACTTGCCAACAACAAGGGCTGTACTTGCGTTTAATGGACGATAGGTGCCCCCAAACGCATAGCTGCTGATACCATCTATTGATATCAATAAGTTATTTATGTGACTGGCATTGATTCCTGCCTTCCAACTAAAATTCTTATTGGTTATCAAATTGGCTTGTATAGAAGTTTCGATACCGGTATTACGGGTTTTGCCTAAATTTACATAAGCGGATGTGAATCCTGTGGTTACAGATTGCCCGGCGTTAATAATTTCCTTATTGGTAATCCTGTGGAAATAAGTGAAATCAAGGTCTAATTTGTTTCCGAAAAGTTTTAAATTAATGCCGGTTTCAAATTCATTTAAAGTGAAAGGCTTCAGATTGTAGTTGGGCAGATCCCTGGAAAAATTTCCTAGAGGAACACCGTTTATGGACTTATCTGAAGAATAATAGATCTGTGTGGTATAAGGCACTGCTGGTTCTCCGCTTGTTTGGGCAAAACTTGCTCTTATTTTACCAAAATCCAGACCTTTTATTTTTAGAAAGTTAGAGAATATAAAACTTCCGGAAACGCTTGGCACAAAAATGCCCCTGCTATTACGTGGAAGCGTAGAGTATACATCGTATCGGCCGGTGGATGATAGGGTAAGATATTTTTTGAAATCCAGGTCAATGGTGTAATACGCTGACTGAGTAACAATTCTTGTTAGGGCATTTTTACTACTAACGGCAGCTAGATTTTCAACCGTGTACAAATAGGGTATAATAAATTGAGTACCAGTCAGCTCTTTAGATTCTGTTCTTCTATTACGGAAGCTTGCCCCTGCAGATATGTCTATGTTAAGGTCTTTAGTAATATCTCTGTTTCCCGAAAGAAGAATGTCGGTATTTAATTCTGATGTTTTTGATTGATTTAAAGCGTTTATCCCACCCTGGCCATTTATGGAAAAAGCGGTGCCTGTTGGTACTATACTTATAATATGATCATTACTAATGTCATAACCAAATCTTCCCTGTAGAAACACCCAGTTGCTCAAATCGTATTTGATAAGCGCCGAGGATATAAATCTGTCACGCGAAGAGTTGTCTTCTTTTTTATTGATGGTGAAATATGGATTTGTTTTATATTCATCCGCATTCCACCTGGTCTCGGCTCCGGTATTTACATCATATCCCGGAGCTAACAACGCTTGATCTGCACTTGTTGCTATGGCAGCGATGCCGTAATTCGCATTGATAGGACCGTCACTAAGGTAAGATCTGTTTTTGCCGTGTTCGTAAATGTAATTGCCATTTAACGTGAGTGTAAGTTTTCTGGTCAGATCATACGAGGTAAATAGGTTGGCTGTTTTTCTGTTCAGATCGCTATTCCTTAAAATAGATTGATAATCAAGAACCGAGGCAGATGCGTGATAGCTGCTTTTATCTGATCCGCCATTTAGGGAAATGGTATTTGTAAATGCGGGCGCCGTTCTATAGAATGTTTTTATATTATCTTTTACCGGTACATAGGGACGGTTTTCTCCATTAATTTGTACGCTTTGCAGTCCATCCATTTTTTCTCCCCAGCTAAGTATACCGGTTGCAATTGCTCCTGCGATGTTTTGCGGCCTTAAATTTTGTAAACCCTGACCATATATGTATTGATAATCGGTATTGTTTACAGGACTGTCAAATGAAAAATTGGAATTGTATTCAACAGAATTACCCGATTTCTTTTTTCCACTTTTAATGGTAATTATGATCACACCATTTGCGGCACGTGCACCATATAAAGCAGAAGCGGAAGATCCTTTTAATACGGTAATCGTCTCTACGTCATCGGGGTTGATGTTACTGATTCCATCCCCATAATCTACACCTCCATATTCATTTGCACTTCCACGCTGAGTATTATCAATAGGTATACCATTAATAATAAAAAGAGGCGGCCCGGCATCCTTGCTTGCGGTACCTCTTAGCAGTATTCTGGCAGACGAGCCCGGCCCTCCATTGACACCACTCACATTTAGCCCTGCTACCAGTCCTTCTAATGCCATAGCAAGGTTCGATTCCCTCGCCTTTGTTAATGAAGAACCATCAATAGTTGAAACTGAATAACCTATCTTTCTGTTCTCTTTTTTAATATTTAAGGCTGTTACGATGACTTCATCCAGTAGCTTAACGGAATCAATGCCTTGATCTTCATTTGATCTCGGTTTTATAACAATAAGGTTATTGGAAAGTAGTTTATAGTTATAATTAGTGCTACTAAGGATCTGGTCAAGTACTTTGAACGTTTCCTCGTTCTTTATGTTGATGGTAATCTTCTTATCAGGAATTTTACGTTCACTAAATACAAACCGATAAAAAGTCTGATTTTGTATTTCATTGATAACTTGATCAAAACTTGCCGATTCGAGCTTTAATGTCACTTTCGTTTGCGAATGGACATTAATTGCTATCATAAGGAAGCAGAAAATCAATACGTGCCGCATCGTCTTCATCATAAGCTTCGTACTCGGGTCTAGGTGGTGATTTGGTTTGAGGGATTTTAATAAATATATATAATATTCCCGTCTTTTTTATAGCTGAAATCTTCTATATATCTCAAAGCATTTAATAGTTCATCTATGCTCTCTTTCTCAAACTTTCCCGTGAAAGTATAATCTTTCTTTTTCTCATCATTAAACCTTATCTCAACGCCATATTTTCTTTCCGCATCCCGGGCAATAGAAACGAATGTTTGATTCTTGAATGCTAATCTGTCGTTTAACCAGGAGGTCTCCATCATGTTGTTGCTGCTGCTATCCATTGAATTATAATAAGTCAAAGGAGTTATGGTATAATTAACACTGTTTTTGTCAGCAAGGGTAAACTTCTGGTTTGGTTTTAATATGATCTTTTCAGCCGGTTTATTGTTCAATGTGACCTGAATAAGGCCTCTTACCAAAGTTGTTTCAATAAATGAATCATCCTCATAAACTTTTACATCGAAAGCAGTTCCCAGTACCTTTATCCTCATATGTTTGGTATGGACAATGAAAGGATGATCAGGGTCTTTCTTAACATCAAAAAAAGCCTCGCCATTCAGATATACTTCCCTGGTTTTTCCGCTAAAGGATGCTGGATATTTTAATTGACTTTCAGCGTTTAAGTTTATCTCAGTACCATCTTCAAGTATAATTTTTGATTTATCCCGGCTAGGGGTTTGCAAAACTTTCCATTCAGTAGTATCGTTTTTACCGGCAGGATTATCTGGAATAAAGAAATGATATGCCGCAAAAGAACAGGTGCAAAATGCAATAACAGCTGAAATCCTGTACCAACTGACAAAGTGTCTTTTTATCGGTCTTTCAATATTTTGAATAGGTTTAGGCTCCGGAATAGTTATTTGTTGCTTAATCTTTTCAAAAACTGCATCAATATTATTAGCGCCTGATTTTTCGTCATTAAAATAACCGGTTAGATTTTCGTACTCATTCCTATGGACGGTACTTTTTGAAAGCAGTTCTTTAAGCTCAATAAGCTCTTTGGGTGAAATTTCACCGGCCAGTCTTTTGCCCAATAACTCCGTAAATCTTTGATCAGTCATTTGTGTTTTTTGTTGTGTTATTATATAGTACTCTTTTTACTTAAAAATGCCTACAATGCACTAAAAAATAGTTTGCTATACTTATTAAAAAAATAAGACTTATAATTTTTCCGCTAATGTTTTGTTTATCATTATTGCCACATAGATCCTTAGCTTCTTTATAGGAAAGCAGTGTAATCCTTAGTTTATCAATAGCCCTAAAAAGTTGTGTCTGCACTGTTCTTGGAGATATATCTAGAATTTCAGCTACCTCTTTATATCTCATTCCATTTTCTTTAATCAACCTAAAAACCATTTTTGCCTGCAAGGGAAGCTTTTCAATTGCACTATCTAATTTAATATGTAATTCTTTACGTTCTAATTCTTTCTCAGGATTGTTGTTGTCTGAGAATGGATACTCGCCTGACAATTCTAATTCAGTTATATGGATTCCTGAATGCTTTTTTAGATGTTTTAATGATTGATTTCTAACAGCAACAAATAGATATGTTTCCGGATTAATTACATGCAGGTTTCCTTTCCTGTTCTCCCAACACTTTACAAATATTTCTGAAATAATATCTTCTGCAACCTCCTTTTGAGTCACATAGTAACAGCAAAATTTAAAAAGTTTATTGAATAGCGCATAGTATAAAGCCTCAAAGGATTTAACATCGTCTTCAATGGACATTCTGATCCACAGACTGGATAAGTCGGGCTTTACTGTTTTCAATTGCTAAATAGATTGGTTTTTTTCCAATGCAATGTAGTGAATAAAAATAATTTCAAAAAAAATGAATTCCTTGTAGGCAATTTCTTTCTGGAATAGATCCCTTCTCTAAATACGTTGGCTAACCAAGCTCATTTACAATAACCATTTGTAAATAACCGACTGTATTAATGAAAATTATTAAACTAAACTAAACAAATGTATGAAAATGAGGAAAGTTCATTCCACAACCAGTGCCCTAGAAATCACATTTTCTAGCACCACCAAAGGCTTGCGGAAGCTAGTGCTCCTAGCAGTTGCTGCGCTTGGCTTACAGAATACCGCTAAGGCTGAAGGTATTGTAATAAACAAAAGTTTATTTCCAAATCTCTCCAAGGTAGTAAAACACTCCATTAATGTTAGTGAGATGGTTGCCAAAACGGTAACCGGATTGGTAGTCGACGATGCCGGATTGCCACTTCCTGGTGCAACTGTTGCCGCAAAAGGTAGCAATGCGATAACAGTTACCGGCGCTGATGGGAAGTTTACCTTAACTGTTCCTGATAATGCCACCATACTGGTCGTTTCCTATATCGGCATGGAATCCCAGGAAGTAAACATCAGCAATTTAACCAATATAACTATAAAGTTAAAACCTTCCGGTGATGCAAGCCTAACAGAGGTAGTCGTTACCGCTTTAGGTGTAAAACGTGAGAAAAGAGCACTGACCTTCGCCGCACAGCAACTTGCAGGCACAGAACTTACAAAAGCTGGAAGTCCCAATTTCATGGAGGCTTTAAGTGGTAAAGCTGCTGGTGTTGATATCGGCATCAGTAACTCTGGTGTTGGAGGTTCAACAAAGACGGTATTAAGGGGTTCAAAATCAATTGCCGGAAATAGTGAAGCACTTTTTGTAATCGATGGGGTACCTGTAGTAAATAACAAAGGCGGGCAGCCGGGTTCTTACGGTGGAACAGATGGTGGCGATGGTCTTTCTGCACTTAATCAAGATGATTTTGAATCGGTTACTATTTTAAGAGGGGCCAATGGTGCTATTTTATATGGCAGCCAGGGAGCTAACGGCGTAATTTTAATCAACACAAAGAAAGGTCAGGACGGCAAAATTGCTATCGCTTTAAATTCTACAATAAATTTTAGCAATGCGGCAACATTACCTGAGTTTCAATTTGATTACGGTGCAATAGGTGGCAGCGATTACAGTTGGTCCAAAACAAAGGGGGACTACCAGCGTAACTATATTGATGATTTTTTTCAGACAGGTGTAAATACGATTAATTCACTATCAGTATCTGGTGGCAATGAAAGAACAACGACCTATTTTTCCTATGGAAATAATAACGCATCGGGCATTGTGCCAACCAGCACTTACAATAAGCATAATGTTACTTTAAGCCAGGAAACAAAATTATTTGATGATAAGGTTACCTTGAGTGGAAATGTGAGGTTCTCCAACGAAAAGTCAAAAAATCGTCCTGGCGCCGGTTATTACAATAATCCGTTAACGGGGTTGTATTTATTTGCCCGTGAAAGAGATTTTGCCGATTACAAAACCAATTATCAAGTTTTTAATACTGAACGAAATCTGTATAAACAAAACTGGTATTCTACTGAAGAAAAACAAAACAATCCATATTGGGAACTATATAATGACCCAAAACTTTCCACTAGTAACAGAGTAATTGCTTCAGCAAAAGCTTCATACGTATTTCTACCACATTTTAAATTTGATGTACGTGGAAACATTGATTATAATGACAGATTATTGGACTACCGTTATGCTGCAGGAGGTAACTCAGTAAGCGTAAGTTCTAACGGAACATGGAATTACACCAAGTATAATGACAAGGCCTTATATGGTGATGCCATCTTGAGCTATGACAACACTTTTGGCAAATTCAGCTTGAATGGCGTTGTGGGGGGAAGTATACAGGATTATACGTTTAATGATGGGATGACTTTTGCCAACGGCACAACACCGCTCCAGTACCCGAACTTTTTCAGTTTCGCAAACCTGCCTTATAATCTGGTTATCAATCAGACCTACAGCAGAGTTCAGAAACAGGGCTTATTTGCCAATGCCTCTCTAGGGTTCAAAGATATGCTCTATGTAGATCTGGCAGGACGCAATGACTATGCTTCTACCCTGGCAACTACTGGCAACGATTCCTATTTTTATTATTCGGCAGGTGTGTCCGCTATAATCAGCCAGATGGTAACCATGCCCACAGAAATCAATTTCTTGAAACTAAGGGCATCTACCTCGCAGGTAGGAAATGAGGTGCCATATAATATCGTAAACCCAGGTAATGTTATCGGTGGTGCAGGTGGACCGAACGGCATAGGAGGGATTACCAGAAATACACAGACACCTTTTGCGACATTGGTGCCTGAAAAGATAATCAGTAATGAGATTGGCCTGGAAAGCCGTTTTTTAAACGATAGACTAACTCTTGATTTTACCTATTATAAAAACACAAGTACCAACCAATTTTTATCTTTGCCAGCCCCTTCGGGTTCCGGTTACACCTTTTACTATGTGAATGCAGGTAAGGTGACCAACCAGGGTTTTGAGTTAACCTTAGGTGGAGACCCAATAAAAAACGAAAACTTCCGGTGGAACACCTCCGTTAACCTATCGCAGAACAAAAACAAAATTGTAGAATTAATTGCCGATAATCCCGGTTATCAGGTAGGTAGCGATAGTGAAGGTTTTAATTCAATAATCAAAGCTGGCGGGTCATTTAACGACTTATACATTTTCAAATTTGCACGAAATGCTTCAGGGCAGATTATATTAGATGATGCTGGAAAACCAAGTAAGGCTGCAACTCAGGAATATGTTGGAAATTTAAATCCAAAGTTGATAACCGGCTGGAATAACACATTTACATATAAAAACTTGAGTTTAAGTACCTTGGTAACGGCTAAGTTCGGCGGTGTTGCTTTCTCTAAAACTGAAGCTTTTCTGGATTCTTACGGAGTAAGTAAAAGGACCGGCGAAGCACGAGATGCAGGAAATATTCCGATTAATGCCATAATGGGTACTACCCCTCAAAGCTCAATTGACCCTGCGTTGTACTATTCAACAATCGGCGATAGAAATGGGATTATGGAGCCTTATGTATTCTCCCGCACCAATGTCCGTTTGGCCCAGGTATCTTTAGCCTACAATTTGCCAATTAAAGGTTCGGCTATTAAATCAGCTTCCATTTCATTAATTGGGCGCAACCTGTTTTTCTTCTATAAAAAATCACCTTTCGATCCGGAGCAGGCGATGAGTACCAACAATAGCATGCAGGCCAATGATATTTTTGCTGTACCTGGTACACGTTCTTACGGGCTAAATCTTAAGTTAAACTTTTAATGTCTTAAAATAATGAAAAAAATATGTTTAATGGTGTTTGCTTTGATCGTACTCAACTCCTGCACCAAGAATTTCGAAGAGATAAATACAAATCCAAATCAAATAACAGATAAAATGCTGGAGCAGGACTTTAATCTGGTTGGATCTTCCTTCTCGGTTATGTTATTTAACCTGATGGGCCACCAAATTGAAGAAGATCTGTGTTATGACAACTGGATGGGATATATGGGCTCACCAACGCCTTATGTTGCAGGTGTAAACAATACCACTTACTACCTGCGCTGGATTGATGCCTATTGGAATCGTATATATGGTAGCGTAATGTCTCCATCAAAACAGGTAATACAGCTTGCCGAAGAAAAAGAATTACCATTATTCGGCGATTGGGCAAAATTGGTTAGGATATTAGCCATATCGAAACTAACAGCTATCTATGGTCCGGTGATCTATTCGAATTATGGCACTGCTGGCCTAGGTTCGATCAAATACGACAAGGAGTCGGATCTATATAACAATCTGTTTACGCAGTTAGATCAGATTGAAACAAATTTCAAAGCCAACACATCTTACACAGGATTTACCAAATTCGACCCAAGCTATAAAGGCAACATCGCTTCATGGTTAAAATTACTTAATTCGGTACGTTTCCGTTTAGCAATGCGTTTGGTTAAGGTTAGCCCTATAGTTGCTAAAACAGAAGGAGAAAAAGCCCTGGCTGACCCAGTTGGGTTAATCACTACCAATGCCGAGAATTTCCTTATTTCGTTAAATGGAGAGGTAATGCCTGTTTCGATGATTTCTTTTGACTGGAACGATACCCGTATGGGTGCAACCATGGAATCTTTTATGGTGGGTTTAAAAGATGGACGTATGAACAAATATTTTGCTGAAGTAAGTGATGCCAGTTTAGTTACTGACCATCCTGCATACAAATTTAAAGGTATTCGCAGCGGCGCTTTCATCAATGCCAAAGATGATAGGGTTTCATATTCTACAGTGAGTACAGATTTCAAATCGGTACAAAACCGAAGAGGGTTTACCGCATCGGAAATAGCTTTTTTGAAAGCCGAAGCAGCATTAAGAGGATGGGCAAATGCAGGAGATGCTAAAACAAACTATGAAAATGGAGTGCGCCTCTCTTTTGCCGACTGGGGAGCAGCAGGTGTTGATGCCTATTTGGCTGATGCAACAAGTAAACCAATCAACTATATTGATCCAAAAGACAGTAAAAATAATTTCACAGCACTTTCTACCATTACGATAGCCTGGAATGCTGGCGACGCTAATGAACTGAAACTGGAAAAAATTATCACACAAAAATACTTAGCTACTTTTACCAATACTTTAGAAGCCTGGGTAGATTTTAGAAGGACAGGCTATCCTAAAATTCCGCACGTAGCTAAAAATGACAGTAGTCCGGATTGGGGTATAATAACCGCCGATCAATGGATAAAACGCCTTGTATTTGTGCCCGCAGAAAGAACCGGTAATGCTGCAGCTGTTGCTGAGGCTGCGACGTTTTTAAGCTCAGGCAAAGACGATATTGCATCACGCTTATGGTGGGATACTACCACCCCGAGTAATTTCTAAACTTTTTCTAACAGTAATCCAAAATGGCTGCCTTATGGCGGCCATTTTTGTAACCCCGCTAATTAACAGAAGATCAGGAAATAACGCTCTTGACATAATACTGACAGGTAAAATCCCTTAAAAAAGGGTTATCTGTTGATTTTATGTTACTTTTGTTCATTATACGTTATAAATGGATACTACTTCAAAACTAGCTCTGATTTTAAACGATCCAGATCTGCCTGGGGCACTTAAAGCAATTGCACAAAAGGTACAAAATCAAGAAAGGATTACTTTTGACGAGGGTGTTTATCTTTATGAACATGCCGAACTTGGGTACCTGGGTACTTTAGCAAATCACATAAGAGAGCAAAAGCACGGTGATAAAACCTATTTTAACCGTAATTTTCATTTAGAGCCGACTAACCTTTGTGTTTACGACTGTAAATTCTGTTCATATTCTCGCTTAATTAAGCAGAAGGAAGAAGGCTGGGCCCTAACGATGGAGGAAATGCTTGATGTGGTTAAAAAGTACGACAACGAACCTGTTACAGAAGTACATATAGTAGGTGGAGTTTTACCTCAATACGATGTTGCTTTTTATTCAGCACTTTTTAGCGCAATAAAAAAACACCGTCCTGAACTTCATGTTAAAGCATTAACACCCGTAGAATATCATTATATATTTAAAAAGGCAAAAATTGACTACGCCACTGGCATGAAATTAATGAAAGAGGCCGGATTAGAGTCAATTCCAGGAGGAGGGGCAGAGATCTTTCATCCTGAGGTAAGAGACCTTATATCTAAAGATAAATGTACCGGCGAACAATGGCTGGCTATACATGAAGAATGGCATAAGCTGGGGATGCGTTCTAACGCAACTATGTTATATGGACATATCGAAAAATATGAACATCGTGTAGATCACATGGATCAATTACGTCAGTTGCAGGATAAGACAGGTGGCTTCCAAACTTTTATTCCGCTTAAATTCAGAAATCAGCACAACCAGATGAGTAATGTGCCGGAAGTATCTGTAATAGAAGACTTGAGGAACTACGCAATTGCGCGTATTTACATGGATAACTTTGATCATATTAAAGCCTATTGGGCAATGATCAGCAGACAAACTGCTCAACTTTCATTAAACTTTGGGGTAGACGATATAGATGGTACGCTAGATGATACCACTAAGATCTATTCAATGGCCGGCGCCGAAGAGCAAACCCCTGCAATGAGTACACAAGACCTCGTAAATCTCATAAAACAGGTAAAACGTAAACCCATTGAAAGAGATACTTTATATAATGTTGTAACCGATTACACTGATTTCGTTTTTGAGGATGAAGTGAAACCTCAATACTACAAATTACCCGTAATTAACTAATGGATAAGGAAATATACATCATCAGGCATGGTGAAACAGAATTAAATAAACTAGGAATTGTACAGGGCAGGGGAATAAACAGCGATCTTAACGACACCGGACGGAGTCAGGCTGCTGCTTTTTATGAAATGTATAAAAATGTCCCCTTTGAAAAGATTTATACTTCAAAACTAAAGCGTACACACCAAACGGTTCAGGGATTTATTGATGCCGGAATTCCATGGGAACAGGTTGCAGGTTTAGATGAGCTTGCATGGGGCAAGTGGGAAGGAAAGCCTAATGATGATAATGCAATAACAGCGTTTAAAGCTATAGTTACAGCCTGGGACGAAGGCGATTATGACGCACATTTTGAAGGTGGAGAGAGCCCTAACCAGGTTTTAGCCAGACTTAAAGAAGCGGTAGACCTGATCAAATCCAAAAAAGAAGAAAAAATGATCTTGATTTGCATGCATGGTCGTGCAATGCGTTTATTGCTGTGCTTGCTGATGAATAAGCCTTTGTCCGAAATGGGAGATTTCCCGCACCAAAATACAACACTTTACAAAGTTGAACTCACTGGCGATGAATTTGATATCGTTGAGTTTAATAATACCGACCATTTAAAATAATTCCTTTGAGTAATATTAAAATATCTGCAGTTTCCTATACAAATACTAAGCCCTTCATTTACGGAATTGAGCATTCGGAAATTCTAAATAAGATAGATCTAAGTTTAGATATACCCTCAGATTGTGCTGCTAAGCTAATTAATAACCAAGTTGATATAGGATTAATTCCTGTTGCTGCCATACCGCATGTACCTAATGCTAATATCGTTGCAGATTACTGTATTGGATCAATTGGTGCAGTAAATTCTGTATTTATTTTTAGTGATGTTGAAGTTTCAGAAATTAAAACGGTAAGATTAGATAGTCATTCCCGCACCTCAAATAATCTTGCAAAAGTATTGTTGAAATTTTACTGGAAACTGGATGTAGAATTTACTACAGATATCGATGCAAAAACTGATGCAATAGTATTAATAGGCGACAGAACTTTTGGTAAAAAGGCTGATTATGCTTTTGCTTATGATATGGGGCAGCAATGGATGGATTTTACAGGCCTGCCATTTGTTTATGCCGCCTGGGTTGCCAACAAAACTATTCCTCAATCTTTTATTGATGAATTTAATAAAGCACTGGCTTTTGGGTTAGGTCATCGTGCAGAGCTGTTAAAAGACTTGCCTGCCAGAGATGATTTTGATTTGAATGATTACCTTTTTCATAAACTCGATTTTGATCTTACTGAAAAGAAAAGAGAAGCACTGGATTTATTCCTTTCCTACATTGCCAGGCTTTAAACCTATAAACATTTTTTAAATTTTCAACAAATCATAAAGCCTACACATCAAGATAGTATCTTTACGATTTTGTAAACAGAATCATTTTGGCTAAAGATAATACTAAAGAAACCCCGTTAATGCAACAATACAATGCGATCAAAGCAAAGTATCCCGGAGCATTATTACTATTTAGGGTTGGCGATTTCTATGAAACATTTGGCGAGGATGCGGTTAAAACAGCTCAGATATTAGGTATCGTTCTTACCAGAAGAGGTACAGGGCCAAATGGCGCTTTGGAATTAGCTGGTTTTCCCCATCATTCATTAGATAATTATCTTTCTAAGTTAGTTAGGGCAGGCCAGAGAGTGGCTATTTGCGACCAGCTTGAGGACCCTAAAACAACTAAAACAATTGTTAAAAGAGGGGTTACGGAACTGGTTACACCAGGAGTAGCGTACAATGACAATATATTAAGCCAAAAATCTAACAATTATCTGGCTGCGGTTTATTTCGACAAGAATTCAATAGGTGTCTCTTTTGCTGATATCTCAACGGGTGAGTTTCTGGTTGCACAGGGCGACGCAGAATACATAGATAAGCTTTTGCAAGGCTTTAAACCAAATGAAGTAGTTTTCCAGAAAAGTAAAAGAAAAGAGTTCCTTGAGAATTTTGGCGACAAGTTTTATACTTTCCATTTGGATGACTGGGCATTTACCAACGATTATGCAAATGAGATTTTAACCAAACATTTTGAAGTAGCTTCATTAAAAGGATTTGGAGTTGATAAACTGCAAACTGGTATTGTAGCTGCTGGAGTAGTGCTTCATTATTTGAACGAAACTGAGCACCGCAATTTAAAGCACATTTCTTCGATCTCTCGTTTAGAAGAAGATAAATATGTATGGTTAGATCGCTTTACCATCAGAAACCTGGAATTGGTTAGTTCTACAAACGATAATGCCATTACGCTTTTCGAAGTGCTTGATCAAACATCAACCCCAATGGGTGCTCGTTTGCTGCACAAGTGGATCATAATGCCATTAAAGGAATTAAAACCAATACAGGAACGTTTAGGTGTAGTAGAGTTTCTGATTAAAAAGGAACCGCTTTTAGAAGAGTTCTTGACGCACATTAAGCAGATAGGCGATTTAGAAAGACTGATTTCCAAAGTAGGGTTGCAAAAAGTAGGTCCAAGGGAACTTTGTCAGCTAAAAAAAGCACTGTATCATATAGAATCTGTTAAAAAGATAGCAGAAGAAGTGAAAAACCCTTTCTTATCTGTTCTTGCAGATCAGTTAAATCCATGTTTAACCATCAGAGAAAAACTCGAAAGAGAATTACAGCAAGATCCCCCTGCTGTATTAATCAAAGGGAACGTAATAGCTGAGGGTATCGATGAAGATCTTGACAGGCTTAGGAAAATAGCTTTTGGCGGTAAAGATTACCTTGTTGAAATACAAAAGAGAGAAGCTGCCATCACTGGTATTCCGTCATTAAAAGTAGCCTTTAACAATGTTTTTGGTTATTACCTGGAAGTCACTCATACCCATAAAGACAAGGTGCCTGCAGATTGGATCAGGAAACAAACACTTGTAAATGCAGAAAGATACATTACACCCGAACTAAAGCAATACGAAGAACAGATACTTGGAGCCGAAGAAAAAATTCAGCAGATAGAAATCCGTTTATATAATGAATTGGTGTATCAGGTTGCTGCATATATTAAGCAGATTCAGTTAAATGCTTTCCAGATAGCTCAATTAGATGTGCTATTGTGCTTTGCACAGCTGGCTATTAAAAATCACTATGTTAAGCCCGAAATTACTACAGGTAAAGCATTAGATATCAAAGGTGGCAGGCACCCGGTAATTGAAAAAAGGCTACCTGTAGGTGAGGAGTACATCACCAATGATGTATTTTTAGACAACGATACTCAGCAGATCATCATCATCACCGGTCCCAATATGTCGGGTAAATCGGCCATATTAAGACAAACAGGTCTCATTGTTCTAATGGCCCAAATGGGTTGTTTTGTGCCGGCAAAGGCTGCAAGTATAGGGCTAATAGATAAAATATTTACACGTGTAGGTGCCTCCGATAATCTTTCTTCAGGCGAAAGTACATTCATGGTGGAAATGAATGAAACTGCAAGTATCCTAAACAATATATCGGATAACAGTCTTATTCTGCTAGATGAAATTGGTAGGGGAACAAGTACTTACGATGGTATTTCTATTGCATGGGCAATTGCAGAGTTTCTGCACACGCATCCAACGGCGCGGCCAAAAACATTGTTTGCTACCCATTATCATGAGTTAAATGAACTTGCCAACACAATGAGCCGCGTTAAAAACTTTAATGTATCTATTAAAGAGGTCTCAAATAAGGTGATCTTCCTGCGTAAACTAGTGCCCGGTGGAAGCGAACACAGTTTTGGTATACATGTTGCTAAAATGGCCGGTATGCCTCCTAAACTGATCAATAGGGCAAATGAGATCCTTAAAAAACTTGAAATAGACAGAACCGAAGGGCAAAGCATTAAAGATAGCATTAAGAAGGTTCAAAATCAGGCCTATCAGTTGCAGATGTTTGCTATTGATGATCCTGTTTTAGTAAAGATAAGAGATACACTTAACAACCTGGATGTAAATATACTTACTCCGGTTGAAGCGCTTTTAAAGCTCGATGAAATACAACGAATAATAAAACAATAAAGGCTATGATGATTTTGAATACGCAGAAAAACAATGTTAAAGCTGTACTATTTGTACTTATGTTAATCGTGTTGTCTTCCTGCGGTTCAAGAAAAGCAAGTGTAAAACCTAACCCAAATTCAGCATCAAAGATTGCTCATGCTATGTCTCATTTAAAAAGCAAGCAATTGTATCGCTTTATTAACGATTGGACAGGGGTAAGGTACCGTTTGGGCGGATTAGATAAACGTGGTATTGATTGTTCAGGTTTTGCTTTCTTATTGCAAAAAGACATTTATGGGAATAGCTTACCTCGCAGGTCCCGCGATCAGGCCGAAACAATCAAAGAAAAAAGTATTAGCCAGTTAAAAGAAGGAGATCTTATCTTTTTCTCTTTTGGTGGTGGTGCTGTAGATCATGTTGGAATATATCTTAACGACACTTATTTTGTTCATGCATCTACAACCCGCGGGGTAGTGGTCGACGATTTAACCCTTCCTGCTTACCAAAAAACAATGGTTAAAGCAGGTTCTTTTAGAAACTAAACGATGTCAGAACATAAACAAGATTCCTTTTGGAATAAGTACAAACGCTTTGCTACAACCGAAATTCTGATGTACCTAATCATGATTATCGGAATAGCCCTTGGAATTATATTTCTAAGTTAATTCGTTTTAAAAATCACCTTACTATTATCTGAACTACTTACGTCACTAAAAAAGCGCATAAAGCTTTCGTATTTATCAGCAGGGTACGTCCCATTATTCAAAACAAATTTTCTGCTATATATCAGCTTTTTACCCTCCATTGTAACCTTTACAGCATAGCTGCCAAATGGCGATTTAATTTCCCTGTCATTAGGTTTAGCTTCAATACTATATCCTTCGGGAAGGTTATATATTATCTCATCTTCGTCTGTAAAGCCCCTGTTCACATATACGGGTAATGTTCTGTTTCTAACTTCTGGAATGGAGTTGGTTTTGTTGAACGCATTAAGTACCATATAGATCCTGTCATTTGTACGGGGTGCATACCTCTGAATAGTTAGATCTAAGGACTCTGAGGTTACAGGATTGCTATCCTTTCTTTGAGCAAGTTTAAGATTGTTAAAATCAATATTGTCAATATCATACTCTCCTTTTAGCAATTTTAACTGCTCAGATGGAGGCTTACTAATGATACGACGATAATTATCATACTGGGAGCCACTAAAGTCGGTGTGCAACTTGCCACTAACATTACCATCCTTATCTAAATTAAGCTCTGCCTTACGTTTTAGCAGGCTTGCAGCAGTAGTTAAGGCTGGTGTTTTTAGTAATTTACCACCTTCTTCTGTACAGGCCAATACAACACGGTCGTCGGTAAAACTTCCTAAATATCCAAACGGACTATCCTGACTGGTACATTCTAACCAGGTGGTATCACTTTTAAGTGGTACACATAAAATAATATGGTTTCCCTGGTCCATGCTTGCAAAATCAGCATCCATACTCTTTTTATAACTATCGCCATATACCACGCAATAAAGGCTGTTTATACCTACAGCTTTTAATAAACTTTGTGTGTAATTTACCAGCGCTTTACAATCGCCATAAGAAACACGGTGCACTTCTGTTGCTTCAAAAGGTTGGAATCCGCCTATACCAATCTGCACACTAATGTATCTTGTTTTCTTCTGCACGTATTCATAGATCTTCTTTGCCTTCTCTTTATCACTGTCTAATCCTTTTACCAGGTTGCTCATCTCCTGAGTAATATCTGGCGAAAGTGTTTGTCTTGTTTTTACCAGGTCATCATAAACCCACTTTCCTAACTCCTGCCAGTTGCTATAGCTTCCTTTATGACCATAATAAGTAAACTGTTCGGGTGCTATTTTCACATAGGTAAGATAATTGTCAGGATCAGGAGCATAAGGTTCACGCTTAATCGCACTTAGGTTAGTCACCTTCCATGTCCTACTAATAAGCTTATCTGATTTTACTACCTCTGCATTCCCTTTGTAGTTGTATTCTTTTATACGGATTTTATCATCGGGCTTGGAGATGAAAGTGTAACTGGTTTTCTCTACAGAAACATCAGAATAGGGTGTTGCATACCAATCAGGGATGATCAGGTTTTGTTTAAACCTGATTTCATATTCGTAAGATATCGTATAAGGATAAGTCAAAACATTAGGATTATACCTCTTAATCCGGGCATCTTCAAATAAAGAAAAATCACTAACAGCACTTTCATCCAGAAAGTTGCTTAAGGAAAACTTTCCGGTTGGTTTTCCAAAAGAATCCATAATAATTCCCTTTAAGCCTTTAATGGAGGTGGCTTTGTTGTAAAAGAGCGCCAAAGCTGCTACCTGGTCTCCGTTCTTATTCAGAACGGTAATGGCTTTTTTCACATTAAGGATAACATTCTCTGGAGCACGCATATCTACGGTAGTCTCCATGTTTCTGACTACGGCATTAGCACCTTTCCAGCACAGTGGGATCCGAAGCTTGGAATTCACGTGACTTGAAGTCGCGGC
>JADMIO010603919.1_pt1 | contig 74965 bp, 42 predicted proteins | sample 8958161 | NCBI WGS metagenome assembly JADMIO01 (sample SAMN16585339, study PRJNA669376) | soil metagenome | isolation source: Crop rotation soil | place: USA: Cullars Rotation, Alabama | collected 2011 | reverse complement strand
GCCGCGACTTCAAGTCACGTGAATTCCAAGCTTCGGATCCCACTGTGCTGGAAAGTTTGCTGGTCCGTGACGTAGAGCAGGCCGTCCGGCCCCAGCGCGACTCGACGCGGCCTTCTGAAGAGCGCATCTTCGCCGCTAACGCAGGTCTCTGTGTTAAAGCCGTCGCGTTTGCCGCCCGCAAGCGTGCTGACGGTCACGTCCGGCACAACTTTGAACGAGACGATGGCCGTCAGGTTGCTGTCTTCGTCTTTCACCTGAACGGTGTGAGTTCCGGCTGTGTCGAGCAAATCCTTCGGCACGACGACCGTCAATCGCCTCTTCGTGTTGCTTCTGATTTTGGCTTCCTGCCCGTCTATCAGGGCAACGGATTTGCCGTCGAAGTTGGCTCCGACAATATCAATCGTCGCGCGGTCTTCTCCCTGTCGAATAAGGACTGGCGCCACGGTGAAGATGAAAGGCCCGGTTGTGGGAGTGACCGTTATGATTTCATCCTCCGACTGAATGCCGTCCTGATCGAGGCGAAGAATCAACTGGGCTGGCTGTGTGAGCAAGCTCGCCGGAATGGTGGCTTCGAGATGTTGATTTTTGACCGTAGTCGGAAGCGGCGTCCCGTTAATGACTATGACGGCGGTATCTTTGAAGTTGCCGAAAACTTTCAAAAGCGTATCAGCGGCGCCGACCTCAAGCGTATCCGGGTCAAACGAATCTATTCTTGCGGCGCGCGGCACTATGAAAAAGATTTCAGTGTTCGAGAAATTATCTTTCTTGTCGCGCGCCACGATAGGTATGCGCGCGGGCTCGTTAATCAACCCTTGGGGAATTTGAATCTGTATGCGACCGTCATTGATAATCGTGAAATCCGTGGATTTGCCCCAGACGAAAACCTTGGCGACATCGCTCAACCCCTGCCCCTCTACAAATGGAATAAAGATCACTCCCTCATCTTCCTGCACTGAATTTTGCGGAAGCCGTATGGTGAGATCGGCGCTCGGCGCAAGGACTGTGAGCGTGAAAGTCGCGCTCGTCATGCCGTCCGGGTTCATGGCCTGCACGCTGTGAGAGCCCGGCGCGGCCACTGCCGCAGCGTCAACTTCTGCGAGCAGCAATTTGCCATTCTTTGCGGTGCGCGACGAAGCCAGCGCGACGCCGTCAAACAAGACCTTCGCTCCGGTCGCGAAATTCTTTCCTTCAAGGCGCACAGTAAATACGGGAGCGCCTGCCGTGATTCTGTCCGGGCCGATGCGTTTGACTGTGGGCGCCGCCTCTTGCGCGCGAACCGTCGCGCGTCCATTGAGGCCCGGCAAAATCAACATAGACAGGGTTATGACCGCTGCCAGCGAATATACGACTGCTTTCCTCATTCGTCTTTCTCCTTGCTGCTTTTACGCAACCTGCCCGGCGAACAAACTGCTTGAGTGATTCGTTTGAATGCAGGCCGCGCCTCAATTCCCGTTTACCCGATTGTTCGATAATAGTCTCGCCATACAATATGAAGCCGCGCAGGGCGAAACCTTGCAATATAAAACCTGCGAATGCTGGTAGGGCTGCGAGTTCCTCCTTGATACAGCGCTCCATGAGAGGTTGATAGCGATTGAAAATTATACCTAGCGCGGTTCGCATTTCACAAGAACAATTGTCGTTTGAAGCGTTCGCCTTTGAAACCCGCTTTGGCGCCTTTGGCCGTCAGCTTGTAGAATCCTTGCAAAGATAAGGAGGGACTTGAAGTGAAGACAAAGCGATTGGGCCGCGCGGGGCTGAAGGTCACCGAAGCGTGCCTCGGAACTATGACTTTCGGTTACCAGTGCGACGAGCGAGCTTCGTTCAGCGTGATGGACGAGGCGGCTGCTCAAGGCGTCAATTTCATAGACACAGCCGACGTTTACCCTGTGCCTGTTTCTTTGGAAACCGTCGGCAGGACTGAAGAGATAGTGGGCCGGTGGCTCAAGGGCAAGCGCGAAGACTTCGTTCTGGCGACCAAATGCAGAATGCAGATGGGAACCAGACCCAACGACGCGGGGCTTTCGCGCAAGCATATCTTATCGGCCATCGAAGCCAGTTTGCGACGGCTTCAAACAGATTACGTTGACCTCTACCAAGTGCATGCGCCCGACCCTGATACGCCGATAGAGGAGACTTTGCGAGCGCTTGATTCGATAGTCGAGAGCGGAAAAGCCCGTTACATCGGCTGCTCCAATTTTCAGGCATGGCAACTGTCGAAAGCCCTGTGGACAAGCGAACGGCTTGGGCTTGCGAGATTCGATTCCGTCCAGCCGCGCTACAATCTGCTTTATCGCGCGATTGAGCAGGAATTATTGCCGCTATGCTTAGATCAGGGCGTGGGAGCGATTGTTTACAACCCGCTGGCGGGAGGGATGTTGACCGGCAAGCACCGGCGCAGCGAGCCGCCCGCCGATAACACGCGCTTCGCCGTAGCCGGAAAGCTCTATCTGGATCGTTACTGGAACGACGCCACTTTTGACGCAGTTGATCGTCTCAAATCATTTTTCGATGCGCGCGGCAAATCTCTGACTCATGCGAGCATAGCGTGGGCCTTGAAGCATGAGGCGGTCACTTCTGTGATCATCGGAGCTACGAGCGCCGAGCAGTTGCGCGACTCGCTTCGCGGAGTTGAATTGGAGTTGGACGAAGAAGAGATGGAGCAAGCCGACAGCGCGTGGTTCGACATTCCGCGCGCCCGCGATCCTAGAATCGCTTTGCGGTAGTTGCGCGTTTCGACTCGCCGTCAACCGCGCTGAAAAAGCAATAACTTCTTTTTGAGCCGTTGTCGTTTCGCTATTTTGAAAACTCGCGTTCGAGAACTGCTCTGGCATGTTTGCGCGCGGCTTCAAACGCGGCTCGCCCGGTGGAGAGGTCTCTTGCGCTGACTCGCGGAACGACGGGCTCGACTCGCGTGATCCTGTTTTTGATTTCGCCCAACGCTTCGAGGCGGCGTTTTTCAATCTCTCTGCGCGAGATGTTTAATGCGCGCTCCATCAATCCGACGGCTGACCACGGAGCGGCTTTGAAATCAACTTCCTCGTCGCGCATCGGCAGGTAATGAATTATCAGGCGATCAGGCCGCTCTCGCTCAATCATAGTTTCAAAAGGAATTTTCGTGAGAAACCCGCCGTCCCAGTATTCGTCGCCGTTGATCGCTTTCGACGACATCAGAAACGGGTAGCTGCACGAAGCGCGCACCTTGTCGGCTATCGTGCCGGAGTAAAAAGTCTCTTCCGCGCCTTTGGTCAAGTTGAGCGCGGTTACGTAGAGCGCGCGCGGGCATTGCTCGAATGTTTTGACGCGCAGGCGATGATTGAGCCTTTCTTCAAACTGCTCGCCTTTGAGCAAGCCTGTCCACCCTCGCCCTCTTTTCAAAAGCGACCCCAGCATTCCGGCAATTCCTATGGTGTCCCACATATCTTTGCGGCGCACGCTTGAAAGCAATTCGATAATTTCGCTGGCGGGAATTCCCGAAGCGTGCATGGCGGCGACCACTGAACCGGCGCTTGAGCCTGCAATGGCAGAGTAGTTAATTCCAAGCTCTTCAACCGCGAGCATGAACCCGGCGTGAGCGAAAAAGCCGAAGTAACCGGCTGACAACACAATCGCAATTTTCTCGTCTTTTCGGGGAGCCATTGATGGATTCCTCATATTTTGGAAGCAGGGCCGCTTGCAGTATGCTACATCGCGCGGTTGCGCTCAGGCAACAGCCGGGTTTGACTTGCCGGGCGGCGTTGTTAGAATGTCTCGCCGTCTCTTAGGTATGAAATTCGAGATTATGAAAATCGCGCGGCGCGATTTGGCGATCAATGGAGGCTTGCGAAAGTTGTTCAAGGTTGCGCTGGTTGGAACTCACGGAGTCGGAAAGACCACAATAGCTTATGAGCTTGGCGGCGCGATCAAGCGCAGAGGAAAGACCGTCGAGCTTCTGACGGAAATAGCGCGCGAATGCCCGTTCGCTCTCAACGACCGCGCAAGCCGCGAAGCGCATCAATGGATCATAGCCCGGCAGGTGCAGTTGGAAATCGAAAAATCTCTTCGCGCTGATGTTTTAGTTTGCGACCGCTCGGCGCTCGATAACTTCGCCTACTACGCAAGGCTTTACGGGACGACGGGCGAGCAGGCCGAGGCGTTAATGGCTTACTGTCGCGCGTGGATGACCACTTATGATCTGCTTGTGCGGCTGCCCGTCACAGAGCCTCTGACGGACGACGGCTTTCGCTCGACGGACGCGAAGTTTCAGCGCGAGATAGACCAGTGGTGCGATGAATTGTTCGAGAGCCGGTACAACGACAAAACCCGCCCCGCATACATTTGCGCGCTGATGACGGCCAACGAAATCGCGGAGTTCATCTTCCTGAGCCGTGAGCGCGCAATCTTATAACAGAACGATCTTATGATCGCGCGGCCTTGCGCTCGAAAGCCCGCAAGCGCTCCGAGCGACGGGCTGGCCGCCGACCAGCCCGCCTTTCGGAAAGATCACGCGGTCAATTGCGAAGTGCAGCGCGGGCAGCGCGTAGCCTGAACCGCGATGTCAGAAAAACAGTACGAGCAGGCTTTCAAAGTTGGAGGCAATTCTTCGGGTCGCCGCTTCATTCGATTGATCGCCTTGACTATGAGGAAAATCACAAAAGCGATGATGAGGAACTGAATTATCGTGTTGATGAAAAGCCCGTAGTTTATCGTGGGCAATCCTTTCGCTTTCGCGTCGGCAAGCGATGCGGGGCTTCCCGAAAGAGGGATGAACAGGTCTGAGAAATTCACCTTTCCGAGAGCCATTCCGATGGGCGGCATCACCAGATCGTCAACCAGCGACGTGACTATTTTGCCGAAGGCCGCTCCTATGATGAGCGCGACGGCCAGATCAATCACATTGCCGCGCGCGATGAATTCTTTGAACTCTTTCCACATCTTAGATTCTCCTTCTTTAGAATTGTTTCGGATGAAGCGCTCGGACTGCTCTGCCCGGCGCAAACACTCTGGCTGCAAACTGCTTTATAGAGCGTATGGGGATGATTTTGCGGCTGCGGCCAGAAAGCCGCTTCGGACAGCGGAAATCTTAATCAGACGGCGAGTCTGCGGTCAAGCCGACCTGCCTGATTAACAAGGAGCAGGCAAAAAGAAGGCAGAAGACGGAGTCATAAAACGAGGCGGGCAATTAATCGTGATAACAGCAAGATTAATTGCCCGCCTCGTTCGGCCTTTCAGTTTCTATGTGTATCGCAGCCAGCGGCCAAGCTCGGCGATGCTCGGTCGCTTGCCATACATCAGGATGCCCACGCGATATATCTTTGCCGCAATCCAAACGCAGCACAGTATAGTCGCCACCATTATCAACATTGATAAAACGATCTGCCACAGCGGCGGGTTGATTATCGCTATGCGCATCATCATCAGCGTGGGCGCGAAAAACGGCACCATCGAAAGCGCGATTGACGAAGCGCTGTTCGGATTGGCAAGCACCATCCCGAATATCATCATCGGCACGATTACCAACAAAGTCACAGGAAGCTGCGCCTGTTGAGCTTCTTCTTCGCTTGAAACGATTGAACCGACCATCGCATAAAGCGTCGCGAACAGAAAATAGCCCAGAACGAAATAGAGGACGAAATAAATGAGAAGGCTGATCGGTATGCTGGGCATCGTAACGCCGCGCGAAGCGAACACCGAAGCGCCGAACAGCGAAAGCGCCGCCGCCGAAAGCGCCCATATGCTGATCTGCGTCAATCCAACAAGCCCTATGCCTATCAACTTGCCCAGCATCATCTGCGTCGGCTTGACTGAAGAGATAATCACTTCGACTATGCGCGATTGCTTCTCTTCGATGACGCCGCGCATCACGAACAGCCCATAAAACAGAACCGACATATAGATGAAAAACAGCATGACGAAACCGATGATGAACGTGTTGCCGCCCGCTTCTTCGGCCTCGCCTTCCTGGCCGAGCTTCTTCATTTCCATCTCAATCGGTCTTGTGTAGCTTCTGATCTTCGCTTCGTCGAGCCCCGCAATCTGGAGCTTGCGCTCGGTGACGGCTGCGCTGATGGCCGATTCAAGCCCTCGTATGCCGAAGTCGCTCGTATTCTTGGCCCGATATTGCGGCTTGCCCGTGTCTAGAATATTTGGCGGCAAAACCAGATAAGCGCGCTCGGAATCTTTCCCGCCTCCTTGTCCGAAGTCTTCTTTGATAATCGTTTCAGCATCCTGCCCCGTCTGCGCCGTCTTGCGCGAAAGATTGTACCCGTATCCAGACGAGCCTTTGTTGTCGCCCGGTTCGTCCAAACCCGACGCGCGCGATTCGATTCTGGCTTTGATCAGATCGAATAATTTCGGGTCGCCGCTTTGATCTATCACCGTCACATCGCGCTGGCCGCCGCCTCGCGCAGCCAGAAGTCCGGGCAGGATAATCAACGCGAGCATCAGCAGCGGGCTTAAGATCGTTCCTATCACAAAGGCTTTTGTGCGAACCCGCACCAGATATTCGCGCTTGATGATAATAAGGACTTTTTTCATGGCGTTTCTACGCTCCGCTTTCCAGTCGCAATTTTCTACGCTGCATTTTCTATGCGCAGCTTTCTACGCTACGCTTTCTGCGCTACGCTTTCTGCGCTTTCGGCTCTGGCTGCCGGTTTGCCGGTCACGCTCTCGATAAAGATTTCGTTCAGCGACGGCTCAACCAGCTCGAAGCGATGCACTGTGGCGCCGCCTGCGAGCGCGCGGCGCAGCACTTCCTGCGGGTTCGCGCCTTCGTTGAGCAGTATCTCGCTGTAGTTCGGAAAGCGATTGTGGCGTTTGACAAGATCGGGCGTCAGGAAAGCGTCATCGCCTTCAAAATCCATTATCACTGTGTTGCGCCCGAATCTCCCCTTCACCTCTTTGAGGCTGCCGCCCAGCACTTTCGTCGCGTGATTTATCAAACATATGTCGTCGCACATCTGCTCGACCTGCTCCATCTGGTGCGTCGAAAAGATTATGGACTTGCCGCGAGATTTAAGGTCGAGTATCACGCCTTTCAAAAGATTGACGCTGACCGGGTCAAGCCCCGAAAAAGGCTCGTCGAGAATTAAAACGTCGGGGTCGTGAATGGCTGTGGCGATGAATTGAATCTTCTGCTGCATGCCTTTCGATAGATCGGGCGGCTTCTTTGTCTTCCAATCCGAAAGCTCCATTCGCTCAAGCCACTTGTCCACGCGGCGCGCGGCTTCGCGCGTATCCAGCCCTTTGAGATTGGCGAAAAAGACAAGCTGATCGGCCACCGTCATTTTTTTGTAGAGGCCGCGCTCCTCCGGCAAATACCCTATGCGATGTTGAAGCTCAGGCGTCACGCGATGGCCCATCACCTTGACTTCGCCTTCGTCGGGAGCCGTGATGTTGACGATCATGCGAATGGAAGTTGTTTTCCCCGCGCCGTTCGGGCCGAGCAGCCCGAATATGGAACCCTGCCTGACAGAAAACGATAAATCTTTAACTGCTACAAACTCATCGAATCGCTTTGTAACGTTCTTGAGTTCTATAACGCTCATCAATCAACCTCCGCTTTGAAGGGGAATGAACCTGACTGTCTTGCAACTTGAAATCAGCCTGTATGACGCGAGCCTTGAACCCTGCCTGACGCAAACCCAAAATGACGCGAATCTGAAATGACGAGAATGCTTATTGAGGGTCTCGATTCATCTGGCGCGCGCGAATGATCTTTTCGTACTCATCGAAATTGCGCGTCGTGTGTTCGGTCACGCTCCCGGCTGATTCGGGCGGCGCGACTATTTGAGAGGGCGAATAATCTCTCATAGCGTTTTGCTTAACAAATCTGTCAATGACAGGGTCGTCTGCGCGCTGATGGATTTTAATCAATCGCAGCAGCAGCGCCACAAGCAACCCGTCCACCCCCAGAGCGGTCAAGACGCTTGCCAGAAATATGACAGTCACGCCGGGCGGCCCGAAGCCGTCCCGAATCAGATCCGAAGAGGCGGCGAGCGGGACGGAGAGCCCGATTACAGTGATGAATGCTATCACCAGCAGAAAGAAAATGACCATCGCCGTTGGGAATTTCGTTGGCTGGCTCGGCGCCGCGAGCGCGTTCGATCCTGCGGGCGCGCTCAGCCCCGCTCCGCAATGCTTGCAATAACGGCGCTGCTCGGTTGATTCCGCGCCGCAAGATGGACAATACATTACTGCCTCCAAATTCGAGATTACCCGCAAACCTGAGCGCCGCGCGCCTCTCGCTAAGTCATTCGATGTCGCTTAAGCGCGGGCGCCGGGCTCTTTGTAAACCTTATCGAAGTTGCGCGTCGTGTGTTCGGTCACGCTGCTGACGGCGCGCGGCGCAACGTCAATCTGCGGGCGGTCTTGCTTCGCTCGCTCCTCGCTTTGACGCGGCGCTTTGTAACCGCGCTCGACCATGTTGACGAAGCGCGACAACTGCTGAATGAGCATCCATGCGATCAGGACTATCCCCGCCGAGCCGAACATAAACATCGGAATAAGCATGCGTTTGTCTGCGCCGAAAATGACCATCGGGATGGCGGCCCCAAACAAGACGGCGAATGAGATGAAGCCGAATACGGCGACGGCCCAGAACATACCTGTCAATTTCTTAATGCTGATTCCCGGCGGCTCTATCTCTTCAATGTCCCATCCGTGTTCGGTCTGCTTCACTCTCTTGATCGAAGCGCCGGACGGATTCGATTGCCGATCCAGATCATTCGTCGCCACGCTCAAGCTCTCTCCGCATCGCTTGCAGTAACGCAAGCCGTATGAATGCTCCGCTCCGCAATTTGGACAATTCATATTGACCTCCGCGCTTAACAAATCATACACGGCAGCGCAGGCCGCGTCGCTCAATCCCTATTCGCTCATATAATAGCTGATTTGTTAGCAGATTACAGTCTTACTACGACGCGCGAGCGCGGCAGGTTCGCGCCTATTGCGGATTCTAGTGAGTATGCGTTGCCAACCTTGCAGCCGTTCAAATCTGCGTGTTAGATTGAGGTTTCGCTTATACGGAAAATGCTTGGCCTTAGCCTATATCGCTCACACGCCGATGGAGCCGCGCGCCGCGCTTGCCGAATGGAATGACGGCAAGCTCACGGTCTGGACTGGAACGCAGCGACCCTTTGGCGTGCGCGGCGAGCTGGCCGAGGCTTTCCGCATCCCTGAGGATAGCGTTCGCGTCATCGTTCCTGACACAGGCTCAGGCTATGGCGGCAAACACACAGGCGACGCGGCTGTGGAAGCGGCGCGGCTCGCAAAAGCGACGGGCAAGCCTGTGAAAATTGTCTGGACGCGCGAAGAAGAATTCACGTGGGCATACTTCCGCCCAGCCGGTGTGATCGAGATTACGAGCGGAGTCCGAAACGATGGCTCGATCACCGCATGGGAGCATCACAACTACAACTCAGGGCCGTCGGGCATTCAACCGAAGTATGAAATCGCGAATCAGAAGACAGAGTTTCACCCTGCCCAGTACCCGCTAAGACAGGGCTCTTATCGCGGCCTTGCGGCTACGGCAAATCACTTTGCGCGCGAAACGCACATAGACGAAATGGCTCATAGCCTGAAGATGGACCCGCTTGAGTTTCGCTTGAAGAATATAAAAGACCCGCGATTGCGAGCGGTTCTTGAAGCGGCGGCCCGAGCGTTTGGCTGGGGCAAGGCCAGCAGTTCGCCCGAACGCGGTTTCGGCATCGCGTGCGGATTCGAGAAGGGCGGATATGTCGCGGCCTGCGCCGAAATTTTCCGCGAACGCGCGACCGGCAAACTGAAGATTGCGCGCGTGGTCGAGAGCTTTGAATGCGGCGCGATTGTCAATCCCAACCATCTCAAAAATCAGATAGAAGGCGCGGTGGTGATGGCCATCGGAGGCGCATTGTTCGAGGCTGTGGAATTCGAGAATGGCCGCGTTCTCAATTCGCGGTTGTCTCGTTATCGCGTCCCGCGTTTCAGCGATGTGCCGCAGATCGAAGTCGTGATGATTGATCGCAAAGATTTGCCTTCGGCGGGCGCCGGAGAGACTCCGATTGTCGGGCTTGCTCCCGCTGTGGGCAACGCCATTTTCAACGCGACAGGAGTTCGCTTGCGGGATCTTCCTCTGGCTCCGAATGGTTTGAAAGCGGAGCCTGACCAGAAGGCGCAATGACATCCGCGCCGCCTTAAAACAAACATTCGCTACGGAGCGCGCTCATTGCGGGGCGCGCTCGTTTTCAACTCCGTCGCGTTCAAATCGCTAACGCTTGCCGCCATTCGCCGCGACTTGTTCAAGAGCGCTCGATTCGAGCCATATATCCTGCGTCGCAGTCTGCATCCCGGCGATAACCATCATCTTATTGCCGGATGCGATTGATGGATAAGAAGCCTCATCGCGCGCGACGCTTTTGCGAAACTCGCCTGTTTGCAAATCCAGAATCCCGGTTGTGATCCTGATCTTGTCCGCTTTTTCATCCCACGCGACCAGAAGTCGGCCATCAGACAGCGCGACTGCCTGCGCGTGTTTGCCCAGATTCTGAGTTGATTCAAGCTGCCTGCGCGCAGTGTAAGACGCTCCATGATTTGCCGACGCGGCATAATAAAGCCCTTGATTATTTCCGCCCGTGAACCAGACAACAGCGATCTTTCCTTTCCGGTCAACCGAAAGGCCCGGCCCCGTCACGGGGCAGGCGTTAATATCCCATCTGTCTTCGCTCACTTTCGCGGTCGCAAAACTCTTGCCGCCGTTTTCCGATCTCGCCACCATTATGTCGCGATACATCGGCCCTGTGGCGGGAACCGTTCTATAAGCCAGAAACAACCTTCCGGCGGAATCAATTTGAATATTTGTTCGGCAACATTCGCACACATCTGACAGTATCTTGCGGTCGCGCGAAAACGTTTTACCTTCGTCATCGGAAACGCTCATCCAGATCTGCGCGCCTCGGTCGCCTTCTTTCTTGTTTCGCTCATCAATCCACGCGACATAGATTCGCCCCTTGCGATCTACGGCGACGGATTGAAACGCATGGCCTGCGGGCGCTTGCTCGGCGTCCGAGTTGATAGTGATCGAAGGAGAAAAAGTTTTTCCGCCATCCGTTGAACGCGCGAAGCGAATGTTGCCTTTCCATCGCGCTCGTTCATTGGCCCAGCAAACATAGACGTTGCCGTTCGGCGCTACGGCGACTTTCGGCGGATTCTCGTTTCGCACAGTCCCGTCCGACGGCCTGTCGTTGACTCTCACCGGATCAGAGAAAGTTTTGCCGTCCATTGAGCGGCGAATCATCACATCGCTTGCGCCGTTCGCGCGCTCGATATACGCAAGATAGAATCCGCCGTTCGCGCTCGCGACTACAAAAGGATTGAATTTCCCATCGCCTGAGGGCTGCGAGCCATGCTGATGCGTTTGCGCCATCGCGGCGACTGAACAAAAAAACAGAAATATTATTGCCATTGCGCGCGACATTAAGATCATCCCCCTTGCTCATTATTGGTCATTATTGCTCATCAAAAAATTCATCTGAGAGCGGCTCGATGTTTGCCGCCCTCAGACGGATTGAGATGTGCGCCTTTGCCTTTAGAAGTTCACTCTTAAACCAAACTGAATTTGTCGCGGGTCGGCGGCGGCTGTCGGCAGTCCGAAGGTCGCAACCGGCGTCAGCCCTGACCCGAAGATGTTGTTCGGAAGTTGAAAGTTGGTTCGATTGAGCGTGTTGAAACTTTCGGCTAACGCTTCAATTGCAAAACGCTCCGTGACGCGAAACCGCTTGCTCAAACGAAGATCGAGCGAGGCGAAAGCGAATCCCCGCCCGGTGTTTCGCCCTACTCCGACCGGGCGATCATTGAAATTCGTATCGAAGTTGCGATCCGACCCGGTTTGAATGTTGAACGGCAGCGCCGAAGCATAGGTGAAGATGGAATTGAGCGCGATGCCTTCCGCTGCGCGGCGAAACAGAGATTCACTGCCTGCTCGCGGAACTTCGAGCGAGCCGCTTATGGTCAGGCGGTGACGCTGGTCGTTGTCGGATAACCCCCGGTCATCGCGCAGATTGTTGTTGCTTTGCGGCGCGCTGAAAAAGAAATTGCCCGCCGTGTCAATCGTCTTCGACAGCGTGTAAGAAGTCCTCACAGACGCCCAGCCCGTCATGCGTTTGCTGAAGGAAATGACCATCCCGTTATAGTAGGAATCGCCTGAGCTTTCAAAGCGACCAATGTTGCCGAAATTCGGATCGGGCCGCCCCAGATTGGCGACGCCAGCCGACGCCGGAAACCTCGGCGCATTCACATTGCGCGACAAAATCAGGTGCAGCCCGCGCAGGTAAATATAGCCTATCGAGACGGAAGCCTCGCCCGGCAGTTGGCGCTCGATCTGAAGATTCGCCTGATGGCTGTAGCTGTCTTTGATGTTCGGGTCTATGCGCGTGATGTTCGGCTTGATCGCGAGACTTGAGGGAAGCGCCGCAAGCGCATTCGGAAAAACGGGCGCGCCCGTCTGAGCGGGCGATAGCTGTGCGACCAGATACTTTGAGCCGTCGCGCTGCAAAGCGTTCGATGTTGCGCGCAGCGGTATGCGCTCGAAGTAGACGCCATAGCTTGCGCGAATGACCGTCTTGCGATCGCCGGGCGCGTAAGCTATTCCGAGGCGAGGCGAAAAGTTGTTCGCATCGGTCTTGATCGGGTCAGGCAGAAATTGCGCGTCGTAACGAAGTCCAGCGTTGATCGTTAAACCGGGGCGCGGCCTCCATTCGTCTTGAACGAACCACCCAATGTTGGGATTCGATTGAAACTGCGACGGGTCGCCGAACGCCTGCTGAAAACTGCCATAAGCGCCGGTCAGAAAGTTCGCCAGAGAAGTGAATGTGTAGACGCCCTGAAACGCGCCGGGGAAAAAAATGTTCACGCGGTTGTATAGAAAATCCACTCCTGTTCTTAGAGCGTGAGAGCCGCGCTGCAAGCTGACATTGTCCACCGCTTCGTAAAGATCAATGTCGCGAGCCAGCGGAGAAAATGTGGCTGCGCCGAAACTGGCGACGCCTGAGATGTTCACTGCCGGGCCTGTCGAATCATTCACGGGCGCTTGAAGTCGGCTCCGCGTATATTGAAAGCGCGCTTCGTTAAGCATTCGCGTTGAAAGCGTCGAGACATTGTTAATCGCTATCGTCTGATCGCGATCATCAATGCTGGTTCCGCGACTGATGGCATTCAATCCGCCGACGGTGCGGGAATTAATCGCCGAAATATCATACAGGCTATAACGCGCCGCCAGATTGTTCGAGCCGTTCAGCTTGTGATCTATTCGCGCAAAGAAATTCGTCGCGTCGAAACCCGACGGCGCAAGGCCCGTTTCTATGCGCGGGCCGAGATAGCCGGTCTGGTCGAGCCGGTTGTTGATCGCCGAGACGTTTGCGGGAGCGATGGTGATGACAACCGAATCGTTGCGTCGCGTCTGCTCGAAATTCGAGAACAGAAAAGTCCGGTCGCTGATGATCGGCCCGCCAAGACTTATTCCGTACTGCGCTTGAGTCAGCGGGTCTTTGCCGGGGGCGAGCGGGTTTCTGGCGTCGAAGCGCTGGTTGCGCAAAAAGCCGTAGGCCCGACCGCGCCAGTCTCTTGTTCCCGATTGCGTGATGATATTGACTACGCCGCTCGAAGCGCGCCCGAATTCGGCGATGCCGCCGCTCGTCACCACTTGAAACTCGCGTATGACTTCCTGACTGTAGAACGCGCCCGCCAGATCAGCCGCGTCGTCATTGGCCGAAAGCCCGTCAATGATGAAGCCGTTGTTGAGGTTTCGCTGCCCGGCTACGGAGATGCCTGTGCCGGGAACCGCCGAAGTTTCCGCGAATCGCTGATTGCTGCCCGTGTTCGTGCGAGAAACCGCAGGGATTAACAGCGCGAGGTCGAGGTAGTTGCGCCCATTGAGCGGCAAATTGTCTATCTCGCGTGGAACGACCGTTCCCGCCACCTGCGTGCGCGCGGTTTCAATCACGGGCAATTCGCCGCCAACGATATTGACGCTCTCGGTCAGGCTTCCGATTATAAGCTTGACCGGCAAATCAATCGCCTGACCCACGAGCAAATTCATCTCGCTGTTATAAGTTGAGAAACCTTCGCGCTCGACCCTGATGCGATACGGGCCGACGGGCAGCATCGAAAAACGAAAACGCCCCTGCTCGTCGCTTATTGTCTCCCACGATTGATTGCGGTCGAGGTTGGTCGCCGTTGCAATCGCTCCGGCGACGCTGGCGCCTTCTTTGTCTTCTACGCGACCGCTGAGTGTGGCTGAAGTTACAGCCTGTTGAGCCAGAGCCGGAAGCGCGCCGCTAGTCAAAACGACGATTATGAATGCAAGCGTCGCCGTTCGAGAATATGAAATCAAATCCTGCCATTTCATTATGCCCCCCTGTTTTGATCGTTTAAAGCCGGAAAAGTGTCGAGCAATCGCAGACGCAGCGCTTGCGCTCAAATAATATTGCGATTAAAGAATGTCGAAAGCTGTCGCGAGAGCTTCGCTCGATTGATTAAGCTTCGGGAGTGAAACGGCAGGGAGGGCCGCGCAGGGGGGATGAGTCAAGGTCAATAAAAATGCGTGCGCTCGCGAGATGCTCATAGCGAACCGGAGCTTGTCTGAAGAAAGCCACCAGCGCGCCCGGCGCGCGAGCGGCGACGCGCATCAGCAGATTGGATGAAGTAGTGGAATTTGCGCAGCCTTCGGGACAGGAAGCAAAGATTTCCGCTTCGCTCAAACTCGGCCTGTCGTCCTCTGGCTGCCCGACGACGGAAGCGCGTTGAGGGCTGCAACAGCAATGGCCTTCTTCGACGCAGCAAGCCATCGCGCAAACGTCCGGCGAGTTGCCTGCAAGAGCGATGGGCGCGGAAATGGAACCGATCAATAAAGCGAAGGCTGCGGCAAGCGCTCGCAGTTTCGCCATTCGATTTTTTCGGATTCCAATCACGCGGTTCATCTTACACCAGATTGCTTCTCATTGTCATCACGACCCGCGCCCGAACGCCGCCGGAGCCGGTCTTGAGCGCTTATTTCCAATATCCTTCGTGAGGCTTCATCGCTTCTTCAAACAGGAACGGCCCCGCCACTTCTATCTCTTCTCCGATACGTTTAAACACTTCTTTGCAAGCCGCAAGCCCCGTTTCGCCCGCTGACCGGGCCAGTTGTTCGCTCGAAAGAGCGTAGACGATTTTTCGTATCCCCGCCCAATAAATCGCTCCGGCGCACATCGCGCAAGGCTCGCAACTGGTGTAGAGCGTCGCCTGCGCTCGCTGCTCTTCGGTAAGCGCTTCGATGGCTTTTTGAACCAGATTCGTCTCCGCGTGGCGCGTGGGATTGCGGTCGCTGTTGACTGTGTTTTCGGCAGTCAACGCCACTTTGCCATCAAGCTCCAGATGCGCCCCAAAAGGTTGATTGCCGTGTCGGCGAGCGTCTAATGCTATCTCGATTGCGCGCCTTAAAAACTCTTCTTCGATCTTCATTCAATGAACAATACCACGCTCGGATCAAGCGATTCCAACTCAGCGAACAGGATGGCAAGGGATAGGCCGCATTGCGCTCTATCCCCTGCCCGAAAAGTTTTATACGCGGATCAACGTCCACGAGGTGCTGCGTCCGTCAACGGGATCAGCGGTAAACTTGTCACCGCTTTTGAAAAACACGACGATATCGGCATGCCTGTCGCACTTGTACGGCCCGCTCGTTTGACAGGTGCCGCCTGTTTGACCGACTACGCTTACCGCAGTTGCAGTACCGTCTTTCATATTAGTTCTCCTTAATTTTGTAAGTTGTATTCCTACAGTACCGATGAATTCAGTCAGTACCAACGAAACCTTGCGAGCGCCTTTTGATTCGATTCACTGCCCGCGCGCCGGCGCCACCATTGGTCGCCAGTTCCATGGGAACTCCGCGTTGCTGATGTGCAGATCATCGTTTTTCTTTCTCATCGCGCTTATGTATTCCAGCAAAAACTGAGCGAGAGTGCGTTTGGAGATCATCTCCGCGCGTTCCCGCTCGGTCAAAGGGCGCAGCTTGACCTTTTCGCCGCATTGATTGAGACTTTCAGCCGCTTTTTTCAGGAACTCCACGCCATTGAGGTAAGGGTCATTTTGCGGGAGCGCATGATCTTTTACCAGCTTATCCCATTTGAGATATATCTGGCGCGATGTCTCAAACTCTGCGGCGGTCAGTTCAAACCGCATAAACGGATTCTCATCTTTGTCGCGTTGCTTGTCTTTGTCGCTTTTCTCTATGACCCAATTGTAAAGCTCAACCGGGATAGGCCCGAAGACGGGCGATGTTTTGCCCTCTTCGTCTTTGATCAATTGGATGCCGAGAGCTTCGACTTCAGTTTTGCGTCCGTCCAGCGCAGTCCACATTGCGAATGCGCAACCGCCTTGCGGCAGCGGGCCGCTGCGAGCGGCAAAGGTGAGAAAGTATCGGCGCGTTTGCTCGCGCGTCCATTGCTTCTGTTCGCCCGTCGCCGGATCAAGCGTCGTGAAGCTATTGTCGCTAAACTCGGTGATCTCCATCGAAGTCGCGCCGGGCGGAAAAACATCATTTCCTCGCTCGGCTCTGAATTCAATGCGTTTGGGCGCGGCAGGCGCGTCCAGCTTATAGGCCACTTGCGCTATCATCTCGAAATCCTGAGGAAGCGAGTTCTCAAAATAACCTAACAGCGTGACCCACCCGTCGGGAGAAAACTCAAGCAAAGCGGCATTCGTTTCCGCCGTTGCATCCGACTTCCACATTCCAATGATGCTAAACGGGCAACTCTTTTTGGCCTCCGGGCTGGCAGTTGATTTAGCCGCCGTTTGACCCGATGCTGCCCGGCTTCCGATCACGAGAATGCGATTGGCCGCCATGCAAATGAACATTAGCGAGTAGAGAAAGACGGCTCGTTTCATTTGTAAACTCCCTTACCGAATTGGCGATCCGAGCCTTGTGAGCAACGAATCGTTGTCAGGCGTCAAGCCGCTTCACCTGCCTGCTCTGTGTTGCGCCGGGCTTGCGCTTCCCTGAAATTTCTCGTCCGTAACGTGCAGCGACTCATTGAGCCGCCTCAGTTCCTTGAAGAACAGGAACGGCGCTCGCGACGGCAGATTCTTGTCAGAGATGCGGTCTTCCCAGCTCCAGTCCAGATAATACATTTTGACGTTATCGCCGCATTGATTGAGACTTTCGGCGACCTGTTTCACGAGCAGGATGTTGTCCATGTTAGGGTCTGGGTATAACAGCTCGTTTTGGCGAACTCGTCTTTCCCATGTGCGCACGATCTTCAGGCTTCTTTCATACTGCGCCCCCGTGATTTCAAGGCGCAGCATTACGTCTGAATCCTTGCGCGGTTCTTTCATGAACTCGTTGTAGGTTTCAGCGGGGATCAGACCAAAAGCCCGAACCCCATGAGCGGAGTAGATGCCCACGGCGGCGACTTCCGTTTTTTGACCATCCGTCTTGATCAGCATCGGGAAGGTTGGGCCGCTGCTGTCATAGAAGGCGCCGCTTCGTCCGGCCAAAACCATGAAGTAGCGGTTAGGGTCTACTCTGACCCATCGGGTTGGCGGCGATCCCGGTTTTGCAAACGTCAACGATGTGTCGTCGTATGCAGCGATCTCCATCGAGGTCATTCCTTCGGCAAATACGCCGCCTTTGGCCGCCTTGACCATAATGGCCTTCGGCGCCTTTGGGTTATCGAGCGTATAAGCCGCGCTTGCGACCTCTTGCAACTCAGAGCCTCGGCCTGACTTGGGTTGAGCCAGCGCCGTTAAGGCGCCGTCCGGCCCGAAGCGATAAAAAACCGTGTTTGCTCCATCGGAAGTTGCCGCTTTCCATGTCCCAACCACGTTTAGCTCGCAACCCTTCTGGCCGTATGCTGCGACGGTTGCTGTCAGGCAAATGAAGATCGAAAAAAACGCAATTGCAGATCGTTTCATAACACCCTCCTTGAATCGAATGGCTAAGAACAGAAGCTGCCTTTCGACAACTCCCATTCTTAGTTCCATTTCGATTCGGCAATTCTAAGACCCGGCGGCTGCCGAAAGATTGCGACAGCCGAGGTCTTTGGGTCACACAGTCTTCCGGTAGCCGTACATCTTGACATCCCTGTCTATCAGCTCCTGTAGCTTTTTGTTCGCCTCGACCTGCTCTTGAAACGTCCGGGGCGGGTCGGCCTGCGCGATGCACCAGAGAATGAAATTCATGCTGGCCAGCGGATTTGTGTGAGTCCAGCGACGGGTCTTGTCGTTGACAATCCGAACCATCCCCGTGTGCAGGGATATATCCGAATCAAAGAGGATGTGATCCCAGCGAAACAATCTGAACCGAATCGTTTCTATGTCGTAGGGATCGCCTGTCAAAAATGTCCAACCCGGCAACAGCGCGCGGTGCATCTGGGCATACTCCTTGAGCGCCGCCGGATCGTCATCTTCAGGTTTCGCTGTGATTGAATAGATGAACAGGTCTTTGCCCATCCGGGGTTTCAGTTTTTCGTAGACCCTGAGCAGGTTCGATGTGACGACCGGGCAATTGCCTTCGCAGGTCGCATACATCAGGTTGATGAGCGAGGTCTTGCCCTTGATTAGATCGTCGTAAAACCGAACCGGCTTGTCTTCGTGCGTGCGAAACGTAGCGTTTCCGAACCGCTCAAACCAAACAGGCGGCACGTCAGGCTCATGCGGCGCGGCGGCGGGGCTTGTGAAAAATGCTCGCCTTTTCATTAGCCTCGCACCTCCTTCGGCAATCCGGCTTCGACATCTAATCCGGCTGCCGCGCGTCGCTCGGCCAGTTCTCGCCTCGCTTTCTCAAGCGCAGCCACGCTGTCTACGATGTCCCAACGAACCATCATGAAACCGTCCTCGTGGTTCATGTTGTGGCAGTGAATCAGGTATCGCCCCACGAAATCTCTGAAGGCCATCCTGAGCTTAACCGCATTTTGTCCGGGCAGCGGGTAAACATCCCTTCGCGCGTTGTTGGTGGCTTCCCAACCGGAGAGCGCGACCGGGACAATCGTTTCGGGGCCGCCTCCGGGAGACGTTTGCAGAGTTCGCTCCATGATGCGACCTTCTTCAAAGTGTATGTGGACGGGGTGTATCCAGCCGCCCGCGATCACATCATTGCGCAAATGCCATTCTTCGGCTGTGCCTTTTAGCACAGTGTGAACAGGGGTCGTTGGATCGAATTCAAGATCGTTGATCTTGAACCTCCCGCCGACAAGCTTGAACGTCCACTCGAAAGCGCTTTGCGGAGTCGGCACAGGAGGCAGGTCAGCCAGCGTGGTCGGGATCGGAGGCGTATCGGGAATAATCGTGTTCCCAACTACGTCGAACCGCATCAGGACGTTCACCATCGGCAGTCCGGGCGCGGGGTCTGGCAAGGCGGGGCCTGTGCCCGTGACGTTCTGCGGCGCGTTTTCTCTCAGGTAAACGGATGACCCAACGGGGAACTGAGAGAAGTCAATGACTACGTCAAAGCGCATGGCTACAAACACATCGAGGCTGTTAGGCGTGCTTGTGGCGCTGACATCAACAGGGTTATGCAGGAAGTTAGCGTCAACCGCTACGACCGTCATCGGCTTTTGCGTTCCGTCCGGCCCGATAAGCTTCAAACTGAATGTCCCAGACGGCCCTTTCACCGGCCCTGTGTTGAGTATGCGGAAGCGGTATTTGCGCCTTCTGACGGCGAACTTCGGTTGAATCTTGCCATTGACCGTCCATTTGTCTCCGCCCGGAGAACCTGCGCCGACCACCTGAAACGCTTCGTTGCGTCCATTGGCCGCAGCGCAGAACCTTTTCTCTGCGAGGATCAAAGGAATATCTGTGATGCCATAAAAATTAGGCAGGCGGAACGACCCCGCCGTGTTGAATTCGTGTCCCGGATCGGTCTTGTCGTAAACAATATACATGCCGTTGAGACCCAGATAGTTGTTATTGGCAGTCTCAGCCGCATGGTGATCGTGGAACCAGAAAGTATGCATGGCTTCGCGCGGGTCGCCATTGCCGCCAAAGGCGTCAACGCCCGCGTAAGCCTGCGCGTAGTGATTGTCTTTGAAGAATCCTGTGTCAAAGAAATCCTGCGCGAAGCCATCGCTTTCAGACGCCGTATGCCCATTGTGCAGGTGGACGGTGATCGAAGGCGTGCCAAAGCTCGTAGTGGGATTTGGCAAGCTGTTTTTGAAGCGCACTATGGACGGAACGCCGTAAGCGTTGAGAGGAGTCGGAGCCGGGTATTTGCCATTGAAACCCCAGATATAGGATGGCAACAGGTCTCTATGGAATTGATGGGTAGCAGCCTTGGCCTCCAGTTGGTATTGCAGCAGAGGGAAGAACTCTGACCAACGTTGATGAGCGGCGCGCGGCGCTTCTCCTCCGCCCAGATTGGCCGTCTCGGTTGGAAACGGACTCAGTATCGTCGGAATTGCCGGAGCCGGAATCGGAAGGTCGTCAACAAAGGGCGTAGTGGCCGGACTGGTCGGCGCAGTTGTGCCGCACAATACGGGCTCGGCCACTGTGCCCTGAGCCAACACGGTAGACTTCTTTGATGTCAAAATGGTTGGACCCAAAACGGTCGCAGCGCCCGCCGCCGCTCCCAGTTTGAGCATGTCCCTTCTGGTTATCTCAGTGTCTCTCTTCTCCTTTTTGCTCTTTTTGGGCATAACATCTCCTTAAACCCCTTATTAAGGGGAGGTCATTTTAAGTGATTTTTATTGGTCGTTTTTGCTTCTCGCCCGACCTTATGTGATCAAATCGGACGCAGCTTGATCTTTAGACAAAGCTCCGCCCCATTGACTGCAAGAATGAACGCCGAAAGCTTTGGTTATTTCATCCTTGCTTGCTTTTGGGCAAACCTTCCCCTGCTTCGTCAGAAGGAAGCCCAGATAGTTTTCTCCACTGGTTTTTGGTGTTATTTTTCCCCTGCCCGGTGTGTTCGTTTAAGCGCGGCTTTACCACTCATAAAGCCGCGGCAGATGGTAGCGCCCTGCCAAACAGACAATTGAATAGCCTGATGTTCTATGTTGATGCTTAGTATTGCTTATTTAAACCATTCAACCCGCTTGCGACAAACCACTACGTGTAAGACAGCTTGCAAAGATTAGAGTGAGGGGAGAGTAATTCTTAATACATAGAACTACGCGCTCATCCCTGCATCTAAGCCGGGTGAAACTATTGAACTGTTCCTAAAAAATGTGGAAGAAATGGGGTATCTTTGTTTAATTCTGCTTCGCTTTAGATTTTCAGCAAGCAGTTCCTCTGAAACGCAGCGTAAGTAATAACACACGGGTAAAACAGTGTCAAGAAAAATCTCTGTGAATCGCGTTAGTTAGTAGCATATCTTACCAAAGCGTATAGAAGATATGTTACAAAAAGCGCCTGCTGTTTTTTTTTGCGCCGTCAGAATATGAAGGCGCTGCGGATTGGACGCCCGCAATTTCGCGCTCCGCAGTTTCCGATTTCGCTTTGACTCAAGCGTGAACGAGAGCGAGGACGGGCTGTTGCGCTTCGGCATCAGTTGGGGCATTGCGGATCAAAGCCGGGCTTTGATCCGCAACCGGAGCGCGCCGCTAGCTGCCTTGCGGAATCGGGACTTGGATGGGAGCGCTCAATTGAAGTTTGCCCCATGCTATTTTGAGCGTAACGTCTTTGAGGTTTGCCTGTTGAAACAACAGATCAATCGTCAGCTTCTCTTTCATGTCTGCGGCCTGTTCAACCGTCATCGCCGTTTTGAATGCCACCGGCGCGCGTTCTATTTCCGAAGCGTCTACGTGCGCCGCGCGGGCTTTAGCCGGATCAATAAAAACCAGACTCCACACGGCCCCATCCTCCGAGCGATGCAGCCCCAGATACCACAGCCCCGCAGGTATAGTCTTGCCCGCGATCACGAGCGGCATGTCCGTATCAAGCGTAGTCCAGAAATTGCTCCCAAGCCGGTAAACTTTCCCTTTAGTCATCTGATCGAACTTCGCCGCGTCTTCATATTCTTTGCGCCACGCGGGGCGTCCGTAATCAATCGCGAATTGCCCTGCCCCCATATTTTTCTTTGTGTTCCATAAACCCACGCGAGTCGTGCCGCGCTCGGCTGAGTCGCTGCCGAACGCCACTATCAGCGGTCTCGGTTTTTTATCTTGAGCCTGAAGCGCAGGCGCAAGGCTTATAAGCAAAGCGAAGCCTGCAAAAGCCAGTCTCGAAAACTTGAGATTCATTCCTATTCTCCTTTCTGATAATGCCGCTATCGCAATTGAATCATTGTCGCAGGGTTTCCCGGTTCGATTGCCCGGCGAGCTAATGATTCAATCATCCTTCATTCATGTCTGAGCGCGATCATCGGATCAACCTTCGTCGCCCTTCGAGCAGGAATATAACAGGCCGCGAGCGCCACCGCTATGAGCAGGCCGGTTAGCGCCGCAAAAGTCGCCGGATCAGTCGCGCTCACTTTAAACACCATGCTTTTAATCAAGCTCGCCATCGCCGCCGAAGCCGCCGCTCCTATCGCGACGCCAACCGCAACCAGTTTCATGCCCTGTTTGATGACCATCCTCAGCGCGTCCGAGCCGCTGGCCCCCAACGCCATGCGTATCCCGATTTCGCGCGTGCGTTGCGCCACGGCGTAAGACATTACTCCGTAGATGCCTGTTACAGCCAGCAACAATGCCGCGCCTCCGAAAACGCTGAACAGGACAAGACTGAAACGCCGCTCGTTGAGCGATGAAGAGAATATCTGTTCGATTGTTCTGAAGTTTGCCGGAACCTCTGCATTGAGCCCTTCAAGTTCGCTTCGCATCGCGGCGATGAGCGCCGCAGGGTTTTGGTTTGCCCGCGCGACCAGAGAATAATTCGACGGCTGCGGGCGCTGAACCGCGTAAGCGTAAACTGTCGGGCGAATGTCGGATTCAAGCCCGCGCTCGCGCACGTCGCCCACAACTCCGACGACATTCAGCAGCCTCAAATCGCCATCCATATTGCCGAACTGAATGCGTTTGCCGATAGGGTCTTCGCCGGGCCAATGTTTTTCGGCGAGCGACTGGCTTATTACCGCGACGTGCGGCGACTGAGGGCCGTCGCTTTGCTCAAAGAGTCGCCCTCGCAAAAGCGGTATGCCCATCGCCTCGAAATATTCTCCGCTCGCCAAACGGTATTCGGCATATCCAGTGTTGGCCGGGTTGTTATCAATCAGGAATGCGCCGTTGCTTCCGCCTCCGGTCATCGGCAGACTGCTCACGCCGCCCGCTGCCGTCACTCCGGGAATCCGGCTCAGGCGTTCGAGCAACTGCTGGTGAAAGCGAGCCAGTTGCTGTTTTTGCTGATCGGTTTTCGGCGCGGAGACCGAAATATCCATCGCCACCGCGCTTTCGGGCCGGAAGCCCGGATCAACGCGAAGCAATTCGATAAAGCTGCGGGCCAGCAATCCCGCGCCAATCAGCAATACCAGAGTCAATGCTACCTGCGATATTACAAGCAGGCTGCGCAAGCTCTGGCTGAAAGCGTTTGATGATTGACTTCGCCCTGATTCCTTCAAAGTTGATTGCAGGTCGCGGCCTGCGCTGCGAAGCGCCGGAACCAGCCCAAGCCCCACGGCGACAATCATCGAAAGCGCAAGCGCAAAGAAGAGCGCTCGCCCGTTGACGCCGATCTCGCTCGCGCGCGGCAGGTTGTCGCGATTTAAGGCGACTAGCGCATCCACTCCCCAAAACGCCAGCGCCACTCCTGCCGCCGCCGCTATCAGCGCGAGCGCCATGCTTTCGGTGATGAATTGCCGCGCCAGCCTGAGCCTCGTGGCTCCGAGCGCCGAGCGCACAGCAAGCTCTTTTTGTCTTGCGGCAGCCTGCGCCAGCAGCAGGTTCGCGACATTCGCGCACGCTATGAGAAGCAGGAACCCGACAGCGCCCAGAAGAATCAAAAGCCCGCTGCGAACGTTTCGCGCCATATACTCCTGCAACGGGATCAGCGCCAGATCCACAGCGTCCACGTCTTTGCCGTAATCTTGTTTGAACTGCCTGCCGATTGCGCTCAGGTCGGCTCGCGCCTGCTCAAGCGACGCGCCGGGGCGCAACCGGCCAATCACTGTCCAGTTGTGCGCTGTGCGAGAAGTTTGAGGAGGGAACATCTCGCGGGGAAGCCAAACCTCCGCGCCTTCAGGATAAGCTAGTCCCTGCGGCATGACGCCCACCACCGTCACAATCTGGTCAGAAACATTCAGAGTCGTTCCTTCCAAATCGGCCTTCGCTCCCAACAATCGCTGCCAGAAACCGTAGCTGACCACCGCTACGGCATTGTTGCCGCCCGCTTTGCTCTCTTCGGGCAGGAAGAAGCGGCCTGCGGCTGGCTCGACGCCGAGCGCTCGAAAGAAATCGCCCGATACCCAGAAGGCGCGGGCTCGCGCGGGCTGGCTTCCGCCCGCGACCGTAACCAGCCCGCCGCTCATTTGCGCAAGCGCTTCGAGGCTGTTGTTTCGTTCGCGAGCGTCAATGAAGTTTGGTTCGGCGACTGGAATAAGCGCGCCCTTTTCATTGACCTCTCGCATTTGAACTATGCGATGCGACTGCGGAAAGGGCAAAGACCTCAGCAGCGCCGCGTCCACTACGCTGAAGATGGCTGCGCAAGCTCCGATGCCAACCGCGAGCGAAATCACTGCGGCGGCGGTGAAACCGGGCCTCGCTCGCATCATGCGAAACGCATATTTCAAATCCTGCCAAATCGTATTCATAAAACGCCTCTGAGCGCCAGAAGGCGAAAGGCAGACAACTTGGCATTCGCTCGCGTAGCTTTTGTTGCCTGCCTTCCTTCGGTCTTCTGCGCTAAGATTTTTGTTATTCGTACCTGAGCGCGATCATGGGATCAACCTTCATGGCTCTGCGCGCAGGGATGTAGCAAGCCGCGAACGCCACTGCCGCCAGCAGCGCTGAGATGACGGCGAACGTAGCCGGATCGGTCGCGCTCACCTTATAAAGCAGGCTCGACATCAAACGAGTCACAATGTAAGCGCCCGCCAGTCCTATAGCCATTCCCGTGAGAACAACCGCCGCGCCTTGCTTTAACACCAACGCGAACACGTCTCTGGAAGTGGCTCCCAGAGCCATTCTTAAGCCGATCTCGTGCGTGCGCTCCGATACCGTGTGGCTCATCACGCCGTAAATTCCAATCGCCGCCAGAATCGCAGCCACTGCGGCGAATATGCCGAGCAGGAGCATATTGAATCGTCGTTCGGCGACCGATGCGGCCATCACTGCATCCATCGTTTGAACTTTTGTCGCAGGGATCTGATTGTCAACTTTCCAGACCTGATTTTTCATCAGCCCCGCAAGCGTCGCCGGGTCTTGATCGCTTCGCGCCACCACATACATCCAACGTTTCCACGGCTGATCTTGTTGTTCGTAAAGCCCATAAAAGGCAGGCTGTTCCGCTTGATCCAGCCCTAAGTGCGTAACGTCGCCGACAACGCCGATGATCGTCATCCAGTTTGGCGGGTTCTGCCGCGCCCATCGTATCCGCGCGCCTATGACTTCCTCGTTCGGGAAATACTGGCGAACGAAGCTCTCGTTTACCATGCCCACCGTCGGCGCTCCCAATTTATCTGCGGCTGCGAACTCGCGTCCTTTGAGCAACGGAATTTTCATTGCGCGCAAATAATCGCGGCTCACCGAGCGCGTATCAAGCTCAGGCTCTTCTCCGGGCATGAGCGGAGGTCGGCCTTCGATCACAAAATTGTGCGTCAATTCATCGCCGCTCAATGGAAGCTCGCTTACAAGCGCAGCCTCAACGCCCGGCTGCGAATTCAGGTTGTCGAGCGCTTGCGACCGGAACTGCGCCTGTTTCGCAATCTCGCGATAACGCGCTTCGGGAAGCTCGACTCTCATCGTCATCAGATTCTTTGTCTCAAACCCCGGATTAACTTTCCAAAGCTGCGAGAAACTTTTTATGAGCAGCCCCGCCGCTATCAAAAGCATCAGCGCAAAAACCATTTCTGAAGCCACCAGCAGATTGCGAACCGAAAACAGGGCCGCGCCTGTTGTTGCGCTGCGGCTGTTTTCCTTGAGCGCTTCGTTCACATTGAGCTTTGACGCGCCTATCGCAGGCAACAGCCCGAATATTATTCCGGTCAGAACCGAAACAACGAAGGTGAATCCGAGAGTCCACAGATCAATTCTAATCGCGGACAATCGCGGCAGGTTTGCGGGCTTGAGCGCGACAAGCAAATCAATTCCCCACATCGCAAGCATCAACCCGCCTATCCCGCCAAGCAAAGCCAGCAACACGCTTTCAGTCAACATCTGGCGAATGAGCCGCGCGCGACCTGCGCCGAGCGCCGCGCGGATGACCATCTCCTGCCGGCGCGAAGCTGCGCGAGCAAGCAACAGATTGGCGAAGTTCGCGCAGGCGATAAGGAAGACAAGCCCGACGGCTCCGAACAATACGAGCAGGGCCGGGCGCGTATTGCCGACTACGCGTTCGCGCAACTCAATGAGCGTTCTGCGGCGATCCTTGTTTTCATCCGGGTATTGCTGCTCAAGCCACTGGTCAATGCTCGCCATTTCAGCCTGCGCCTCGGCGATGCTCACTCCTTCTTTCAATCGAAGGTACGCGCGCAGGAAATGCACGCCGCGAAATTGCGCCGCAATAGGGTTAGCTACGCGAACCGAGGCCCACAGATCAGGGTTCTCTCTCGGCATGGTGAAATCGGCGGGCATAACGCCGATAATGACGTAGCTATTGCCGCTCAGAGTGATGGCTTTGCCAATCGCGCTTTGGTCGCCGCCAAAGTTTCTCTGCCAGAAGGCATGACTGAGCGTTACAACGCGCTCGCCGCCATAGCGGTCTTCCTCTTCTGAAATAGTTCTTCCAATGGCTGCGCGCGCGCCGAGCGCTTTAAACAGGTCAGCGTTGCACAAAGCGGCTTGCGTTTGAATAGGCTCGGCTTCGCCCGTGTAATCGAGAGCCTGCATCACCGCGCCGCCAAGCGAATCGAAAGACTGGCTCTGCGCTTTTATGTCTTCGAGATCAGGCAGCGATTGATTTGATTGCATGGTCACTAATCGCTCAGGCTTGTCGTAGGGCAAGGGCCTGAGCAATACAGCATTGACTACGCTGAATATCGCAGTGTTCGCGCCTATCCCTAAGGCCAGAGTGATAATCGCGATGGCCGTAAACGCGGGCCGCTTCGCGAGCATCCGCGCGCCGTAACGCAAGTCTTGCCAAAGTCTCTCCATAAAGCGCCTCCTTAATCTTCAAAACAGAAAGCCGCAGGCAGCAATGAAAAGCGATTTGGCATTGATCGCTTCGCGGCCTGCGGCCTTCTGCGTTGTGACTTCTGATTCCTGTCAATCGTACCTGAGCGCGACAAGCGGGTCTATGCTTGCCGCTTTGCGCGCAGGCAGGTAGCCGCCAAGCAGCGTCGCGAAAATCAACAGCAAACCCGCCCCGACAAACACCAGCGGGTCGTTCGCCTTGACTCCGAACAAAAGCGATTGTGTGAACCAGCCAAGCGCATAACCTAACGGCAACCCGAACAGTAATCCCAACCCCGCCAGCGCGACAACTTCTCGCAGGATAATCCATGACACATTGCCGCGAGTGGCTCCCAGAGCCATTCTTATGCCTATCTCGCGCGTGCGGCGCGTTACGGTGTAGGCCATCACTCCGTACAATCCGACCGACGCCAGCAACGCCGCGAGCAACGCGAAACACATGGAAAGCAAAGTCAGGAATTTATCTACGAACATGGATTCGCCCACCTGCTGTTCGAGCGACTTGATGTTGTAGACCGGAAGATTGGCGTCCAGCCGCTGGACTTCGCTTCTGAGCGCGGTTGCCATCGCGCCGACATCTTGTCTGGTCTTGAGATAAAACGTCGCGTTCCCCAAATCTTTCAATTGAGAGTACGGTATGTAAGCGAACGGCGACGCTTCTTCGCGAACGCTGCCGTGTTTGCTGTCTTTGACAACGCCAACTATCTCAATGTCGGGATGAATGTCCTTGCCTGCGCCGAAAGTGAACTTCGCCCCGATTGGCTCTCGGTTGCCGAAGAAGCGTCGAACCATAGACTCGTTAATGACGGCTACCTTCTGACTGTCTGTCGTATCTGATGAGGCGAACTCGCGCCCCTTGACGAGCGGAATGCCGAGCGTCGAGAAGAAACCCGGCCCAATCCAGTTCTGGCCGATATTCATATTCTCTTCTTCCTGCGATTCGTATCCTTCGACTGTGATATTGGCGCTCGAATTACTATCGGTGAGAACAGAGATTACAGCCTCGCTTACAGATTCAACGCCCGGCTGCGCCGCCAGTTTCTGATGAAGACTATCGAACAAGGCGACAGTCCGAACCGGGGTGTAACCATTTAGCGACGGGGAGATTGAAAATGTCATCAACCGCTCAGGGCGCAGCCCCAGATCAATCCGTTGAAGATTGTAAAGGCTTCTGGCGAACAATCCCGCGCCCACCAGTAGGAACGCAGTAATCACCACCTGCGCCAAGACCAGAAGCTTGCGAAAGCGCACTTGAGCGATGCTGCCCGATACGCTCGACCCCTGCTCTCTGAGCGTGCCTTCAAGATTCAATCGCGTGGCTTTCAACGCAGGCGCCACTCCGAACAGTATCCCTGTCAGAATCGAAAGCCCTAGATTGAATCCAAGCAATCGAAGATCGAGTTGCGACGAAAGGCCGACCGCGCCGAAATCTTCCGGTATGGATGCGACCAGCCCTCCAATAGTCCACGAAGCGACCAGCAACCCGGCCAGCCCTCCCGCAACTGACAGCGTAAGGCTTTCAACAAGGAACTGTCTCACCAATCGCCATCGCCCCGCGCCAACCGCCATGCGTATGGCTATCTCTCGCTGTCGCGCCGCGCCGCGCGCCATTAGAAGATTCGCCACATTGGCGCAGGCGATCAACAGCACCAGACCTACCATGCTCATCAAAACAATGAGAGGCTCTTTGGCGTTGCGTTGAAGAATGGGGCGGCCTCGCGAGCCTGAATCAAACACCATCTTTTTGGCGAGAAATTGTTGCTGGCGTTCCGGCGACATCTTTCCCGCAAGCGGCAACTCCTCTTCGAGTATCTGCCCGTAGATAGGCGCAAACGCCTGCTCGGCCTGCTCGCGCGAAAGGCCCGGATTCAATCTGCCGATTATCGCCAGCCAGTAATCCCTGTGATCTTCAAGCCCATTCCAGTTCGGCGTCATCTGGGCTTTCATCGTGATGGGTATGAAGATGTCAGGCTGTTGCCCAACCTGAACGCCCGTGAACCCGGCCCGCGCAACTCCGACGACCGTCATCGGCGTTCCGTTCACGATCAAAGTCTTGTTCAAAATATTCGGGTCGGCGCCAAAGTGACGAGTCCAATATCCGTGGCTTAAAACAATCACTGTGCCTGCGCCGGGGACTCGATCATCCTCATCTGTGAACACGCGCCCAATCGCCGGGCGAACTCCCAAAACGTCGAAATAATTTCCCGACACCAGTTCGCCGTCGGCCCGCTCCGTCTGCCCTTCGCCCGAAACGCTCAGCGCAATGGCGAATCGCGCAAGCGCTCCCGAAAAGACATTGTTTTTATCTCGCACCGCTTTATACATCGGGTAAGATAATGAAGCGGAGCCGTCCCCATCAGACCATGAGCGTCCCGACTTTGGGCCGGGCGAGCGCAATACGACCAACTCTTCAGGCTTTTCCACCGGGAGCAGGCGCAGAAGTATCTGATCGGTCAAAGAAAAAATCGCTGTGTTGGCCCCAAGTCCGAGCGCAAGCGTTAGCGTCGCGATAATTGTGAAGCCGGGATTTTTTATCAGTGTGCGAATTCCATAACGCAAATCTTGCCACAGTGTCTCCATCAATTTCCTCCGAAGATCAACAGGCGGCAGGCCGCAAGGCGGCAGGCGTTCAATCGCGCGCCGCTTTGCGTTTAATCCTGTTCTCCGCTTTTATGATCGGTCATTCATATCTGAGCGCAATCATCGGGTCTACTTTCGTCGCCCGTCGCGCGGGCAGATAACATGCCAGCAGCGCTACGGCTCCGAGCAATGCGGCGACGCTGGCAAAGGTCAAAGCGTCTGTCGGGCTTGTGGAAAATAACAGGAACGCGATAAACCGCGTGACCGCAAATGCCGCTGCCAGCCCTGCGGCCATCCCCGCCGCTATCAACGTCAGCCCTTGAGCTATTATCATCCGCAACACATCGCCGGGCCGCGCGCCCAACGCCATGCGTATGCCGATTTCGTGCGTGCGCTGGCTCACCGTGTAGCTCATCACGCCATAAATTCCGACTGACGATAATATTAGCGCAATCAACGCGAACAGGCCGAGCATCAGCATCGCAAAACGTTGCTCTGCGACCGCCGCCGACATCACTTCATCCATCGTTCGCGCGCTGTAGACGGGCAAGTCCGGGTCAACCGAGCTGACTGCGGCCCGCGCCGCTTCCGATAAGCCGCCGGGATTTGACGCGCGAATGACGAGCGTGAGCGACAGGTTCGATATTTGAAGAAGCGACCTGTACATTTGCGGCCTGCTCTCCACGCCTAGCCCCTGAGATTTTACATCGCGCACGACGCCGATAACTGTCTGCCACGGCGATTGCGACGCTATGCCTCCAAATTTTATCCGCTTGCCGATGGGGTCTTGGCCGGAAAAAAAGGTGTTGGCGAGTTTCTGGCTTATCACCACCGCGCCGGGCGCTTTTTCGTCATCCTGATCTGTGAACAACCTGCCGCTCACCAGCTTAATTCCCATGGCGTCGAAATAGCCGGGACTTGCGAGCGCAGGTTCTACGGCGCCGGGCGATTCCGATTGACTGGTCTGTCCTTCGACCGTTATTCCGGCTGACGAGCGCCCGCCGCCAAGCGGCAATTGATTTACGCCGCCGACCGATTCGACGCCCGGCAATGTCTTGAGATTTTCTATCACCTGCCGGTACAACTGCACGCGCGCAGGGTGTTTGAAATAAGGGCCTGTTTCAGGCAGGTTCGGCTGAGGCAACCACAATCGAACCGTTAAAACGTTTTCAGGATTGAAGCCCGGATCTACGTTGTTGAGTTGCCGGAAGCTTCTGATGAGCAAAGCCGCAGAGATCAATAGCATCATTGCCAGAGCGAACTCTGAAACGACAAGCAGGCTGCGCAGGCGATTGCGCGCCGCGCTTGCGGTCGCGCCCCGCGCCGCGTCTTTAAGCGTTTCCTGCAAATTCGGATTTGAAGCGTGAATGGCAGGCGCAAGTCCGAAGATCAATCCTGTCGCAAATGAAACCGCCAGTGTGAAAACGAGAACCGCAGAATCAACGCTAATGTCGCCGAGCCGCGAGATGTTTGCCGGGCTGAGTTTCACGAGCGCGCCAACGCCCCAGATAGCGATCAATAATCCAAGCGCGCCTCCCAGCGTTGACAGCAGCAAGCTCTCTGTTATCATCTGGCGAACGAGCCTCGCGCGGCCTGCGCCGAGCGCTTTGCGAATGGCGATTTCCCGTTGTCTGGCCGATGCGCGCACCAGCAGAAGATTCGCCACATTCGCGCAGGCGATCAATAAAACCAGCCCCACGGCGGCAAGCAAAATGAGCAAAGCCGGTCTGACATTCCCGACCAGATCATCCTGCAACAAAGCGATGCGCGGCGCCCAGCCCGCGTTTTCGGGGTAGTCGTTGGGAAACTCGCTTCGCAGTTGTTCGGCTAGATCATCTAGTCGAGCCTGCGCGTCTTTCACGCTCAGTCCCGGTTTGAGCCGGGCGATTGCGCCTTGAAGCATGTAGGCTCTGCGCGGCGGGTTGTTAAACGGCGAGCCTATCCACCCGGCGGGCGCCCACACATCGGCGTCGGTTTGAATCACTTGTCCGGGGTGGCGAAAACCGGGCGGCATCACGCCGACAATCGTATAGAGGTCGTTGTCGAGCCTGAATTTTTTGCCCAGAGCGTTTGGGTCGCTCCCGTAACGCCGCTTCCATAGGCTGTCGCTAATGACGGCTATTTCGGCTATGCCGGGATTGTAATCTTCCTGTTGAAAGACGCGACCGAGTTGCGCTTTCGCGCCGAGCAGTGTGAAGTAATTGGCGTCAACCAGCAGCGCCTCGACTCGTTCGGGCTGATCTACCCAAGTGATATTCGCATTGACGGGATAGACGCCCGAAATCTGGTCGAATACGCCTGCGCGGTCGCGGTAATCAAATAATTCTGCGCCTGACATCCCCGTATCAGTGATGTTGATCTTTCTGAGGTCTGCGGTCACTCGCACAAGCTGTTCGGGATGATCGAACGGCAAAGGCTTGAGCAGCGTTGCGTAAACGACGCTGAAAATCGCAGTGTTGGCTCCGATGCCAAGCGCCAGCGTCAGGACTGCGATAATTGTGAACGCGGGTTTTTTTGCGAGCATTCGCAGCCCGTAGCGAATGTCCTGAATCAAAGTATTCATCCGTCACCTCCGGCGATTGGAAATCAGAAGACAGTTAATATCGCATCTTCACTTCGTCGCTTTGCTGCCTGCGTCGCTTACTTGCCGCCTCTATTTTTATCGCTGCTTGTTGCCGCTCACCGATCACTCGTATCTCAGAGCGACCATCGGGTCTACCTTCGTGGCTCGCCGCGCGGGCGCCGCGCAGGCCGCGAGAGCTACGGCTGCGAGCGCGAGCGAAACGGCGGCGAACGTCGCAGGGTCGGTCGCGCTCACGCCGAATAGCAGGCTCTCCATCAGCCGCGTGAGCGCGAATGCCGCGCCAATCCCTATGGCGACGCCGATGATCGCAAGCGTCATGCCCTGCCTGATTACCAGCTTCAACACATCGCCCGGTTTTGCGCCCAGCGCCATGCGTATGCCTATTTCGTGTGTGCGCTGCGTTACCGTGTAGCTCATCACTCCATAGATTCCTACGGTCGCAAGCAACAGCGCCGCCAGAGCGAATATGCCGAGCAGCAACATCGAAAATCGCTGCTGCGATATGGAAGCGGAGATTACTTCTTCCATCGTTCTGACATTGTTCACGGGCTGATCTTTGTCAATGGCGAGAACCTGATTTTTCACTTCATCGGCAAGCGATGCCGGATCGGTTTTCGTGCGCGCAACGACAACTGTGTCTTCGACCAGCAGCGACAGGAACACGTCGGGCGTCTGCATCAAAGGAAAATAGAACTGGTATTGAATCTTTTGTTGCGAATCCGAATCAAGCCCGAAGTGCTTCACGTGACCGACAACGCCGATTATCTCGCAAGGGATGTCGGGTATGGGGCCGATGCTTTGAATGGTCAAACGTTTGCCAATCGGGTCATCGCCCGGAAACAACCCGCGAGCGAGATTTTCATCAATGACGACGACAGCGGGGCTGTTTTGCGTGTCCTGCTCGCTGATGAATCGCCCTTTCAACAAAGGTATTCCCATCGCTTCGGCGTAATGCGCGCTCGTCGGATTAAACAAAGCCCATTGCAGATCATCAGGCGCAGGACGCGCGCCTGAGCCGACCCAGAACGGCGCTTCGCTATCAGAGCCTGTCAAAGGCATATCGGCAGTTATCGCGGCGGACTCGATTCCCGGCGAGTTTCCGATTCGCTCAAGCAGTTGTTGGTAGAATGTTCTGATTTTTGCGGGCTCGTTGTAGGTGTTCAACGAAAGCGGCGTTTCCATCGTCAGCACATTCTGAGGATTGAGTCCGGCAGGCACGCCTCGCAATTCAAATATGCTTCTTATCATCAACCCCGCGCCTATCAACAGGACAAGCGCAAGCGCGATTTCTGAAACTACGAGCAGGTTTCGCGCGCTCTGGCGACCGGAAGCCGAAGTGCGCCCGCCTTCCTTGAGCGATTCATTCAAATCAGGCTTCGACGCCGCGAGCGCAGGAACAAGCCCGAAGATGACGCCCGTCAAAAGCGAGACTGCGAACGTGAATGCGAGCGCGCGATTATCAATGCCTATGTCTTCTGCGCGAGGCAGCGTGTCAGGGATAGCCGCAATCAAAGCGTCGGTTCCCCACAAGGCCAGCAGCAATCCGAGGCCGCCGCCTGCCATCGCAAGCATTATGCTTTCAGTAAGCAACTGGCGAATGACGCGCATGCGGCTCGCTCCGAGCGCTGTGCGGATGGCTATCTCTTTTTGACGCGAGGCGGCGCGAGCCAGCAGCAGATTGGCGACGTTGGCGCATGCGATCAATAATACAAATCCGACTGCGCCGACCAGCACGAACAGCGCTGGCCTTATCGAGCCTACCATGTCTTCATGCATGGAAGCGATTGCGACTCCATACCCGGTGTTCGATTTCGGATACTGCCGGGCAAGCCCTTCAGCGATGGCGTCCATTTCTGCGCTGGCTTGCGCAAGGGTCGCGCCGGGCCGCAATCTGCCAATCGCTCGAAGGCCGGGATGCGTGTCGCGAGCGCGCAAAACCGCATCATCCTGAGAGCCGATTGGAACGAACAAATCGCTTTGAGAGTAGAAATGAAAACTGGCGGGCAGTATGCCGACAATTTCATGAGCCTTCCCGTTTAAAATGATGGGCTTTCCCACCAGATTCGAGTCGCCGCCGAATCTGCGTTGCCACAGCGCGTAGCTTATGACGACAGCGGGCCTGCCGCCGAGGCGGTCTTCTTCGGGGAGCAGGCTGCGGCCAACAGCCATCTTGACCCCAAGCAGCGAAAAGAGATTTGCGGAGATCAATCGCCCTTGCGTTCGCTCAGGGCCTTGCGGGCCTGTGAGATTAAATCCCTGATGACGGTAGATGGCCATCTGCTCGAAGGATTGACTCTGCTCCTGCCAGTCCAAAAAATTCGGATATGACACGGACATCTGATCGAACTGAGGAGACTTTTCATAAATCCGCGCGAGCCGTTCGGGCTGAGCGTAGGGAAGCGGCTTGAGCAGGACGCCATTTATGACGCTGAAAATCGCCGTGTTCGCGCCTATGCCAAGCGTCAAGGCGAGCATCGCGATAACAGTGACAGCGCGCCCCTTGAGCAACATCCTTATACCGTAGCGAATGTCCTGAATCAACGTGTCCATCTAATGCCTCCGGCGATTGGAAATCAGCAGGCGGTCAATCGCGCATCAGCCTTCGTCGCTTGGTTGTCAGCCCTGCCGCCTGCCGCTTTTTTCGCTCTACTCGTAACGAAGCGCAATCATCGGGTCTACTTTGAGCGCGCGGCGCGCAGGCGCGAAACTGGCTCCCAGAGCCACTCCTGCCAAAACGAGCGACGCCAAAGCGATGGTCAGCGGGTCAGTCGCGCTCACGCCGTAAAGCAGGCTCGACATTATCCGAGTCAAGGCAATCGCTCCCGCAAGGCCGATTGCGATGCCTATCAGCGCAAGCAGCATGCTATGGCCTACGATGAGTTTTAATACGTCTCCGCCTTTCGCTCCTAAAGCCATGCGAATGCCTATTTCGTGAGTTCGCTGCGTCACCGAATAAGAGATGACGCCATAGATGCCGAGCATCGCAAGCCCCACTGCCGCCGCCGCGAATGCGCTGATGAGCAGCGCGGGGTAACGGCGCAGGAAGGTCGAAGGCGCGTTGGAAATCAACTGCTGCATGGTCATCACGCCGTACAACGGAAGGTCAGCGTCCATGCGGCTGATTTCGCCGCGCGCCGCGCCGATAACGCTCGCAGGGTCGGACGTGGTTCGCGCAACCACTCCGATTTGACCGCTGCCATCCTGCAAGTATGAAAAATAAGCTATAGGCGTAACGCGAGCGTCGAGGCTGGTGACGTTTTCGTCGCCCGCGACGCCGATAATCTCCCACGGCGTTTTCGCGGAATCGAAAACAAAAACGATGCGCTGCCCGATAGCGTCTCCGTCGGGGAATACGCGGTCGGCCATTGTTTTATTTATTACCAAAACATTTGCGGAGCCTATCTTGTCGCGCTCATTAAAGAACCGCCCTTTGATGAGCGGGATGCCCATCACGCCAAAATAATTGGGGCTGATGGTGCGAATATTTCCTTCAGTCTTTTCGCCGGGGGCGGGAGCGGGTCGCCCTTCCACCAGAAAACTTCCCGTGTTGCCGCCTCCGCTTAAAGGCAGCAGGTCAGTCGTTGCAGCGCCCTTCACTCCCGGCAGGCTTTCGATGCGCGCGATAAGCTCGTCGTGAAAAGCGATTATCCGGCTTTCGTCTTTGTACTTGTTTGCGGGAAGCGAAAGTTTAAACGTGAGCAGATTGTCTGTGCGGAAACCCGGATTGACTTCAAGCAGACGGCTCAGGCTTTTTATCATTAGCCCCGCGCCTATCAATAGAATCAACGCCAGCGCTATTTCAGAAACAACAAGCAGGTTGCGCAATCGCGCTCGCCCTACGCTTGCTGAACTCTTGCCGCCTTCCTTGAGCGCGTCTGTGAGGTCTGGTTTTGAAGCTTGCAGCGCGGGCGCAAGCCCGAATATGACGCCCGTCAAAAGCGACACGACGCTTGTGAACGCAAGCGCTTTCACGTCGAGCGTCATCCCTTCGAGATAAGGCATTTGAACAAGCAGAGACTTTGGAATGGCGGCAAGCAGCAACTCAATGCTCCACTGAGCGAGCAGCAATCCAAGCGTTCCTCCCACAAGCGCGAGCAGCACGCTTTCAGTCAGGAGTTGCCGCGCCAGTCGCATGCGGCTTGAGCCGAGCGCGATGCGAATGGCGATTTCTTTGCGGCGCGCGGCTGATCGCGCCAGTGAGAGATTCGCTACATTGGCGCACGAGATGAGCAGAACGAAAGCGACGGCTCCGAGCAATATCAAGAGCAGCGGCTTCACAGGCCCGACAATATCATCGCGCAGCCCGACGATTTTAACGCCCATGTTTGTGTGCGAATCGGGGAACTGCTCGGCTATGCGCCCGGCAATCGCGCTCATATCGGCGGAGGCTTGCTCGATAGAGACATTGGGTTTGAGCCGCGCGATTACCCTGAGCCAGTAAAGATTGCGCCGCTCGACTTGAAAGGATGCGGGGCGAAGCGGAATCCACAAATCCGAAGCCCCGAATTTGGCGAAATGAAAACCTCGCGGCATCACTCCGACGACCGCGAAGCTTGCGCCATTGAGCGTGATCGTCCGATTTATGATTTGCGGGTCTGAGCCGAATCGCCGCTGCCAGAATCCATAGCTCAATATCGCAACGCGCTCTGCGCTCGCCTGATCTTCACCGGGCAGAAATGCGCGGCCCAAGCTCGGCTCGACTCCCAGCAGCGGGAAAAATGTTGAAGTGACGCGGCCCGCGTTAATGCGCTCCGGTTCGCCGTCGCTCGTCAATGTGGCGTTGCCTTGCGAATACCCGGCCATCTCTTCAAACACATTATTCTGCTCGCGCCAGTCCATGTAATCAGGGTATGACGCTTCGTGTTCGCCGAAATCCTGCCGGGGAACAGTCTCCGACAGATGGACGAGCGCTTCCTGATTCTTGTACGGAAAAGGGCGAAGCAACGCTCGATCAACGGCGGTGAAGATGGCCGTATTCGCTCCTATCCCTATGGCCAGAGTCAGCGCGGAGACGATTGTGAAGCCGGGCATGCGCGCAAGCTTGCGAATCGCGTAACGAATGTCTTGAAGCAAAATATCCATAGGAGCCTTCTATCCTTTAGGTTCGTAATTAATATTTCAAACCATGCGGCCCGAAGCGTCATTCATATCTGAGCGCGACCATCGGGTCTACCCTCGACGCTTTTCGCGCGGGGATGTATCCCGAAAGCAGCGCGACCGCCGCCAACATCAGCGTAAATCCGACAAGCGTCGCAATGTCTATGGCTATCACTCCGAAAAACGCGCTCGCCATGACCTGCATCAATGCGAACGCCAGAGGCAATCCTATCGCAAGCCCGATTGCCGCGAGCCTTAAAGCCTGTCCAGAGACGAGCTTGATCACATCCTTGGAAGTGGCTCCCAGAGCCATTCGTATGCCGATTTCGTGCGTGCGCTGCGTGACCGAATAAGCCATCACGCTATAAACTCCGACCGCCGCAAGCAGCAGCGCAATCGCTCCGAATATGCCCATCAACCCCGCCGACATCCGTATTCCCGACACATGCTCGCTGATGAGCTTCTCCATAGTCTTGATCTCGTAAACGGGTTGCTCGCTGTCTACGCTTTGGACTTGAGAGCGGACTGCCCCGACCGCGCTCAAAGGATCGGAAGCTGTGCGCAGCGCGAGCGTCATTCTCGAACGCGGCATTTGAGTGTAGGGCAGATAGAGCATCAACCGAGGCCCGCTATCGAACATGAATTGTTTTACATTGCCTGCGACGCCCACAATCGCGCTCCACTGATTGCTCGATGGGCCGACGCCTATCTTGATTCGTTTGCCGATAGGGTCTTCATCGGGAAAGAAGCGAGCGGCAATGCTCTCGCTGATGATGACGACGGGCAAGTTGTCCGGGCCATCCTGCGCGCCGAACTCGCGCCCCTTCGTCATAGGGATTCGCAAAGCGCGGAAATAATCATCATTGATCATCTGATAATCGGCGCCCGTTTCTTCGCCCGGCGCAGGCGCCGGACGGCCCTCAATGATGAAGGATGTGCTGCTCCAGTTGCCGCTCGAAGGAAGCGATGTGACCGCGCCGACCGTCTCTATTTCCGGCAACGTCTTCAACCGCTCGAATAGCTGATTGTAGAAAGCCGCTTTTTGAAAAGACTGTTTATATTTCGCTTCGGGAAGGCTGAGGCTCATCGTCAGGATGTTTTTCGGATCGAAGCCTTGTTTCTGATTTTCCAGCAGCCGCGCGAACCCTTTGACCATAAGCCCTGTGCCGACCATCAACACGAGCGCCAGCGCGATTTCAGAAACGACAAGCAGCGAGCGCAATCGCGCTCGTCGAGAGCCTTGAGATGGGCTGCGGCCTCCTTCTTTCAGCGTCTCGTTTAAGTCCGGCTTTGAAAGTTGAAGCGCGGGCGCAAGCCCTGAAATGATGCCCGTCAAAAGCGTGACGGCGAGCGTGAAGCCGAGCGCGCGACCGTCAATGCCCATGTGGCTGAGGCCCGTGATGTATTTCGCCTCGTCGTGAGGTATGCTCGCGCGTATCAGGTCAACGCCCCACGCCGCCAGCAACAATCCGAAACCCGCGCCCAGCAAAGCGAGCAAAACGCTTTCGGTCAGCAATTGCCTCACAACGCGAGCGCGACTGGCGCCGAGCGCTGCGCGTATGGCGATCTCTTTTGCCCGCGATGTGGAGCGAGCGAGTTGAAGATTGGCTACATTCGCGCATGCGATCAGCAACACAAAGCCGACCGCTCCCATCAACGCGAGCAGGAACGGGCGCGCGAAGTCGTCGGAGTTTCCCCCCGGCAGCCGCTTGAGACTCGCTCTCATACCCGTGTTGGTTTTCGGATACAACTCTTCCAGACGACGGGCGATGAGATTCATTTCCGCTTCGGCCCCGGACAAAGAAACGTCCGGTTTGACGCGCCCCATCACCAACAGGTATCGAGAGTTTCGCGCGCTCGCATCATCATTGGACATGACGAGAGGCGTCCACAACTCTGCGGTTGTGGGCCATTCAAAATCCTTCGGCATGACGCCAACGACCGTATGGGCGCGGCCATCGAGCTGTATCGTTTGTCCGACAATATCAGGGTCGCCCGCGAATCGCCGTTTCCACAATCCATAACCCAACACGACGGTTTGATCGTGGCCGGGCTGATCTTCTTCCGGCAGCAGCGCGCGCCCCAGAAGAGGTTTGACATCGAGCGCGGCGAAAAAGTTCGCAGTCACTTGAACCGCCTGAGCGCGCTCAGGCTCGCCGCCGCCTGTGAGGTTAACGCCCCACCAGTTCATGGCCGCCAGATGATCGAAGGCGTTGCTTTGATTCTTCCAGTCCTGATAATCGCCGGGCGAAATATTGCTGCGCTCGATGCCCTGCGCATTCCTGCTCCATATCATCGCCAGCCGGTCAACGTCTTTGAAGTGGACAGGACGAAGCAGCAGCGCGTCAACGAGGCTGAATATCGCAGTGTTCGCGCCTATGCCCAGAGCCAGCGCCGCCGCAGCGACAATTGTGAATCCGGGCCGCTTCAACAGCATACGCGCGCCGTATCGCAGGTCTTGAAGCATAGCATCCATTCGTCACCTCCGAAGATCAGAATATGAAATGAGTCAACATTTCATACGCCTGACATCGCCTTTTTGCGCAGCCTATTTTCAGCGCCTCTGTTGTCGTTGCCGCGCGTCTCTTGTCGCTCTCGACTATTCGCATCTGAGCGCGACCATCGGGTCAACTTTCGTCGCTCGTCGAGCGGGGATATAACAGGCCGCGAGCGCGACGACGGCGAGCGCGAGCGAGACAGCGGCGAACGTCGCGGGGTCGGTCGCGCTCACGCCGTAGAGCATGCTCGCTATCAATCGCGTCAGCCCGAACGCGGCAACCAGCCCAATCGCAACTCCCGCCGCAATCAATTTCATTCCTTGCCCGACAACCATCTTCAACACGTCGCCCGCTCGCGCGCCCAACGCCATGCGTATGCCGATTTCGCGCGTGCGCTCGGCGACAGAGTAAGCCATCACTCCGTATATGCCGACTGCCGCAAGCATCAGGGCGAGCGCCGCGAACGCTCCAAGCAGCGTTGTATACAGGCGCGGCTCGCCAAGCGAATTGCTCAACGCCATTTCAGCATTCTCAGACCTTGAAATCGGCTGATTCTTATCCACTGACCAGATGGCTTGCTGCGCGGCTTTTTTCGCGCTTTCCAGATCGGCCCCGGCTCGTATGATGAGCGAAGCGCTCAACCACGGCTGTTGCTGGTAACAGACATAAATCTGCGGCTGAATCCGTCCGGGTTGCCCCTGATTCATGTCTTTCGCTACGCCTATGATCTCGCGCGTAACGCGATTGCCGAGATAGGTCATCGAGATGCGTTTGCCAATCGGGTCTTCGCCATCGAAGTAGCGCCGCGCAAGCGTCTCGTTGATGATTGCGACCGAGGGCGAGCTTGTATTATCGCGCTCATCGAATTCGCGCCCGCTTATGACGCGCGCCTTCATGGCCTCGAAATAATTAGGGCTGATGGTTTCGTATAACGCCGGAGCGTCGGCAGGCAAAGGCCGTCCCTCTATGTTGAAGTTGAAGGTTAAGAATGGAAACGGCTGACCGCTCGTCACTGCGACAGACTCGGCGCCGGTCGCGTTCGAGACTTCATCGAACATGCGCTTGATGAATCTTGCGCGCGACTGGTCATCGGGCTGCTCTCGAAAAGAAAGACTGATTCCCATAGTGAACAAGTTGCGCGGGTCGAATCCGATCTCGGCCTGCTTCAATCTCGTGAAGCTTTGAACGAGCAGCCCCGCGCCTACGAGCAAGACCATCGCCAGCGCGATTTCAGTTATCACAAGCGCGCCGCGAGCGCGCCGCTGTCGCGAATCGTCAGAGCCGCGCCAGCCTTCTTTCAACCATTCATTGACATCAGGCCGGGACGATTGCCACGCCGGAACAAGCCCGAACAAGATTCCTGTCAGAAGCGATACGCCGAGCGTGAACAGCAACGCATTGGCGTCAATGTGAACTCGGTCTCGGAGTTGGAGGTAAGCGTAATTTGCAGGCAGAAACCTGATGAGCAGATCAACGCCCCACAGCGCGATCATCAATCCAACTGCGCCTCCGGCAATCCCAAGCATCGAGCTTTCTGTGAGCAATTGCCTGATGAGCGCCCCGCGGCTTGCGCCCATAGCCAGTCGAATCGCCATCTCTTTTCGGCGCGACGCGGCGCGAGCCAGAAGAATGCTCGCGACATTCGCGCATGCGATCAGCAATACAAATCCGACTGTGCCAAGCAGGATTAGCAGCGATGTTTTTACATCGCGCACCAGCCAGTTGCGATAAGGAACAACCTGCGCCGTGATGGTTTTGTTGGAACCGGGATACTGGGCTTCAAGTCCCGCTGCGATTGTCTTCATCTCCGCTTGCGCGCTTTCAACTGTCTGGTCAGACTTCAGCAATCCCAGAACGGTGAAATAGCGGTTGGCGCGATTTCTCATTTCGCCCGAATCGCGCGCGAGCGGAATCCAGCATTCCGCCGTGGACGGGTATTTGAAATCAGGAGGCATTATTCCTATGACGACCGTTCCGGTGTTGCCAAGCGTTTTGCCGATAATTTCGGGGTCGCCGCCGAAACGTCGCTGCCACAGGCGGTGGCTCAAGATAATTGTGTCTTCCGCTTTTATGAATCCGTCTTCAGGGCGGAACGCGCGACCGAGGAAAGGTTTTGCGTTAAGGGTCTCGAAAAAGTTAGCCGATACGCGCGCGCCGGGAAATGATTCGGGAGTCTCTACTCCGATCAGGTCGAATCCGCCGCCTACTACTGCCGCAAGCTGCTCGAATGATTGACTCTGAGCTTGCCAGTCCCAGAAATCAGCCGGAGACGCGCCGAAAAATTGCTCAGGCCCGGCCTGACTGTCGCCCGATTCCACAACGACCAGCCGTTGCGGGTCTATGTAAGCCAACGGGCGAAGCATCACAGCGTTAACGACGCTGAAGATAGCCGTGTTTGCTCCTATCCCCAAAGCCAGAGCCGCGATTGCCACCACGGTGTAAAGAGGACTCTTCAACAACATGCGAGCGCCGTAGCGCAGGTTTTGAAGCAAAGTTTCCATTCGTCACCTCCGAATGTCAAAAAGCCGAGAAGCGAAAATCAGTCAACATAGCGCCGATCTGCATCGCTTTCTTATCGCTCCGGTTGCTGGCCCTTGTTCTTATCGCGCTCGGCTGGCCGCTCGCTGCCTACTCGTAACGGAGCGCGACCATCGGGTCAACTTTCGTCGCCCGTCGAGCGGGGATATAACAGGCCGCCAAAGCGACGACGGCGAGCGCAATGGCGACTTCGGCGAACGTCGCCGGGTCGGTCGCGCTCACGCCGTAAAGCAGGCTCGACATTATGCGAGTCAACATGAATGCAGCGCATAAACCAATCGCCATGCCGATCAACGTCAAAGCCATGCCTTGCCCGACAACCATCTTCAGCACGTCGCCCGCTCGCGCGCCCAGCGCCATGCGTATGCCGATTTCGTGCGTGCGCTGCGCGACCGAATAGCTCATCACGCCATACAATCCGACTGCGGTCAAAACAAGCGCCAGCCCGGCGAATATGGCGAGCAGCAGAGCGCTGAATCGCGGTTGCGCGACCGAGGCCGCCACGTAATCATCAAGCGTCTTTATGTTGAAAACCGGCAGGTCTTTGTCCAACGCTCGAACCTCGTTTTGAATCGCGCCTATCAATCCGCGAGGGTCGTTGTCGCTTTTGACGACTAACGTCATGGCGTCGAGCGGTATCTGAGAGTGCGGCACATAATATTCCGGGTCGTCTTCGGCGCTCAGTTTCAAATGCTTCACGTTGCCGACCACTCCGACAATATCGCGCATAACCGGCTTTGAGTCGTCAACAGAGATGCTGGGCATAATGCGTTTGCCAATGGGGTCTTCGCCCGGAAAAAATTTATCGGCAAAAGCCTGATTAACGATTACAACGGGAGTCGCTTTCCTGTCATCGCGCGGCGTGAAATCTCTGCCCGCTCGAAGCGGTATTCCCATCGCGCCAAAATAATCCACGGAGACCGCGCGATACTCTGACACAGGATGTTCGCCTTTTGGCATCGGGCGGCCTTCAATCTCGAAGGTCAGCCGTATGCGATCCTGACCTAAAGGCAACGGCAGAACTGCGCTCGCGCGTTTTACGCCCGGCAGCGCTTTGACGCGGTCGAGCAATTCGCGATAAAAAGCGATTTGCTTTTCGGATGGGTATTTCACTTCGGGCAATCCGACGGTCACCGCCAGAACATTTTTCGGGTCAAAGCCGGGATTGACGTTTTGCAATCGCCTGAGGCTTTCGATCAGCAGCCCCGCGCTGACGAGCAACACTATCGCAACGGCCACTTCGATAACTACGAGCGCGCTGCGGATTCGATTGCGCCGCGCGCCTTCCGCCGAACCGCGCCCGCCTTCCTTGAGCGATTCGGAAAGATCGGGCTTTGAAGATTGAATGGCAGGAACCAACCCGAAAATGACGCCCGTCAACACAGAGACCGTCAGCGTGAACAGCAACACGCGACCGTCCAATCCGATTTGAGCCGAGCGCGGAATATCGTCTCGGCTCAATGCAATCAGCAGGTCTGTTCCCCACAGCGCGACCAGCAGCCCAAGCGCTCCGCCTGCCATCGCAAGCGTCACGCTTTCAGTGAGAAGCTGGCGCACGACTCGCGAACGACTTGCGCCCAGCGCCGCGCGAATAGCCATTTCTTTATGTCGCGTCGTAGCTCTCGCAAGCAGAATATTCGCTACGTTCGCGCAGGCGATCAAAAGCACGCACCCCACGGCTCCGAGCAATATCAGCAACGCCGGTTTAATGTCGCCTATGATGCTTTCGAGCGCGGACATAACGGTCGCCCCTCTGTAGGAATTCTGATCGGGGTACTGTTGTTCGAGTCGGCTCATGATGGCGGTCATCTCGGCCTGCGCCTGCTCTATGGTGACATCGGGTTTGAGTCTCGCAATCGTCTCCAGATAATGCGCGCCGCGTTGTTGAGCCGTGGTCGGCTCGCCGTCAAGGGATTCAAATTCGGGGGCGAATGTCGTCCATAACTCGACCGGCTCGTTTTGAATGGGAAACTGAAACCCGGCGGGCATAACGCCAACTACGGAGTAATTCTTGCCGTTGAGCGTGATTGATTTTTCCAGAACATTCGGGTCGGCGCTGAATCGCTTCTGCCACATCGAATGGCTTAAAATGGCTACGCGACCGCTGTCGCCGGGCTTGTCTTCTTCGGGCAAAAACGTTCGACCCAAAGCGGGCTTCGCTCCCAGCAAATCGAACATGTCGGCAGAGACAATCGAGCATTGAAGGCGCGCAGGCTCGTCCGCGCCGGTCATTATGTAATCGCCGTTATGATAGGCGGCTATACGCTCGAAGACGTTGTTCTGGTCTCTCCAATCGGCGAAATTAGGATAAGAGACCGCGTTGAGCGCCATGCCGCGCCGCGCGTGAGTTTCGTAAACCGCGACGAGCCGGTTGGGATCAGAGAAGGGAAGCGGCCTGAGCAGCACAGCATTAACGACGCTGAAGATGGCCGTGTTTGCTCCTATCCCCAAAGCCAGAGCTATGATGGCGACAGCCGTAAAGCCGGGACGTTTGATTAGCATTCTCACGCCGTAACGCAGGTCTTGAAATAAAGTCTCCATCCGTTGCCTCCGAATGTCAGAAAGCCGAGAAGCGAAAGGCAGTCAACATCTCACTCATATCTTAGAGCGACCATCGGGTCAACTTTCGTCGCCCGTCGCGCTGGCACGAAACTGGCTGTCAGAGCCACTCCTACGAGCAAGGCTGTGATGAGCGCGAATGTTGCAGGGTCAGTCGCGCTCACGCCGTAAAGCAGGCTTGCCATCAAGCGGGTCAAAAAGAACGCCCCGACAATGCCTATCCCGGCGCCGACAATCGTGAGCGTCAATCCTTCCCTCACGACCATCCCCATCACATCCGAGCGATTTGCGCCCAACGCCATGCGTATGCCGATTTCGTGCGTGCGCTCGGCTACCGCATAACTCATCACGCCGTAAAGCCCCACGGCGGCAAGCGCAAGCGCGAGGCCCGCAAAGATGCCCAGCAGCAGAGCGCTGAAACGCTGGCGGGCGAGCGAATTCGCAAGCCTGTTTTCCATCGTGTTGATGTTTGCTATGGGCTGGTCTTTGTCTATCTCGGCTGCCTGCGCGCGAACGGCTGCCGTCAGGCTCAAAGGATCGCCCGAAGCGCGCACTACCACTGCCATCGCGCTTCGCGTTTCAAACACGCCGCCCTGAGCGTGCGGCACATAGACTTCGGGCCACACCTGCTCGCTCAACCCGCTGTGGCGCACATCGCCCGCTATGCCGACAATCGTCAGGCGCGGAAATCGAAATCCCGGCGGCAACAATCCCGGCGGCACCATCTCTTCAGGCACGCCCGTCAAAACAACTTTTCCAATCGGGTCTTCGCCCGGAAAAAAACGCTCCGCAAGCGTCTTGTTGATGATGGCGACCGTAGGGGCGTCGGCGTTGTCGCGGTCGTTGAACACGCGCCCCGCGATCAGAGGAACTGCGAGAGTTTGAAAATAGCCGGGGCTGATCTCGCGATATTGTATGAGCGGTATCTCTTCGAGCGACGCGGGCGCAGGGCGGTCTTGTCTGGTGAAGAGTTTGCCGTTTCCGCCGCCGCCAAACGGCAGGCTTGAAGTCGCAGCCGCGCCCTCTGCGCCCGGAATCGCGTTGATGCGTTCGATGAGCTGGTTGAAGAAATTGACTTTTCGCTCAGGGTGATCGTTCGGGTATTTCGCGTCCGGCAGCGCGATGAGCATGGTTAAAAGTTTGTCCGTTCTGAAACCCGGATTGACGTTTCTGAGCCGCGCGAAGCTGTTAATCATCAAGCCAGCGCATATCAAAAGCACAAGCGAGATGGCGATCTCCCCGATCACCAGCAACCGCCGAGCGCGATGGCTTGTCACGCCAACGGTCGAGCCTCGGCTGCCTTCTTTGAGCGTTGAGTTGAGGTCGGGCTTTGAAGTCTGGAGCGCAGGGACGAGACCGAAGATTATTCCTGTCACAAGCGAAGTCAGAAATGTGAAAGCGAGCGCGCGACCATCAACTTTGATTTCGCTGAACCTCGGCAATTCGTCCGGGCTCAGGCCAACGAGCGCGTCCACGCCCCACAGCGCCAGCAGCGTTCCCAGAATGCCGCCCGCAAGCGAAAGCAATACGCTTTCCGTTAACAACTGCCGAACTATCCTTGCGCGGCTTGCGCCAAGCGTTGTGCGAATGGCTATCTCTTTTTGACGCGAAGCCGCTCGCGCAAGCATCAGGTTGGCGACATTGGCGCAGGCGATTAACAGCACGAACCCGACCGCGCCAAGCAGAATATAGAGCGCGGTTTGTATATTGCCGACCCGCTCTTCGCGCAGCGAAACGACATCTGCGCCGACGCCCGCGTTTTCTTTGTACTGCTGTTCGATCTGGGCATTGATGCCGACTATTTCAGATCGAGCCTGCTCGCGCGTTACATTGGATTTGAGCCGCGCGATCACTTCAAGGGAGTGATTGCCGCGAGTGTTGCCGCCATCGCCGGGAGGATATGCCAGCGGAGTCCAAAGCGCGACATCCGCCGAGGGGTACTCAAAGCCTTTCGGCATTATGCCGATGACGGTATACGGACTTCCGTTGAGCGAGATTGTTTGACCGATCAACTCCGGGTCAGCCGCGAAACGGCGCGACCATAAACCATAACCGAGGATTGCGACTCTGTGATTGCCGAATTGTTCTTCTTCGACGCGAAACCATCGCCCGTATAACGGATTTGCCCTGAGCAGCGGAAACAGATCGGAAGAAGTCATCAAGCCCCATACGCGCTCAGGCTCCGCGCCGCCCGTGATGTTGTAGCTGTCATTCTGGTAAGCCGCGACCTGCTCGAAGACCTGATTGTGATCTCTCCATTCATGAAAATCGGGCAAAGAGACGCTCATATCGGGCAGCCCTCTGGGCCAGTTCGTCTCTTTTACAATCATCAACTGGTCGGGTTTATCGTAGGGCAGAGGTTTGAGCAGCACAGAATTGACCACGCTGAAAATCGCCGTGTTCGCCCCGATGCCTAAAGCGAGCGCGATGATTGCGATTGCGGCGAAGGCGGGCCGCTTGGCTAGCATGCGAACAGCGTAGCGCAGGTCTTGAAATAAAGTTTCCACTGTTTCAACCTCTCTTGATTTTGGATTTTGGATTGGAGAGATCGAAGCAATGGGTCGGAAGTTTCAATCCGCAATCCGAAATTCAGAATCCGAAATGTCTTAGCTGATTGCCAGAACGATTAGCGTTGCGTCGTCTTGAAAATCCCCGCCGCTGAACTCGGCGACATTAGCCATAACGGCTGCCTGAAGCGACTCGGCGTCAAGCTCGCGGTTTTCAATCAGCAGGCTTATCAAACGTTCCTCGCTGAATTCGTCTCCGTTTGAATCTCTCACTTCGGTTATGCCGTCCGTGAACAGCAGCACGCGGTCGCCAGCCCTCAATTCGACCTCGCCCTGCTCAAAGATCCAGTCCGGGAACGGGCCAAGCACGCAGCCGCCTTCTTCCAGTCTGAGCGCAGAGCCGTCGGCCCGCGCAAGTATCGGCGCATTGTGACCTGCGTTTGCGTAAACCAATTTTTTGTTCTCGGCATCCAGCAGGCAGTAAAAAAAGGTGATGAAACGGTCTTCAGCGATATTGCTGGAAACGACGCGATTGACCTTTTCGCACATTTCGGCAGGCTCTATGCTCAAAGATGAGAAAGCCTTGACTGCGGCCTGCGCGTTCGACATCAAAAGCGCTGCGGCCATCCCCTTGCCGCTCACATCGGCTATGCACAACGCGACACGGCTTTCGTCAAATCTCAGCACGTCGAAGTAATCGCCCGATACGATGCGCGCCGGACGCCACGCTCCTGAAATTCCGCAGCCGCGCGCCTGCGGAATCATTTTCGGCATCAACCCTCGTTGAATGTCTCGCGCTTCTTCCAACTCCTGTTCCTGCCCGCGAAACCTCAGATTGCTGATGCCAAGCCCCACCTGCTCGACGATGGCGTCAAGAAATCTCATGTCGTCTTCGTCGTAGCTTTCGCCCGACGATTTGCACCCCAAACATATAAACCCCGCAAGATCATTTTTAACTTTGATGGGCGTTATCAAAATGCCGCTCGAACACTTATCGTCATTATCCAAATACGCAGCCGGGGCCTGGGCGGGCGCATTGATTAATTCCAGAAATCTGCTGTCAGGCTCGAACCTCAACGCTTCGAGGTCTTCATCAAACTCGCCCGCGCGAGCCGCGACCGAAAACGATTGCTCGCGCGGCCCTCTGCCAAAGATCACAACGCCTCGGCATTGCAAAGTCTGTTCTATATGCTCGGCGACAAGGGCCATCATTGTCCGCAGATTATTGGTTTCAAGTATCAGATGGCTTAAAAGTTTTCGCTCCGACTTCAAGCGGCGCTTTTTGCGCAAAGCCTGCCCGGCTTCGATCTGCGAGCGCAACGTGCTTACGAGCCTTGAGTTCTCCCACGGCTTCAAAACGAAATCGCGCACGCCGCGTCGCATCGCTTCGACCGTTAGCTCTATGCTGCCCCATGCGGTCATCACGACGATGGGCAATGTGCTGTCTAGAGCCTGCACGCGCGTCAACAGGTCTAAGCCTTCCTGTCCTGACGTTGTGTCGCGCGCATAGTTGAGATCCATCAGCAGTATGTCGTAATCGCGCGCCTTGATCGCTTCGATCACTTCGTTTGGCGAAGTCACAGCATCAGCCAGAAAGCCTTCGCCCTTCAAAAGCAGCCGAAGCGCTTCCAGCACATCGGGCTGGTCGTCGGCAATAAGGGTTCGCAAAGGGGCTGAAGCTTCGGTTTTCGTAATGCTCATATTCATCGCCATAAAGAAAGAATCCCGCAAGCTATAGCCAATCGGCGTGCCACTCTGAGGTTTTGGAAGTTGGAATGCGGATTTTGGCTTGTCTAATGCCGAAGCGCGGAGGCTGAAGACGTTGATTAACTATAACTTAACGGAATATTGGACAGGCGAGGCGAGCGCTGACGACAGGCTGCAACAGATAATCCAAAAACCGAAACGCAAAACCCGAAATCATTTTGTGTCCGCTTCCGGGAACGCCTTTTCCCAAAACCGTAGATTGATTTTACCGAGTTTGCGCATCGTCCGAATCATCGCAGTTTGCAATTGAAGTGTAGCGGATGAATCAGTCGCGGAGTTAAAGTTCATCGCCAGCCGCGAAAGGGCGCAAGACGTTAATGCTCCAACCAATCGTTGCCTAAAGATACTGAATTTTGTTTAGTTTGTTTAACGATAAATCGCCTTCAAACCCCTTCATTTTTCGAGTGAAACTTCTTCAAGAGCCATTATTGACTCGAAATTGTGATCATGATAGCCTGCGCGTTAAGGAAGGAGGCAGGAAAGCCATGACAATCAAACAAATTAAGAATTGCGTTTTGGTATGTTTCATGACAGTTACTGCCTGCGCGATTCTACTGCTTATTTGCAACATCGCGCCTGAGGTTAGCGCCAATGCAATTCAAAATAGCGAGTGGCAAAATGATGCTCTTGCAAGCGTTAGAAAATCTCCTGACCGGCCAGTCGCTATAGACAACACTGAAACCCCTCCGCTCTTAATTCAAAAAGCCAGTGTGAAAGAAATCAACAGTGGAGATTATAAGCGATTGACTAAAGCGGCGTCTGCGTCAGACAGCTACGTTAGCTGTCCGAGTATAGAGATTGTTAATACCACTGATAAGACACTAACATCTTCCGCTCTGGGATTTTTTAACAGGTCTTCAGGAGAGCTTCAGGTTCTTATTGTAAACCGACGAGTTGAGCCATTCCAAAAAATCATCGTTGAGCCAGCAGACTGGGCTTCTGTCAGAAAAGGCAATCTTAAGAAGTTTGTTTTAAAAGAAGGCGTGGCTCGTGAAGATAAAAGTTTGCCTGATCTGGACTCAGAAGCGATGTGGCTTTCAGGCAGTGTCAATGATTTTTATGCGCTTGTCTTGGAGGCCAGATTTGAAGACGGCAGCAAATGGACTACAAAGCGTTAAACAATTAACCGCTGAAATGGCAAAACAGCGCATCTGAGCAAAGTCCCCAGAGTGGTTTAGGCGATTGCTTCTGACCGAAACTCAGCAGCAACTTATTTATAGCAGCCGATTAAAGGCGCCTGTCATTCAGCTTTGCAGTTATTCGTGTCTTAGCGCGACCATCGGGTCTGCTTTCGTTGCGCGCCGCGCGGGGATGTAGCTTGCGCCGAGCGCCGCCGCAGCAAGCAGCAGCGAGACAACCGCAAATGTGGCCGCATCGGTCGGCTTTACTCCATAAAGCTGGCTTTCAAGCGCTCGCGTCGCAGCGTATGCTCCGGCAAGCCCAAGCCCTAGCCCGACGGTCGTCAACACAACTGCATCGCGCAGCACAAGGCTCAGAATATTCCTGCGAGTGGCTCCCAGAGCCATTCTTATGCCAATCTCTTTTTCTTTGCCCGATGCCGCGTAGGACATTACGCCGTAGATTCCTACAGCCGAAAGTATCAACGCGAGGCCCGAAAAGATGCCCAGCGCAATCGCGCTGAAGCGCGTTCGCGAAGTCGCTTCGGCGCTGCGCTCTTCCATCGTCATCACATTGTAGACCGGAACATTTTTGTCGAGCCCAAGGATTTCCTGCCGCACAGCCGCGACTATCTGGCTCGGCTCGTTGACTGTGCGCGCTATAACGAACGATGCATGCTCCGTAGGCTGAAGGTATGGGAGGTAAACTTCAGGCTCGAACACTTCTTCGACCTTCCCATACTTCACATCGCCGACAACGCCGATGACTTCGCCGAACTCGCGCTCCTCCCATCCGACTCCAAGCCGTATCTGCTTGCCGATGGGGTCTTCGTCAGGCCAGAACTTGCGCGCAGCCGTCTCGTTGATGATGGCGACGCGAGGCGAGCCGCTCCTGTCTGTTTCCGCGAAGGCGCGGCCTTTGAATATTGGTATCCGCAGCGCTTTGAAATAATCAGGGCCGATGCTGTGAATGCCTACAATGTTCATATCGCCTTCATTGCGCCCTTTGATTTCGAGCGTCGTCTTGCCCGAATTGTTTGAAAGCGGCGTGGACGATGCTACTGTCGCCGATTCGACGCCGGGCAGCGACGCTACGCGGGCGAGCAACTGTTCATCGAAAGCGACCTCCGCTTCCTGTTTATATTTTGGAAGCTCGACTCGCATCGTTATCAGGTGTCCGGGGTCAAACCCCGCGCGGACGGATTGTAATCGCGCAAAGCTCTTAATCATCAGCCCCGCGCCCACAAGCAAAACAAGCGCAAGCGCGATCTCTGTTACTACCAGAATATTGCGCGGGCCGAAGAGACTGAGGCGAGCGCGCTTTTTGATGGAGCCGAGCGCGCCCTCTTTCAGCGCGTCGCTCAGATCGGGCCGCGAAGCCTGAATCGCGGGCAGCGCTCCGAACAACATTCCGGTCGCGACTGAAAGCGCGATGGTGAAGCCGAGCGTAACTGAGTCTATCGTCGCTTTGCTGAAATCGAGTATCTGAATATAGCTTGCGGCCCGCGCATCGGTCGCCGGTTTGAAGGCGGTCAAAAACTCGATCCCCCATAAAGCGATGAGCAACCCGAAGGCTCCTCCAATCAAGGCGAGCAGCACGCTTTCCGTAAGAAGCTGGCGAATGAGTCGGCTGCGAGTGGCTCCCAGAGCCAGTCTTATGGCGATCTCTTTTCGCCGCGCCACGCTTCTCGCCATCAGCAGATTGGCGATGTTGACGCAGGCGATCAACAACACGAACCCGACGGCGGCGGTCAAAACGAGAAACGATTTGCGAATCGCGGGGTCGAGCTTTGATTCTTTTAAAGCGACGAGCTTGATTGTTTCGGGCGGAAGGCTTGCGGCCATTTGCGGCGGCGCGGGAACGGCTTCTCTGATTTTAGCCGCGACCGAATCCATCTCCGCCTGCGCCTCCAAAAGCGATACGCCAGCGCGCAATCGCCCGATGACTTGCGTCCAGTGAGCGAACGCGGTTTGCAGGCGGCGCGGGAATATCAACTGCGGAGCCATCATCACAGGAACCCATACTTCGGCTGTCCCCTTCTGCCCTTTGAATCCTTCGGGCAGCACTCCGACTATCGTGAGCGGCGTTTTATTCAAGCTGATGGTTTGCCCTAAAACATTCGGGTCTGCGCCGAATCTGCGTTGCCACAGCGCGTAGCCCAGAAGCGCGACCGGATGAGCGCCGGGCGTTTGATCTTCTTCGTCCGTGAATGCGCGCCCGCGAATCGCTTCAACGCCGAGCATCGGAAAATAACTTGCCGACACCATCTCCGCGTTCAACCGTTCGGGGTTGTCAGAGTCTGTGATGGGAAAATGCTGTTCGCTCACAACGGCGATTTGCTCAAACGATTGGCTCGCGTCGCGAAGCGCTCGAAACTTTGGATATGACCACAGATCAGAAGCCTCTTTGGCTTTGCCCGGCTGCTCGCTTCCCAGAAAAAACATCGCCAGTTGATCGGGGTTTTTGTAGGGCAATGATCTGAGCAGCGCGGCGTTGACTACGGAAAAGATCGAAGTGTTTGCGCCTATGCCTAAGGCGAGCGACAAGATAGCCACCGCAGTAAATCCCGGACTCTTAAGCATCGCGCGAATTGCGTATCTTAGGTCTTGAAACAATCGCTCCATCGTTTCGCTCCTTTCGATCTTTAAATCTCAACGGCGCAGTTTAAGCAGCGCGTCTTGAATCGGCGCGCTGCTTAAATCAACGGGCTCAAACAATCGGGCTCACGGTTTCATGTTCAGCGCGCTGAGGTCTATTTGATAAATGTCGCCCCAGCCCCGGCTAAAAAACAGGTATTTCTTGTCAGGCGAAACCAGCGGCGTGTATTCGTAATCCGTCGTGTTCACCTTCGGGCCGAGGTTGCGCGGCGCAGTCCATTTGCCCTGCTGGTTGAAGCTGATGTAGAGGTCGCCTTCTCCGAGTGTGCCGGTTCGGTCGGACGAAAAGATAATATAGCTTTCGTCAGGCGCGATGTAAGGATCGGCATCCGTGTCGTCGGTGTTGATCGTTTCGCCTAAGTTTTCCGCCTTTTCGTAGCGACCGCCCGCGTATCTTGAAACGTAAAGATCGTTTTCGCCCATGCCGCCTTCGCGCTCCGAGGCGAAGTAAAGATTTCCATTCGCGGCGACCGCCGGATAATTGTCATAGGTCGGAGAGTTCACCATCGGGCCGAGATTGACGGGCGCGCTCCAACCGCTGCCGGTTCGTTCCGCCATCCATATATCGAAGCTCTTGGATTTGCCATAACTGCCGTCGGGCAGTCGCGTCGAAGCGAAAAACAACCTCTTGCCGTCGGGCGAGATGAACGGCTCTTTGTCCAATCCTTTGCCTGAAAACGGAGCCGCCTGAGGCGCGCTCCATTTTCCGCCTTCAAAACTCGAAGAGACGATTGTCTCTGCGCCCTGCCGGTTTGTCCTTTTTACAAAAAAGATTGTCTTGCCATCGGGCGTAAACGTCGGCCCGTAGTCGTCTCCGGTCGAATTGATTGAGCCTTCCGCAAACAGCTTTGCCGCAGGCAAAGGCTTGTCCGAGCCGTAAGGCGCGCGCGATTGCGCGGGACTGCCGAAAGAAGCCGCGTACACTGTTATCAAAAAGCAAATCACTGAAAACGCGCTCAGCGCTAATCTCATATTCGTTTTCACGCTTATTCCCCTTAGTTGAAATTTAAACGGATGAATAAGCATACCTCCGCTATCAGATCATTCATAGCGCAACGCGACTATCGGGTCTACCTTCATAGCGCGTCGCGCCGGTATGAAACAGGCCGCCAGAGCCACTCCCGCAAGCATCAATGGTATCGCAGCAAATGTCAGCGGGTCGGTGGCGGTCACTTCAAACAACAAACTCGTCATCACGCGAGTCAGCGCGAACGAAGCCGCCAGTCCTATGCCAACCCCCACGGCGGCAAGCGTCATCGCATGGCCGACTACGAGCCTTAAAACGTCGCGCCGCGCCGCGCCCAACGCCATGCGTATGCCGATTTCATGCGTGCGCTGCGTGATGGAATAACTCATCACGCCGTATATTCCTACGGCTGCTAAAATCAAAGCCACGCCCGCAAACACGCCGAGCAAAGTCATATTGAATCGCTTCGACGCAACCGTTTCGGATAAGTAACGCTCCATTGTTTGCGCATGCGCGACTGGCTGATCTTTGTCCGTGTCCCAGACGGCCTTGCTCGCAGCCGACGTTAAACTTTCAGGGCTTGAAGCAGTGCGCGCCACAATCGTCATGTATCCGAAAGGATTTTGCAGGTATAAGAAATAGAGTTGCGGTCGCGATTGTTTTTCAAGAGCAGAGTGCCTCACATCCGACGCGACGCCGACGATTTCGGCCCACGGCAGATCGGAATTCGCGCTTCCTCTTTTGATTCGTTTTCCAATCGGGTCTTCGCCGGGAAAATAACGCGCGGCTATGCTTTCGCTGATGATCGCAACCGGGACGGATTGCTCGTTATCCTGTTGCGCAAAATCGCGCCCCATCAGAATTGGAATTCCCATCGCGCGAAAATAATTCGAGCTTATGGCTCGAATGTCCACCACAGCAACCCCCGCGCTGGCGTCTTCAGGCGGGCGCCCCTCGATTGAGAAATTGCCAGACTCCTCCATTCCGCTCAACGGAAGATGAGAGATCGCGCCTGCGGTTTCAACTCCGGGAATCGCTTCGACTCGACTGATGACCTGCTTGAAGAAAGCCGCCTGATCGCGCGCTTCCGAGTACTTCGTTCGAGGCAGGAAGACTTGCATTGTGAAGACGTTTTTCGGGTTGAATCCGGGATTCACATTCGTCAATCGCGCAAAGCTGCGTATCATCAGACCCGCGCCGATAAGCAACACAAGCGACAAAGCGATTTCCGAAACTACGAGAAGGCTGCGAACGCGGTTTGCTCGCGCGCCTCCGGTTGAACCCCGCGCGCCTTCTTTCAAAAATTCGCTCAGGTTCGTTTTTGAAACCTGCGCCGCCGGAGCAAGCCCGAAGATCAATCCGGTGACGAGCGACACTGCGAAGGTGAAAACAATCGCCGCGCCATCAACTTTCACTTCGTCAAGGCGCGGGAGATTGCCGGGGCTTAAAGCGAGCAGCGCATCAATTCCCCAGACCGCCATCAATATGCCAACGCCGCCGCCCGCCACCGCAAGCAACATGCTTTCAGTGAGCAATTGACGGATGATTTGCAACCGGCTCGCTCCAAGCGCAGAGCGTATGGCTATCTCTTTTTGTCGCGATGACGCGCGCGCAAGCAACAGATTGGCGACGTTCGCGCAGGCTATCAGCAACACGAACGCAACAGCGCCCAACAGCACCAGCAGTATCAATCGAATATCTCCAACGGATTGTTCTTCCAAAGAGACGACCTTCGCGCCCCACCCGGAAAGCTGCGGATATTGTTGCGCGATGTTTTCGGTTATCGCGGTCATTTCAGCCTGAGCCTGCTTGATTGTAGCTTCCGGTTTGAGCCGACCGATCACGCCGAAATTATGATTGCCTCGATTAGTCAACTGCTGGCTTGGCAGCGCCATCGGCGTCCACAACTCAGACCTCGGCGGAAGCTGGAAGTATGAAGGCAGGTCTGTCGCTTTGGGATAGTTGAACCCCTTAGGCATAACGCCGATGATCGTATAGCTTCTGCCGTCAAGCGCAAGCGTCTTGCCAAGAATTTCGGGGTCGCCAGCCCAGCGGCTCTGCCACAGGCTATGGCTGATAACGACCGCCCGATTTGCGCCCTCCCGGTCTTCGTCCTCGGTAAAGACGCGGCCTGCGGCAGGGGTGACGCCGAGCAATTTGAAAAAGCTTGCGGAGACTCGCGCGCCGCTAATTTGTTCGGGCGCGCCTGAGCCTGTGATGTTGAAGTTCTCTCCATCAATCAGCGACAGATCTTCAAAAGACTGGCTCTGGTTTCGCCAGTCCGTGAAACTGCCTGCCGATGCTGGCAACAGATCAAAGCCGATTTGAATCTTGTCGTTGGTTTCCCAGACGAGCGCGAGCCGTTCAGGGTGATCGTAAGGCAGCGGCCTGAGCAGCACAGCGTTGACCACGCTGAAAATCGCGCTGTTGGCCCCGATGCCCAAAGCGAGAACCAACACGGCGACAAAAGTGAATCCGGGGCTTTTTATCAACATCCGAATCCCGTATCGCAGGTCTTGAATTAAAGTATTCATAATCTCCTCCGGCAATCCACAAGTCAGAAATCAGAAAGCAAAAGGCAATCAATGCCGGCCCGTTTTGCGTCGCCGCCTCGTCGCCTATTCGTAACGGAGCGCGACCATCGGATCAACTTTCGCAGCCCTTCGCGCAGGAATGTAACAAGCCATCAGCGCAACGCCCGCAAGCGCAAACGATATGGCCGCGAAGGTCAACGGATCGGTCGCGCTCACCTCGTAAAGCAAACTCGACAGCGCTCGCGTCAAGGCAAGAGCCGCAGCCAGTCCCGCGCCAAGTCCAATCGCGGCGAGCCGCATGCCCTGACCCGCAACGAGCCTGAGAATGTCCCCGGAACTGGCTCCCAGAGCCATTCTTATGCCAAGCTCGCGCGTGCGCTCTGTCACCGAATAAGACATCACGCCGTAGATGCCTACGGCTGCCAGCAGCAAAGCCGCGCCCGCGAATAATCCAAGCAGCAGCATGTTGAATCGCCGCCCGGCGATTGAATTGGCAAACACCTGCTCCATTGTTTGAATGCTTGAAACAGGTTGATCTTTGTCAATCGCCCGCGCCTGTTCGCGCACCTGCCGGGCAAGCGCCGCCGGGTCGGACTCAGTCTTCACCATCAACGCCATGTAAGAAACCGGCTCTTGAAGAAAAGGCGCGTAGACTTCGGGCCGCGCTTCCGAATCCAAAGCGAGGTCGCGCGCATTTCCGGCGACGCCAACTATTTCGCGCGGAATCGGAGCGGGGTTTGAAATCGTCAGATTCAAAATCAGCCGTTTGCCTACGGGGTCTTCGCCGGGAAAATAACGCGCGGCCAACTCTTCATTGATGATGATCGCAGACGGCGCGTCGCTCGCATCAGCTTCGGTGAAAGCGCGGCCTTTGATTATCGGAATGCTCATCGCTTTGAAATAGTCTTTGCTGACAAGCCGCCATTCGGTGTTCGGTTGTTGTCCCATAGCTGGCGGCGGCTGGCCCTCGATTACGAAAGTGGTGGAATCTTTGTCTCCGCTCAAGGGCAGATCGTTGATTGCCCCGACCGCTTTGACGCCGGGCAGAGCTTCGATTCGTTCGAGAGCCTGCTCGAAAAATCTCAACTGGCTGCCCGCATCCGGGTACTTGCTGCGAGGAAGCGAGATGCCCGCAGTCAATACGTTTTTCGCGTCAAACCCTGCGTTGACATCGCGCAATCGGCCAAAGCTTTTAATCATCAGCCCTGCGCCTGCCAGAAGCACGAGCGCGGCGGCCACTTCAAACACCACAAGCGTCTTGTGAAGCCGGTTGCGCCCGAAGCCTGCGGACGAGCCTCGGCTGCCCTCTTTCAACGCTTCGTTGAGATCAGGTTTCGTGGTCGCGAGCGCAGGAGCAAGGCCGAACAGGATGCCTGTCAAAAGCGACAGCGCAAATGTGAATCCGAGCGCGTAACCGTCCGCGCGTATCTCTCTTATGCGAGGAAGGCTTTCAGGCGCAAGGCTCGCGAGCGCGTCCGCTCCCCACAGCGCAAACAATATTCCAACCGTTCCTCCTATCAATGACAGCAGCACGCTTTCAGTAAGAAGCTGGCGAACGAGTCGGCTGCGAGTGGCTCCCAGAGCCGTTCTCACGGCGATCTCTTTTTGGCGAGCGGCTGCGCGAGCAAGCATCAGATTGGCTACGTTGGCGCACGCTATCAACAAGACGAAGCCGACCGCGCCGAACAAAACCATGAGCGCTGGCCTGATATTGCCTACGATCTGCTCGCGCAAAGCGACGACTCGAACGCCCGTTCCTGCGTTGGAATTCGGGTATTGTTGTTCCAGTTGAGCCGCAATCGCGCTCATCTGAGATTGCGCGCTTTGGCGATCGGCGCCGGGTTTGAGCCGGGCAATCACGCGCAGGTAATGATTATTACGCGCGCTCTCGTCTTTGATAAGAGAGTAGGGAACCCACAATTCGGCGGGAGCGCGGAAAATGCCCGGAATCGTGAACCGGAAACTCGCGGGCATCACAGCCGCCACTTCATAACTCTGGCCGTTGAGCGTTACGCTTTTGCCGATTATGTTTTGATCCGAGTTGAAGCGACGCTGCCAGAGCCCCTGACTGAGCATGACGATTCGACTGGCGCCGGGCTTTTCGTCTTCGGGAAGCAGACTGCGACCGAGAATCGGATTGACGCCCAGAGCCGCAAAGAAATCCGCCGTCACTCGCGCGCCGCGAATCTGCTCCGGCTCATCTCCGCCCGTTAAAGTGAACCCGCCTGAATTGAAAGCCGCGATGCGTTCAAAGACCTGATTCTGCTCTTTGAAATCGAGGAAGTCCGGCGGCGAGATGGAAGCTCTCTCCACTTGCGGCGTCGTTCCCCAGATCATCACCAGCCGCTCCGGCTCTGGATAAGGAAGCGAGCGAAGCAGCGTAGCATTGACTACGCTGAAAATCGCGCTGTTGGCTCCGATGCCTAAGGCAAGCGCGATGATTGCGAGAGCGGTAAAGGCGGGCTTGCTTGAGAGCGCGCGAGCCGCGTATCGCAAATCTTGAATCAGAATTTCCATCACTTGCCTCCCCTGTCATTCGTGTCTGAGCGCCACCGACGGGTCTACTCTCGCAGCGCGACGAGCGGGCGCGAAACAGGCTCCCAGAGCCACTCCTAAGAGCGCGACTGAAACCGCGATGAATGTCGCAGGGTCGGTCGGGCTGACATCATAAAGCATGCTCGCAAGCAACCGCGTGAGCGCGATAGAGACTGCAATTCCGATTGCCGCTCCCGCAAGCGCAAGCCTAAACCCTTGCCCGACAACCAGCCTTAACACGTCGCGCGGCTGCGCGCCCAACGCCATGCGTATTCCTATCTCTTTTGCGCGCTGAGTCGTCTGATAGCTCAACACTCCGTAAAGCCCTACGGCGGCGAGCGCGACGGCGAGCGCCGCAAACATTCCCATAAGAATCAATATAAAACGCCGCTCCGCGATTGAATTGTTGATGACTCCTGTCATCATTCGGATATTTGCGACAGGCATCTGCGGGTCAACTTCTTTAACTGCCGAGCGCAACGCATCGCCAAGATCAACCGGCCCCGCCGCGCGAACGAGCCACGCGCTCATAAACCAACCGTTCATCGCAACGGTCACGCCGTCGGGCATCTGCGACACCGGCGCATAAATGGTCGGCTCAACCGGCTTGTCCAGTCCAATCTCTTTAATGTCGCTCGCCACGCCGACCACCTGCCGCTTCTTTCCAAACAATGTAACCTCGCCTCCAATCGGATCGCCGCCGGGCCAATAGCTTCGAGCGAGCGTCTCGTTGATAATCACGACGAGAGCGGGCGATTGCATATCGCCGTCTGTAAACGCGCGCCCGTTTGTGATTGGAATTCCCACGGCGTCGAAGTACGCGGGGCTGATAGCTCGCACCTGCATAGACCTGTCAATCGCGCGGCCCGCGATAGCGGCTCCGACTCTCAAGCCTCGCTCCATCGGCGCGTTTGACGATGTGGCGGCGGCGACCACGCCCGGCAAATTGGCGATGCGTTCAAGAGCCTGCCGCTCGAACGCCCACACGGCTTTGGTCGAGCGGTAGCCTTCTGAAGTCAGCGAAATTTGCGCGGCTGTCAGATGTCGCGGGTCGAATCCCATCTCAACCGAGCGCAGCTTGACGAAGCTCTTTACCAGAAGCCCTGCGCCCGCAAGCAAAACAATCGCGAGAGCCACTTCGCTGATAATCAACAAACCGCGCAATCGCGCGTCCGATTTGCCGGAGCCGCCCCTGCCCGCCCCTGATTTAATCTCCCGGCTCACATCCATCCGCGTAGCGCGCAAAGCGGGCGCAATCCCGAACAACAAACTGGTCGCAAACGACGCGCTCACGGCAAACAGCATCGCTTGATAATCCAGATTTATTTCCGCGATGCGCGGCAACCCTTGAGGCGCGTAACTGAGCAGCGCAGGCACAAGCCATAACGCGATCAACAATCCCGCGAGGCTCCCGATCAACGCAAGCAGCCAGCTTTCGACAAGCAACTGGCGAACAATGCGCCAGCGGCTTGCGCCTAAAGCTATGCGAATCGCGATCTCTGATTTTCGCGCCGACGCGCGAGCCATCAACAGGTTCGCCACATTGACACAGGCGATCAAAAGCACAAGAGCCGCTGCGCCAAATAACAGCCAGAGAGTTTTGCCTGCGTCGCCGACTACGAATTGCTGGTAAGAACCAATCCGCATTCCTCTGTCGCCCGTCTTGATGTGGTCAGGAAATTCGCGGCGAAACTCGTAAAGCAGTCGCTCGCACTCGGCCTGCGCCTGCTCGCGCGTGACGTTGGATTTGAGCCGCGCGATCATATCTGTGTTTTCGCCATCGTTTCTGGGATTGGCTTTCAACTGCAACGGCAACAAAACATCAACCGGCGATTCAAATTGAAAATCAGGCGGCAGGATTCCGACGATGACGCGAGGCTGCCCATTGACAATCGCCTCTTTTCCAACAAGCGATGGGTCGCCGCCGAAATAGCTGTGCCACAAACCGTCGCTTACCATAACTGCGCGCGGCCCGCCCGGACGATCTTCTTCTGTCGAGAATGCGCGCCCCGCAGCCGGGCTGACGCCGAGCGCCCGGAAGAAGCCTTCAGATACTTGCAGCCCTCGAACGCGCTGGGCCTCGGCTCCGCCCGCAAGATTGAAACCGGAGTTTGTGGATGAATAAGCGGCGACAGCCTCAAAGCTCTGGCTGCGCTCTTTCCAGAATTCAAATTCAAGAGATGTGACAGCGGCAATTTCATCTGACTCGAATTGCCAATAAAATCGAACGATGCGGTCGGGGTTCGGATATGGCAGGCTTCTGAGCGCGACTGCGTTCACGACGCTGAAGATGGCGGTGTTAGCGCCGATGCCTAAAGCGAGCGTGATGATGGCGATAAAAGCGAAGCCGGGTTTTTTCCTAAGCATTCGCGCGCCGTAGCGCAAGTCTTGAAAAAAAGTCTCCATCTGCTTCATCTCCGAACAGCAGCAGGCGGTCGCCGGTTTATAATCAGGCCGTTTTTCATTATTGCTTTGCGTATCCGGCCCGCTTCATTTGCGGCTTTCCGATTCCGGTCATTCATATCTGAGCGCGACCATCGGATCAACTTTCATTGCGCGCCGCGCAGGCATCCAGACCGCCGCGAGCGACACGATCACAAGCAGCAGCGCAATCAATGCGAATATCAAAGGGTCGGTCGCGCTCACTTTGAACAATAAACTCGCCATCACGCGAGTCAGCGCAAACGACGCGGCAAGCCCAATCGCGACGCCTATTAATGAAAGCGTCAATCCCTGTTTGATGACCAATCTCATCACATCGCTTTTTTGCGCGCCGAGCGCAACGCGGATGCCGATTTCGCGCGTCCGTTCCGCGACCGCGTAGCTCATCACGCTGTAAAGCCCGACCGCGCCGAGCAACAACGCTATGAGCGCAAATAAATTGAGCAGCAATAAACTGAAGCGGCGCGGCGCGACCGATTCAGCGGCTATAGCTTCGAGCGTTCGCACATTGCCGAGCGGCTGGTCTTTATCAAGGGCTTGAACTTCCTGCTTGATCGCAGCGACGAAACTTTCGGGCGCTTCGGAAGTCTTCACTATCAAATCCATAGCGCGAGTTAAATCGGCCAGCCATCTCGGATTGATCTGCAACCACGGGCGATAAATCTGCGGAGGCCCTTCCTGCTCAAGTCCTGTCTGGTGAACGTGCCGCGCTACGCCGACAATCTCGCGCCACGGCTCGCCATTGCCGCCAAAGCGCAGGCGTTTGCCGAGCGCGTCGCTCAGGCGATTATCAGGAAAATGGCGGCGGACAAAATCTTCATCAACCAAAACGACAGGCTGCGAGTTTTCATCGTCATGCTCGGTGAAGCCGCGTCCCGCCAGCAACGCGATGCCCAGCGAGCGGTGATAACTTTCGCTCACTGATTGAGTCAACGCGACAGGCCAATCCGCAGGCTTTTGCGGCTCAGGGTATCCTTCCAGCCAATAACCGTTGTCGCTGCCGCGCCCCAGCGGAAAGCCCGTGGCAACGCTTGTTTCGATTACGCCCGGCAGCGATGCGACCCGTCGCGAAATCTCTTTCAAAAATCCGGTCGTTTGCGCCGCTTCGCGATATTTCGCGTCGGGCAAACGCAATCTCAAGGTTAAAACGTTGCGGGCGTCAAAGCCCGGATCAACCTTCATCAGTTGTTGAAAGCTCTTTACCAGAAGCCCTGCGCCGACCATCAACATCAGCGACACCGCGACTTCTGCAATCACAAGCGCGGCGCGAATGCGCGCCCCGCCCGCGCCGCCCGAAGATTGCCGCCCGCCTTCTTTCAGCGTTTCATTCAAATCTACTTTTGAAATTTGCAGAGCTGGCGCGAGCCCGAATGCGATCCCTGTGAGCAAAGTTACAACCATCGTGAAGGCGAGCGCGCGAGGATCAACCGCAATGTCTTCCACGCGCGGCAGGCTGTCGGGGTTTAGTTTGATGAGCAGATCAACGCCCCACACCGCAAACAACAATCCGAGCGCGCCGCCCGCCCCGGCGAGCAACAGGCTCTCTGTCAACAACTGCCGCATAACGCGCCAGCGGTTTGCGCCAATGGCCAATCGAACAGCAATCTCTTTTTGCCGAGCGGCTGCCCGCGCAAGCAGAAGGTTTGCGACGTTCGCGCAGGCGATCAACAAAACAAGCGCCACGGCTGCCGACATAATCAGCAAAGCGGGGCGCGTATCGCCTACATAATCGTCGAGGAATGAATTCAGCGTCGCGCTGATTTCGGCGTTTGATTCAGGGTGTCGCGTCTCAAGCCGCGCCGCGATGGCTTTCATTTCAGCGCGCGCCTGTTCCAAACTAACGCCCGCTTTCATTCGCCCCGTGACCATAACAACGTGCGAGTGGCGGTCGCGCATATATTCCTGATTGGTGATGCGACCGAGCGGAATGAAGAATTCGTTATTCGCATTGGCCTGACCGTAAAAATCAAAGCCCTGCGGCGTCACGCCCACGACCGTCCAGCTTTCGCTGTTGTAGAAAATGGTTTTGCCAATCAGGTCAACGTCTCCGCCGAAAAGCCGCTGCCATAAGCCGTAGCTGAGAACCATAACGCGGTCGGCGCCCGGCTGATCTTCCTGCTCGCTGAAAAAGCGCCCGACGAGCGGCTTCACTCCGAGGGTTGAAAAAAAACTGGCCGTCACCCATCGCCCGATCACGCGCTGAGGCTCCGCGCCGCCAGTGATGACGCCGCCCGCAGGCATTCGCGCCGCGAGGTCTTCAAAAACAGTTTGTTCGGCCCGCCAGTCGAGGTAATTTGGATAGGCCGCCGCCATCACAGGCGTTTCTTTTGAAGTCTCAAACAGGGCGACGAGGCGATCCGGTTCGGGGAAAGCGAGCGTCTTCAATAACACTCCATTGACAACGCTGAAGATGGCGGTGTTAGCGCCAATGCCTAAAGCGAGCGTGACAATGGCGATAAAAGCGAAGCCGGGTTTTTTTGCGAGCACGCGCGCGCCGTAGCGCAAGTCTTGCCAGAGCGTTTCCATTGATAACCCTCTCTTGTCGCTAGCTTCAAATTCAACTTCGCGATGGCAGGAATCCAACCCCTGTCTCCAAGTCGCGTGCCAAATCTCCCGATTTCATAACTCCTTGCCGCGCTTGAGCTATATTGAAATCAGAATTGAGCGCGCGTTTGAAAAGTGTGCGAATTTGGGATTGATTTGTCCCAGAAGAGAAGCCCCTTGTCGAAAGATCAACAATCGAAGCAGGCTGCGACCGTTCGCAGATGCAGCCCGCTCGACTCATTCACTGGCTTCATTCATAACGAAGCGCAACGGTCGGTTCAACTTTCGCGGCCCGCCGCGCAGGCAGGTAACAGGCCAGCAAAGCGACTGCGATCAAAATCACCGCGATGACTGCGAATGTCCACGGGTCAGTCGCGCTCACCCCGAACAGGAAACTTTTCAGCCATCGCGTCAAAATCAGCGAAGCCAGAAACCCCAGCCCAAGCCCCGCCAGCGCAAGCCGCAAGCTCTGCCCGAAGATCAATCTCAACACATCGCCCTTTTGCGCGCCGAGCGCGATGCGTATGCCGAGTTCGCGCGTGCGCTCGGTCACCGTATAATTCATGACTCCGTAAGCGCCGATTGCCGCCAGCAGCAACGCGACCGCCGCAAACAGCGTGAGCAGCCCCGCGCTGAATTTTCGCGGCGCAATATTGCGCGCAAGCGCGCTCTCCATCGTCGCGGCCTCAGATATTGGAACGTTCGGATTGATCGCCTGCGACTCGGCCTTGATCGCCGCAATCAAACTTGCGGGGTCAACGCCGGAACTGCGCGCCGCAAGAGTCGAGCGCGGCAACGGCGTCCGCCCGAAAGGCGTATAGATTTTAATTCGCCCAAGCGATTCCGATCCGTATGTGCGCACGTTGCCCGCGATGCCGATGATCTCGTGCGCAGTGGGGCCGTCGTATTTAATATGACTGCCAATCGCGTTGCCATCGGGCCAGAACCTGCGCGCCAGTTGTTCATCCACAATCGTGACGGGAGCGCCTCGCGCGACTTCATCGGCAGTCATCGCGCGCCCCTGTTTGATCGGGATTTGCATCACGCGAAAATAATCCGCAGTGATGATGCTCCAATCCACATTGATTAGCTCGCCGGGATTGATCTTTTGATATTGGCCGTTGACTTCAGGGTTGATGTCGTTTTGCCAGCCCGGTTCCAGCCCCGGCGGCTCGTTGGCTGCGCAAACCGCCTCGACGCCGGGCAGCGACGCTACGCGTTCGAGCAATTGCGTATGATACTGCATTAACAACGGGCGGCTCGGATAGGATTCGCGCGGCAGCAGTTCCATCACAGCGACGTTTTGCGCGTTGAAGCCGGGGTCGGAAGCCAGCAACCGGGCGAGGCTTTTAATGAGCAGGCCCGCGCTCACAAGCAGCGTCATGGCGAGCGCAATTTCGGCGACGACGAACGCGCTTCGCAAACGCCCGCTGCGCCCATCGCTTGCCGACCTGCCGCCTTCTTTGAGCGCTTTGCTCAGATCAACTTTTGCGCTGTGCCACGCTGGCGCGAGACCGAAAATGATTCCGGTCGCGACCGAAAGCAGAAGCGTGAAACCGAAGACGCGCCATCCAATCGTCGCGCCCGAAAGGCGCGGCACATCCTGAGGCGCGAACTTGATGAGCAAACCAATGCCCCAGCTTGCCAGCAACAAACCCGCCCCGCCGCCCGCCGCTCCGAGCAACACGCTTTCGATGAGCAGTTGTCGAAGCAGGCGCCAGCGGCTTGCGCCCAGCGCCGCTCGAAGCGCGAACTCTTTGCGCCGCGTCGCCGCTCGCGCTAATAACAGATTCGCGACATTGGCGCAGGCTATCAACAGCACAAGCCCGACAGCGGCAAACAACAGCAGCAACCCCTGTCTGGCGTCGCCGACAATGCTTTCCTGCAAGGTCGTCATCTGAATTGTGTTGCCGCCGTTTTGCATCGGGTAGTCTTTAGCCAATTGCTCTTCGATAGATTTCATCTCGGCTCGCGCCGTTTCAATAGTCGCGCCGGGCTTCAATCGAGCGATGACGAAACCCACTATGCGATGATCGCGATTGAACCACCCGCTGTTGGGCACAGCATATTGTTCCGTCAACACCCATACGGCGGGCGGCCCCTGATGCTGAAATTCCTGCGGCATCACGCCGACAACTGTGAATGGTTTATTGTCGAGCGTGATCGTTTTGCCGACAATCTCAGGGTCGCCGCCCAGTTGCGTCTGCCAGAAAACGTGACTGAGCATGGCCGCGCTCGGCGCGCCGTATTTGTCTTCGTCGGCGATAAAGTCGCGCCCGATGAAAGGCTGGGCGCGCATCACGCGAAAATAATCAGCCGTCACCATGCGGGCGGGGATTGACTGAGCTTCGCCGCTGCCGGTCAACGTCATCTGCCAGCCGCGAATCGTAGCCATCGCTTCAAACGACTGGCTGTTTGCGCGCCAGTCCAAAAAGTTCGGGTATGAAACCCATCTGGTAGGAATCTGTTCGTGATGTTCGGTAATCCAGACCAGCCGGTCGGCTTCGACGTAAGGCAGCGGCCTGAGCAGCACAGCATTGACAACGCTGAAGATGGCGGTGTTAGCGCCGATGCCTAAAGCGAGCGTGACGATGGCGATAAAAGTGAAGCCGGGTTTTTTTGCGAGCATACGCGCGCCGTATCGCAGGTCTTGCCAGAGCGTTTGCATCAAGCGCCTCCGAGATTCAATAGACAGTCAGCCCAAGTCAGTCAATCGAAGTCAGTCAATCGAAGTCAGTCCATATCGCGCCCTCAGTCATTGCTGCTTGCCGCTTTGTTATTCGTAACGCAACGCGACCATCGGATCAACTTTCATTGCGCGCCGCGCAGGCATCCAGCAGGCAAGCGCCGCGACCGCCGCCAGCAGCGAAGCGAGGGCGATGAATGTCAGCGGGTCTGTCGCGCTTATGCCGAACAACAGGCTTTGCATCAACCGCGTAAGCGCAAACGAAGCCGCCGCTCCGATGGCGATGCCAAGCAATGCCCAAGACATGCCTTTCTTTAATATCATCCCCAGTATGACCCGCTGATCGGCTCCCAGAGCCATTCTTATGCCGATCTCCGGCGTCTGCTGCGCGACGAAAAAGGATAACACTCCATAAATGCCGAGCGAAGCCAGCAGCAAAGCCAACCCGGCAAACGCCGACACCAGCATCACTGCTAAACTTCGCGGCGCGGCTTCTTCGTCGAGCAGCTTTTCCATCGTGGATATATTGGCTATCGGTTGATTCGGATCAACCGAGCGAACACATGCGCGCGCGGCGGCAACCAGATTCGCGGGGTCGCCCGCCGCGCGAATAATCAGATCGCGCGGCGCGTACCACGGGTGCGTAGCGATTTGCCGATAAGGGATATACATCTCGGCCTTCACAGGAGCGTCCATGCCCATCTGTCGAACGTCTGCGACCACGCCGACAATCGTTCTCCACGGCGATGGCTCCGGCGGGCCAAAACTGATTCGCTTGCCGAGCGGGTCTTCATCCGGCCAGTATTGACGCGCCATCGCTTCATTGATGACAACGACAGGCATGGAAATTTGATTGTCGCGCTCATCTATATAACGCCCTTTGCGCAAAGCTATGCTCATGGTTTGAAGATACGCTGCGCTGACCTGCCTGTGGATTGCGTTTGCGGCTGCGCCGGGCTCGGTTGGGTGCCCTTCGATCAAAAAGCCATTCGCTCCGCCTTTCCACTGCAAAGGCGCTGAAGTGGTATAGCCCGCTGAGATCACTCCGGGCAGCGCTTGAATTTGTTCAAGCGTTTGATCGTAAAAAGCGACGCGCTTGGCATGCTCGCCATAGGCGTGGAGAGACAACTGCGTCCTCATGGTCAACAATTTTTCCGGCTGAAAGACAGAGTACTGATTGCGCAGGTTGAAAACAGTTTGAATCAACAGGCCCGCGCCTATGAGCAGCGCGAGCGCCAGCGCGACTTGAGCGACGACAAACGCCCCTCGCATCCTGTTTCCCGCTGCGCCGCTACTCGCGCGACTGACTCCTTGTTTCAAAGCTTCGTTCAGATCAATATTCGAGGCTTGCAACGAAGGAGCCAGCCCGAAAACGATTCCTGTGATAATCGAAATGCCGAGCGCATAACCGAGCGTCGGAATATCCATCTCCAGTTTCGTTGACCCACGCATGATCGGAGGGACGAGTTGTTTGAGCAGAGCGAAACTCCACGAAGCGATAAACAACCCGACCGCGCCGCCCAAAGTCGCAAGCAATACGCTTTCCGTCAACAGTTGCTGCATCACGCGCCAGCGACTTGCGCCCAGCGCCCTTCGCACAGCGATCTCCTTGCGGCGCGACGCCGCGCGCGCAAGCAACAGGCTTGCGATGTTGGCGCAAGCGATCAGCAGCACGAATCCGACCGCCACAAACAGCATTATCAATGGGCTGCGAATCTTGCCAGCCATTTCTTCGCGCAGCGACACGACGACCGAAGCTAAATTTTTCGCTTCATTCGGATGATCGCGCGCAATCTGTTTGCTTATCGCCAGAATGTTTGCATGAGCTTGTTCAGCCGTCACGCCGGGTTTCATCCGCGCCACGACCGACAGGTAGTTGCTATTGCGCCATGCCAGTTGCTCAGCGGTGAGAGCAGCCGGAACCCAGAGGCCGGTGTAGGCATTCAGGAATTGAAAGTTCTGAGGCATTACGCCCAGTACGGTGTATTTCTCGCCGTTGAGCAGAATGTCGCGACCGATGACGCTCGGTTCGCCGCCGTAACGCCGCTGCCATAAGCCGTAGCTGAGGATCGCCGCTTTGCCCGCGCCGGGTTTGTGTTCTTCGTCGGAAAAATCTCTGCCAATCGCGGGCTGAACTCCGAGCAAGGGGAAAAAATTATCCGTCACGCCGAAAGCCAGAATTCTTTCCGGCTCGCCATCGCCCGTAAGATCGAAGCCCTGCCAGGTGAGCGCGGCCATGTCGTCAAAGACGGTCTGTTGCGCTTTCCAGTCAATATAATTGGCCGGAGACACCTGATCGCGCGCCAATCCGATGGCCGAAGCGTCTTCCCACACCATCGCAAGCCGCTCGGATTCGGCGAACGGCAAAGGCTTGAGCAACACGGCATTGATAAGACTGAAAATCGAAGTGTTCGCGCCCGCCCCAAGCGCGAGCGTGATAACGGCTACAAAGGTGAAGCCGGGTTTTTTTGCGAGCATACGCGCGCCGTAGCGCAAGTCTTGCCAGAGCGTTTGCATCAAGCGCCTCTGAGTATCAGAAAGCAGCGAGCCGGAGTTATTCAATATCGCGCCCGTTGTTTTTGCTGACGACTGCTTTCTGCTATTCGTATCTGAGCGCGACCATCGGATCAACTTTCGCGGCCCGTCGCGCGGGGATGTAACAGGCCGCGAGCGACACCGCAATCAGCAGAGATGAAATCAGAGCGAATGTCAACGGGTCGGTCGCGCTGAGGCCGAAAATGAAGCTCTTTAACAATCGCGTCAGCGCAAGCGAGGCTGGCAAACCTATGGCGAGGCCGATCATCGTCAACGTCATTCCTCGCTTCATCTCCATCCTTACCGCATCGCCGGAATTAGCTCCCAGAGCCATTCTTATGCCTATCTCGCGCGTGCGCTCGGCCACCGTATACGACATCACGCCGTAGAGCCCCACGGATGCCAGCAGCAAAGCGAGCAGCCCAAGCCCGGCAGCCAGTTCCGATGCGGCGCGCGTTTCGCCTACGCGTTTGGACATCGCTATTTCTTCTTCCATCGAGTTGAGCCAGAGCCGGACGACTGGCTCTAACGCGCGGACTTCCGCCTGCGCGCGGGCCTTCATTTCTCTGGCATCGCCCGATGTTCGCACGAGCAATGAGGCATCGAGATAGCTGCGCGGCTCCTCTGGTATGTAGATAAAATAGGATGGAATCTGACCGAGGCGGTCTGTCTGGGCGTCTTGCGCAATGCCGACAATCTGAGCGGCGGCAAAAGGCGCGGCGCCTGCTTCGATCTCTTTCGCGCTCGATTCCAGTTCTATGATTTTGCCGAGCGCATCCTGCTCGCCCCAGAGATTGCGCGCTGTGGACTGGCTCACGACAACCTCTGTCGCGACGCCTCGCATGTCATCCGCCGCAAAGCCGCGCCCGCGAAGAATCGGTATGCCGACAGTCTCGAACCAGTTGGGCGCGACCGAATAATAAGAGGCGCGAAGCGACAATTTTTCGCCCGTCTCGCTGAGGCCTGGCGCGTTGATGGTCGCGCGCGACACGGCAAGCGGAGGATCGCCCGCGCTCACGGATTCCGCGCCCGGCAGCCCCGCTAACCGAGCCTGCAATTCCTGTTTGAACAGCCGCGCTCGCGCTTCTGTGTAACCGCTCAGCTCCAGACTGTAGTTGACCACAAGCAGCTTTTTGGTCTCGAAGCCGGGATCAGCCGTCAACGCCTGCGCCAGCCCGCGCAGCAACAACCCGGCAGGAATCAGCAGCGTCAGACAAAGGACAATTTGCGCGACCACCATACTGTCGCTTAACCGCGAACGCGCGAGGCGTTGACCGAAAGCTGTCCCTGTGTCTTTGAGCATTGCAACCAGATCAACGCGCGATGCGCGCATTGCCGGAGCGATTCCAGCCGCCAGCCCGCTCAGTAAAGTTAACAAAATTGTGAATGCCAGAATCCGCGCGTCCGGCGAAAGATCAATAGCGAGGCTATCGCCGCTGACTCCCCCATTGCTCGATATGAATTGCGCAATCAGAAGTTCGAGCGTCCACCATGCCAGCATCAGGCCCGCCAGCCCGCCAACAAAAGCGAGAAGACAGCTTTCAGTCAACAACTGCCGGACGATGCGTCCCCGGCTCGCGCCCAACGCAGAGCGCACGCCTATCTCTTTTTGCCGGACGGCTGCGCGCGCAAGCAACAGGCTTGCGATATTGGAACAGGCTATCAACAGGACTATTCCCGTCGAGATTAAAATGAGACCGAAGCTTCGCCATGCATAATGATCAACAGCTCCAAAACCTGATATGGGTCTTGCGCTTATGCGATCATTCGGATCAGCCTTCGGCCATCCTTGAGCCAGTTGCTCGAACAGGGCTGTCAACTCTGCGCCAGCCTGCTCCGCGTCGCTCTCCGGTTTCAGGCGCGCGGCTGCTTTCAGCCACTGGAAATCGCGCTTGTTATGCCAGTCGTTTTTTTCAACGGGATTGCTCCATACGGAAGGCATCTCGGCTCGCATCGCCATCGGCAGCCAGATAGCAGGCCCTTCGCGCGTCAGCCCGACAAACTTGCGCTCGGTCACGCCGACGATGATAAACGGTCTGCCGTCAAGCAGCGCCGTTTTGCCGATTATCTCCGGGTCGCCTGAGAAACGCCTTTTCCAGAAATGGTAGCTTAAAATCGCGACCGGCTCTGCTGCGTTCTCTTCGGGCGAAAAGACGCGCCCAAGCGCAGCCGCGCCGCCAAGCGCGCTGAAGAAATTGTCGGAAACGAACTCCGCCGCGACCTCTTCGCTTTCTTCGGCGGACGATTTAACGCCTATCAGCGCTTTATCCTGAGCATAGGCGATCACGCTTGAGAACGCCCGCGCGTGTTCGCGATAGTAAGCGTATTCAGGATAAGAGAAATTGCCGCCCCGGATAGAGCTTTCGATCCTGACCACACCATCGGGGTCTTTGACCGGCAGAGGGCGCAACAGCGTGTTGAAGACAGTAAAAATCGCTGTGTTGACGCCTATGCCCAAAGCAAACGTGATAACGGCTACAAAGGTGAAGCCGGGTTTTTTTGCGAGCATACGCGCGCCGTAGCGCAAGTCTTGCCAGAGCGTTTGCATCAAGCGCCTCTGAGTATCAGATTTCCGACTTCAGCTATTCGTATCGCAGCGCGATCATCGGGTCAACTTTCGTTGCGCGCCGCGCGGGGATGTAGCTTGCCGCAAGCGACACGGCTATCAATAACAATGACATCCCTGCGAACGTGACCGGGTCAACAGCCGTAATCCCGAAAAGCGAGCTTGCGATGAGCCGCGTAACGCCGAACGCCACGCCAAGCCCGATCACTATGCCCGCTGAAACGAGCGATACGCTTTGCTTTAACACCAAACCCATCACATCCTTGCGACTGGCTCCCAGAGCCATTCTTATGCCTATCTCGCGCGTGCGCTGCGCGACTGAATAAGCCATCACGCCGTACAATCCGACCGACGCGAGCAAAAGCGCGAGCAATCCCGCCGACCCAAGCAACGTAGCCTGCGTTCGCTCGCCCTGAAGCGATCCGTCAACCCGGTCATTGAGCGTTTGGATGTTGAGCGCAGACAGATTCGGGTCAATTTGCTGAATCTCGCTTCTTATCGCGGAGATCATGTTTCTGGCGTCGCTCAATGTGCGAATCTCAAGCGTCATCTGCGGCGAATAATCCTGAAGCATCGGCACGTAAACGAATGGCCTGCGCCGTTCGGTGAGGCTGTTTATTTTGCTGTCGCGCGCGACGGCGATGACCTGACGATAATCCTGATCGCCGAAAAATTTGAACCGCTTTCCTACAGCGTCCTGATCGGGCCAGAAACGACTGGCCATCGCTTCATTGATGATGACGACCTTTGGAGCTTTCTCGTCGTCGGTGTCGCTGAAGTCGCGGCCTTGAAGCAGAGGGATGCCGAGGGTTTCAAAAAACTTCGACCCGATATTATTGGTCTGAACCAGCATGCCGCGCCCGCCGGGCGCAGGCTCCTGACCTTCGATGAAAACGCTGCGTTGAAAGCCTCCGCCGAATGGCCGGTCGCGCGCAATGGTCGCGGCCTGCACGCCCGGCAGCGCCTCTATGCGTTCAACCGACTGGCGATGAAACTGCCTCGCTTGATCTTGCTTATAACCTTCGCGCCCAAGATTGAAGCCGATCAGAATTACGTTGTCGGTGATGAAACCCGGATTGACCTCTTTCGCTTTTTGGAGGCTGCGCACGAACAGCCCCGCCACGATCAGAGCGAACAGCGAAAGCGCGACCTGCCCGACGATCAGCAATTTGCGCAGATTGAAGACAGAGCGAAAGCCCCGCTGGCTGGCTGGCATTGTGATGTCGCCCTTCAAGGTCGGCACAAGGTCTGGCCGCGAGGCTCCGAGCGCGGGCGCAAGTCCGAAAAGCAGCCCGCTCGCAATCGTCACGATAAGCGCGAACGCCAGCACGCGCGGGTCGAGCGTGACCGCAGAGGCGTTCGGGCCGCCGCCGAAAGGCACAAGCGAGCTGATAACGTCTTTTGTCCATAGCGCCGCAAAAAATCCTATCGTCCCGCCGACGAACGAAAGCACAAGGCTTTCGGTCATCAACTGGCGAATGAGCCGCCCCCGGCTCGCGCCTATCGCAAGTCGGATGGCAATCTCTCTTCGCCGCTTTGTCGCTCGCGCGAGCAAAAGATTTGTGATGTTGGCGCAGGCGATCAAAAGGACTACGCCGACGACGCTCATCAGGATTGCCGATGTGGCGACAATCTGGCCGTCGCCATCGGCGTCAATTCTGGCTTGCAACAAAGGCATCACCTTTGCGTTTCTGCCTTCGTTGTCTTTCGGGTACTCCTGTTCCAGTTGAGACGCGAGCGCGCTCACCGCCGCCTGAGCCTGTTCGGGCGCGACTCCGGGTTTGAGCCTGCCGATCACACTGAATGCAAGCCCGCGACGAGCATCATAAAACATAGCCATGTCGGGCTGCACTTCGTTGTGCATCATCATCGGTATCCACAGATCAGGCCCGCCGCCGAGGTCTGCGCCGGTGAAATCCTTCGGCGCGATGCCGACCACTGTGAAGTCGCGGCGGTTGAGCGAGATCGTTTGCCCGACAATCGAAGGGTCGCCGCCGAAATCGCGCTGCCACGAAGCGTAGCTCAAAACGGTTACGGGATGAGAGCCGGGCGTTTTATCTTCGTCGGGAAGAAACGCGCGCCCTTGAATGGGTTTCACTCCAAGCACGTCGAAGTAATTGCCGGAAACGACCAATGCGAAAAGTTGTTTGCCTTCGCCAGCGCCTTTGTTGAAATTCACATTCGCGAAATTGTAAGCGAGCACGCCCGTGAAGACATCCGTTTTGTCCCGGTAGTCGAGATAGTTGTAATGCGAAACGGGCAGAGAGCCCGGATTTTTCACATCGGTCGTGAAGATGGAAACCAGACGCGCAGGCTCTTCTACGGGAAGCGGCGCGAACAAAAACGAATTGATGATGCTGAAGATGGCCGTGTTCGCCCCTATGCCGAGCGCAAGCGAGATGACAGCCACAGCCGTGAAGCCGGGGCTTTTTAACAACATCCGAAATCCGTAGCGAATATCTTTCAACAGAGTTTCCATCCCTCACTCCTTTCAATCAAATAACTGTCATTCGTAACGAAGCGCGATCATCGGGTCAACTTTTGTGGCGCGGCGAGCGGGCGCGAAACAGGCTCCCAGAGCCACTCCTGCCAGAATTACTGAAATCGCGATGAATGTCAACGGGTCGGTCGCGCTAACCTGATAGAGCAAACTCGCCATCAATCGAGTCAGGGCGAAAGCTCCCGCAAGCCCCAGCGCCACTCCCACCGCCGCAAGCGTCATCGCCTGTCGAATTATCATCCGCAACACGTCGCCCGGTCGCGCGCCCAACGCCATGCGTATGCCGATTTCATGCGTGCGCTGCGCGACAGAATAACTCATCACGCCATAGATTCCCACCGCCGCAAGCGCGAGCGCCAAAGCGGCGAATCCGGCCAGCAAGATCATCATCAATCGTTGCTGGGCTATGGCTCCGTTCATCAGCTTATCCATCGAGTTCGTGTTGAAGACTGGCAAATCCGGGTCAATCGAGCGGACTATCTGCTCGATTGACTTTCCAGCACATTGGGATCCTAAGCTTAGAATTCCACGTGGACAAGTTGTCGCG
>JADMIO010603918.1_pt1 | contig 74981 bp, 68 predicted proteins | sample 8958161 | NCBI WGS metagenome assembly JADMIO01 (sample SAMN16585339, study PRJNA669376) | soil metagenome | isolation source: Crop rotation soil | place: USA: Cullars Rotation, Alabama | collected 2011 | reverse complement strand
CGGCGCTTCGCCCCGCCATCAGGCGGCGGCGACCCGCCGCATCGGCCTGCTCAGCTCAGAATGGATCGAATCCGGTCTGCGGTCCTGACCGACTCTGCCAGATCGAGAATCGTCTTTCGCTCCACGAGGAAGCGACCGGCAACTAAATAGTCGGCGATCTCCAGCCTTTGAATTGTCAAATCGACATCGGGGAATCCGCGCAGGGCCGAGACTACAGACGCAGGTTCGCGATCGTCGGCGATCACGTGAAGCCTGGAATCGGAAATATCCATCGAAAAGCAGCCAATCGCGTGACATCCGCCGAGCCACGGAAATAGCCGGGTATTTTTCCGAAGCGCTTGAAAGATCGGGCGCAAAACTCCCGTTATACAAATGAGCGCCGGCAGGGCGCCTGATTGGGATCGCGGTGCGCGAGCCCCATTTTCGTTCGGCTTTACCCCCTCGCCCCGATGCGCGAGGATCCGAGGATGGCTGCCCCTGCGAAATCCATCCTCGTCGTCGAGGACGAGCAGGCGATTGCCGACGCCATCGTGTACGCGCTCCAGACCGAGGGATTCACGCCGGTGTGGAAGACAACCCTCGGCGAAGCGCGCACGGCCCTGCGCGACGGGGAATTTGCCCTTGTCGTGCTCGACGTCGGGTTGCCGGACGGAAACGGCTTCGACTTCTGCCGCGAAATCCGCCGGACCCACGCGCTGCCGGTTATTTTTCTCACCGCGCGGAGCAGCGAGGTCGACCGGATCGTCGGGCTCGAGATCGGTGGCGACGACTATGTCGCGAAGCCCTTCAGCCCGCGTGAGCTGACCGCGCGGGTGCGCGCCGTCCTGCGCCGCGGCACTCCCGCGCCCGCCGCTCCCGCCGGGTCCGCCGCGCCGGGCGCGCCGGCGGAATGGAGCCACGACACGAATCGCTGCCAGGTCAGCTTCCGGGGCCATGCGCTGCCGCTGACGAGGAACGAATACCGCCTGATGGCGGCGCTGCTCGGGCGGCCGGGCTGGGTGTTCAGCCGCGAGCGGCTGATGCAGGCCGCCTGGGACGATCCCGGCGCGGCGCTCGACCGCACGGTCGACGCGCACATCAAGTCCCTCCGGGCCAAGCTGCGCGATGTCGCTCCCGAGGCCGACCCGATCGTCACGCACCGCGGCCTGGGCTATTCGCTGCGCGAGAAGCCATGAGCCTGCGCGCGAAGCTCCTCGTTCTCCTCCTGGTCATCTATTGCGGCGGCGGCTACTACCTCACGCGAAAGGCGCTGGAGCAGGTGCGGCCCCGCTACCTCGAGTCGATGGAGGAGTCGCTGGTGGACACCTCCGTCCTGCTCGCCTCCCTGGTCGAGACCCAGGTTTCCTCCGGCGGGGACGGAGTGGCCGCCCTGCGCCGCGCCTTCGAGGCGGCGCAGCGGAGCAAGTTCGAGGCCCAGATATTCACGCTGCACAAGACCGCCATCGACCTGCGCGTCTACGTCACCGACCGGAGCGGCCGCGTCCTTTTCGACTCCGGCGGCCGCGACGAGGGCCGCGACTACTCGCAATGGAACGATGTCTACAGGACGCTGCGCGGGCAGTACGGCGCCCGCTCCACCCGCGACATCCCGGGGGATGACGACACGCAGGTGCTCTACGTCGCGGCGCCCATCCGGCAGGCCGGGGAAATCGTCGGCGTCGTCTCCGCCGGCAAGCCGACGCGCGGCATCAACCAGCTCGTCGAGGTCGCCCGCCGGCGCATCCTGCTGGGCGGCATTGGGGGTGGCGTCCTCCTCCTGGTCATCCTCCTCCTCGCCGCCTCCTGGGTGGTGGCGCCGATCGAGCGGCTGACCGCGCACGCCCGCGCGATCCGCGACCGCCGGCCCACCGCTTTGCCGAGGCTTCCCGGCCGGACCCTGCGCGACCTGAGCGCGGCACTCGAGGAAATGCGGGATGCGCTGGAGGGCCGCAAGGAGGTTGAGCGCTATACCCAGGCGCTTGCCCACGAGGTCAAGGCGCCGCTGGCCGCCATCCGCGGCGCGGCCGAGCTCCTGGGCGAGGACATGCCGGTCGAGAAGCGGCGCCAGTTCCTCGCGAACATTCGCGGCGAATCGGCGCGCATCCAGCAGATCGTCGACCGCCTGATGGCGTTGTCCTCGATCGAGGCCAGGAAGATGCTCGCCGACCCCGAGCGGATCGAGGCCGCCGCGCTGTTCCGGGAAGCCGCCGACGGCATCCGGACCGCGTTCGAGGCGAAACGAATATCGCTCGCCGTCGAAGGCGGCGAAGGCAGGTGGATCCGCGGCGAACGCACGCTCCTGCGCGAGGCCCTCGTCAACCTGCTCCAGAACTCGCTGGAGTTCACGCCCCAGGGCGGCCGGGTGACCGCGCGCGCTGTGGACAGCGGGGCCGGGCGGATCCGGTTTGAGGTGCTGGACTCCGGCCCAGGCGTTCCGGAATACGCGCTCGGGCGCGCCTTCGAGAGATTCTATTCCCTCCCGAGGCCCGACTCCGGCCGGAAAAGCACCGGGCTCGGCCTCAGCCTCGTCCGCGAAATTGCCGTGCTTCACGGCGGAGACGCCTCCCTCGAAAATCTTCCGGGCGGCGGCGCTTGCGCCGCATTCTGGATCCCGGCTTCCGTCTGACTCGGGAAACCGCGTCTGAATTCGCGCCCTTTTCACGGGTGCTTCACGATCTCTTCACGGTGACGGGCTATCCTTGGGCCATGGATACTCCGGTGCCTCCCCTTCTTCGAACCGCGTTCCCCCGGCGCTTCCTGGCGCTCGTGAAGCTCGGCGCCATTTGTGCGCTCATCGCGCTTCTTTTCATTCCGCTCGCGCTGACCCGCGGCGTCCTCCAGGAACGCCAGGCCTACCGGACCCAGGCCACGGAGGAGATTGCGGGGACCTGGGGCCGCGGGCAGACGCTGACCGGCCCGATCCTCGCCATCCCCTACATGTACCTGGCCCCGGTCGCCCGCACCAAGCTCGTCGACGGGAGGGCCGTGCAGGTCGACGAGACCGCGGAGGTTGAGGCGACCGCGTATTTCCTGCCCGAGACGCTCGCGATCAAGGGCGCAGTCAGTCCCGAGATCCGCCGGCGCGGCATCTACGACGTCGTGGTCTATTCCGCCTCGCTCAACGTCTCCGGCAGCTTTCAGCCGGACTTCGCCGCCGCGGGAATCGCCGCCGATCGGATAGACTGGGAAAAGGCGCTTTTGTACTTCGGCGTCTCCGATCTGCGGGGCATCCGTTCCATCGGGCCGGTTTCGGTCGGCGGCGGCGCCGGGCTTGCCCTGGAGGCCTCCGACCTTTCCCGCAACGAAGTTCTCCCGCTCGTCGCGAGACTGACCGGCGCTTCCGCCGGCACGCGGCTCGATTTCTCCCTGGATGCGGCCCTCCAGGGCAGCGGCCGGCTCGATTTTCTGCCGGTCGGGAAATCCACCGCGGTCGATCTCCGCTCGCCGTGGGCGGATCCGTCCTTCGGAGGCGCGTATCTGCCGGTGACGCGCACGGTGACGACGGACGGATTCTCCGCCGCCTGGCAGGTCTCGCACTACAGCCGGGGATTCGGACAGAGCTGGACCAGCCGCACGACCGATTCGCACGACGCGATCAAGAGGATCGGCGAGGCCGGATTCGGGGTCGAGTTCTCCCGGGTCGTCGACGGCTACCGGATGGTCGAGCGAGCGCAGAAATACGCCATCCTGTTCTTCATCCTCGTCTTCACCGCGTTCTTCCTCTTCGAGATCGGCACCGGGCTCCGCATTCATCCGGTCCAGTACGGCCTGGTCGGCGTGGCCCTGTGCCTCTTCTTCCTGGCGTTCCTCGCCCTCTCGGAATTCTGGTCAACCGGCTTTGCCTACGGCGTGGCCGCCGTGGCCTGCACCGCGATGATTTCCCTGTATTCGCTCAGCTTCCTGCGGACCGGCATGCGGACGCTCGTGATCGGAGGCAGCCTCGGACTCACTTACAGCGGGCTCTATTTCGTCCTTCGGTCGCAGGACTACGCCCTGGTCGCCGGCACGGCCGCCCTCTTCGCCGGACTCGGGCTGGTGATGTATTTCACCCGCCGGCTCAACTGGAGCGACATCGGCTCGGACGGCGCGATCGAACCCGCGTAATGAAGACAAAATGCACTCTCCCGCGCCGGGCCCGGGCGGCGATCGGGTCGGCCCGACTGCAGCGCCGCCCCGTCGTTTGCGAATCGGCAGGAATCTCGAACCCTTTCCTCATGAGCGCCGACGAACTTGCGATCCGCGAACTGGTGAAGAAATGGCTCGACGCCTCAAGATCCGGCGACGTGGCCACCGTGCTGGGTCTCATGTCCGACGACGTGGTGTTCATGGTCGTCGGCCGGGAGCCGTTCGGAAAGCGCGAGTTCGCCGAGATGTCGCGGGCCGGCGGCCCGGTCCTGGCGGACTCGAGGCATGTGATCAAGGAACTGCAGGTCGCGGGCGAATGGGCCTGGATGCGCAGCTACCTCGAGATCACGATGAAGATGCCCGACGGGAAGACCGCCGGGCGGGCCGGCTACATACTCACGGTGCTGCGGAAGAATCGCGACGGTTCCTGGGTCATAGCCCGCGACGCGAATCTCCTCGTCCCGAAAACCGGGTAGCCCCACGCTGGCGCGGCATGGACGGAAGTCCGCCGAAAGCCCCCGCAAAGCGGTATCCCCATCGCATACGCGGTTCAGCCCTCGTTTTTCGCGCCGATCGAATCCTGCTCGTGACCCTCGAGCACAAGCTGCTGCGGGAAACGTTCTGGGAGCTGCCCGGCGGCGGCTGGGAGCTGGGCGACGCTTCGATCCTGGATACCGCGCGGCGGGAAGCTTTCGAGGAGGCGGGAGTATCGATCACGACCTCGCGCATCGTGTACATCGAGGAGTGCGTCGACCACGCCCTCGGCGTGCAGTTCCTGTCGGTCGTGGCCCTGGCCGATTCCGCGGTGGGCGAACCTGGTCTGTCCAATCTCGAGCCGCAGCTGGACACCTCTCCAATCCGAATCGTCGACGCGCGCTGGTATGGCCAGTCCGAGCTGCGAACCTTGAATGTCCACCCACCCGCGCTGCGGCAGCGGGTCTGGGACGATTTCAAGGCGGGCTTTCCCACGACCGTGAACCTCGGTCGGGTCGATCTGGGTCGGCGGAGTCCCTGAAGCTATCCGTCCGGATTTCCGGCACTTCCACCACCCGGATTCCTTTCGCCGGCGATTCAACCGCCCGCACCAGCGCCGCAACCATTTGGGCGAGGGTGACGAAACCCAGCCTTCGGGCGCTCACCCGCGTCGGAGGCAGGCGTTCCAGCACCACATAGACCGGGAGCAGGACATAGGGCCACCGATGGCCCGGGCCCAGGACGTACCACGGCCGCAGGACTGTCGCGTCGAGCCCGGCTTCCGCGATCAGTCGCTCGCCCTCGGCACGGACCGCCTGGTACGCCTTCATCACCGGCGCCGGTTGCGCCACGCTGAGGTAGACGAGGTGCGGCTTCGGACTCGCGCGCGAGGCGGCCAAGACGGATGCCTTGATCGATTCCAGGTCGATCTCCCGGAATTGTCTCGCTTTGGCCGGGCTCGGCTTCGCGACGCCGACAAGGTGGATTAGCGTATCGGCGCCCCGCAGGGCTTGCTTCACGTACTCGGCCGCCAGCGCGCTTCCGGCAACGCAATCGGTGCCCGGCGGCAGCCGGCTCGCCGAGCCTTCCCGGACCAGGGCGCGGACATCATGACCCCGGGCCGTCAGCTTTGGAATCAGCGCGCGCCCGAGGTAACCAGTTCCGCCGGTGATGAGGATGGACGCCATTTATGTGCGAACCGGCTGGATTCAGGTCACCCTGGACATCGGCCCCTGCAGCTTTCGCGCAGGCATATGCGCTCAGGGCGGCACCGAAGCGTCCGGCGGCGTCGAATCCATGATTGGGATCTGGTCGAGCCGATAGTACCGGTAGTCCACTCCCGACGGACTCACCGTCACGATTGCCATCCCTGACGGCGTGCCGTTGGGCGGCCGCCCCACCGCGCCGACCGCGATCATGCGCACGGGGCCGTCGCGGGCCGCATTGAACCGGTGCGTATGCCCGGCGAGAATATACGTCACTCCGGCGGACTTGAGCAGGTCGTAGTACTTGCTGCGACGGTCCGGCGCGATGTTCAGGAATCCGCTGACCGGCTCGTTCGGGCTGCTCAGGAAAAACGGATGGTGCTGGAAGACGAAACGGTATCGCGCGCCCGTCACCGCCGTCTTCGCCAGCTCATCCTTGAGCCAGGCGAATTGTGCATCCGCCTCGGCGGCGACCGGATCCGCCGCCGCCGTGATCAGGTTCGAGTCGATCACGATGCCGACGAAATCCCGATACGTGAATGTGTAATAATTCGGGCCAAACATCTTTTTGTAGGCTGCGATCGATTCCGCGGTCGGGCTGTTGCCGACATCGTGGTTGCCCTCGACCAGGTGGACAGGGATGGCCCGGTCGATCGTCGCGAGGATGCGCCTGAACTCCGCGATCTGCGCCGGATCGCCCGCCTTATTGACGAGATCGCCGCCGATGACGACGAATGCCGGCTTCAATCGGTTGATTTCCGCCGCGACCTTCTCGAAGTTCGCCGTCTCGGCCTCGAACGACCGGTCGCTCTCGTACATCCCGAACTGGGTGTCGGCGATGTGGACGAAACGGAACGTTTCATCCGCCGCCGCCCATCCGATGCAGCGCAGGAGCAGGAAGAGGCAGGCTATCTGCAGAGATCGCAGCTTCATCCGGCCGAGTACTAGCCGCGCCGAGCCTGCTGTGCAAGGGGGAGCGATTCCGGCCTCCACTCTCCACTTTCCACCTTCCTCTTTCGCACCCACAATCCCCCGCATGAAGTCTTACCGGCACGTCAACTACCTCTGGGACGAGGCAAAGGCCGCCGCCCTCGATCCCGTCGGCCGGCTCGTCTACCGCTCCAATCTCCTCGGGAGCGACCAGCGGATCACCAACACCGGTGGAGGCAACACCTCGTCGAAGATCGTGGAAAAGGATCCGCTCACCGGCGAGAAGGTCGAGGTGCTCTGGGTCAAGGGGTCGGGCGGCGACCTGCGCACGAGCAAGAGGGAGAACTTCTCGTCGCTGTACGAGGACAAGCTCATCGGGCTCAAGAAGGTCTATGCCGCGCGCAAGGACCGCGGACTCAAGTCGCAGGCGGAGGACGACATGGTCGCGATGTATTCGCATGCCACCTTCAACCTGAATCCGCGCGCCTCCTCGATCGACACGCCGCTTCATGCCTTCCTGCCCGCGCGCCACGTCGACCACATGCACCCCAACGCGGTCATCGCCGTCGCTGCGTCCGCCAACTGCGAGAAGCTCACCCGCGAGATTTTTGGCGGCGAGATGGCCTACGTCCCCTGGATGCGGCCGGGATTCGAGCTTGGCCTGGCGATGGAGAAGATCGCGGCGAAGAACCCGAAGGTGAAGGCGATCATGATGGGCCAGCACGGTTTCATCTCGTGGGACGACGACGACAGGAAGTGCTATGCCGCGACCCTCGATTTCATCGAGAAGGCGGCCGCGTACATCGAGGAGAAGTACCAGGCCAGGGGCGGCGATGCGACCGCCTTTGGCGGGCCGAAGTATGAGTCGCTGCCGCCGGAAAGGCGCCGCGAGACCTTCGCGGCGATCCTGCCCTGGCTTCGGGGCGCCGTGGCCGGGGTGGGCGAGAGCGGGCGCAAGCGTCCCGTGACGCGTTTCATTGGCACGGTGCAGGACGACGAAAAGATCCTGCGTTTCGTGAATTCCAAGGACGCCCCGCGGCTGGCCGAGCTCGGCACCTCGTGCCCCGATCACTTTCTCCGCACCAAGATCAAGCCGCTTTACGTCGACTGGAATCCACAGACGGAGGATGCCGCGGCCCTGAAGAAAAAACTCAACGCCGGGCTGAAGGCGTACCGGAAGGACTACGCGGAGTACTACGCGAAGTGCAAACACCCGAACTCGCCGCCGATGCGCGATCCGAATCCGACGGTGGTCCTCATTCCCGGCCTGGGGATGGTGGCGTGGGGAAAGGACAAGTCGGAATCGCGCGTCACGGCCGAGTTCTACAATTGCGCGGTCGAGGTCATGCGCGGAGCCGAGGCGATCGACCGCTATATCGCGCTGCCGCAGCAGGAGGCATTCGACATCGAGTACTGGCTCCTCGAGGAGGCGAAGCTCCAGCGGATGCCGCCGGAGAAGGAGCTCGCACGCCAGGTCGTCGTGGTCATCGGCGCCGGTTCCGGGATCGGCAAGGAGACCGCCCACCGGCTGGCCCGAGAGGGTCCGCACATCGTCTGCGTCGACCTTAACGAGGCGGCGGCGAAGGCAACCGCGAAGGAGATCACCGACAGGTACGGGCTCGGCATCGGCGTCGCCGGCACGGGCCTCTCCGCCTGCGGCCCCGCGATCGGCCTCGTGGCCAACATCACCGATCGGGCGAGCATCCGCCGGATGCTCGACGACGTTGCCATCGCCTACGGGGGCTTCGACGCCATCTGCGTCACCGCCGGCATCTTCGTCCCAAGCGACACGACCGGCCATATCCCGGACGACAAATGGGCGCTGACCTTCGCGATCAACGTCACGGGCGGATATCTCGTCGGCGACGAGGCGTCGCGCACCTGGAAGGAGCAGGGGCTGCGCGGAAACCTCGTCCTGACGTCGAGCGCAAACGCCGCCGTCGCCAAGAAGGGATCGATCGCGTACGACACGTCGAAGGCCGCCGCCAACCATCTCGTGCGCGAGCTGGCGGTGGAGCTGGCGCCGCTGGTTCGCGTCAACTGCGTCGCTCCCGCGACCGTCGTGCAGGGCAGCGCGATGTTCCCGCGCGAGCGGGTCATCGGCTCGCTGGCGAAGTACAACATCCCGTATTCCGAGGACGAAAAGACGGAGTCGCTGGTCAACAAGCTCGCCCAGTTCTACGCCGACCGAACCCTCACCAAGACGCCGATCACCCCGGCCGACCAGGCCGAGGCGTACTTCCTCTTCATCAGCGACCGCCTCAGCAAGACCACCGGCCAGGTCATCAGCGTCGACGGCGGCTTGCACGACGCGTTTTTGCGCTAGCCGGATATCTTGTCCGGTTTGCCGGGGCTCGGCTATTATAAGGTGAGCCAAATGGATGACATCGATCTTCTGCGCGACTATGTCCGAGGACGATCCGAGCAGTGTTTCCGAGAACTCGTGGATCGGAAACTGCCACTGGTGTACTCGGCGGCGCTTCGCCAGGTCGGCGGCGATGTGCACTTGGCCAGGGACGTTGCCCAGATGGTCTTTATCGCGCTCGCCCGGCAGTCGCCTTCGCTTCTGCAGCACCCGTCGCTTGGGGGCTGGCTCTACAAGACCACGCGGAACACGGCACAGGCTGCAATGCGTGCCGCAAGACGCCGCCGGCGTCGCGAATACGAGGCTCATTTCATGGAAGCGAACGACTCAGGCACGGCTGAGGACGAATGGACGCGAATTGCGGCCGTTCTCGACGAGGAGATGCACGGGTTGAATTCGGCCGACCGTGAAATCCTGCTGCTGCGCTACTTTGAGCAGCAATCGCTGGGCGCGGTTGGCCGACGGATCGGACTCTCGGAAGAAGCGGCGCGCAAAAGAATCGCCCGCGCGCTGGACCGCCTCGAGAACGCGCTTGTGCGCCGTGGCGTGGTCCCTGCCGGTTCCGGCCTCGGGGCAACGCTGGCGCAGGGAGCAGTCACGAACGTGCCGGCGGGGCTTGCGGTCGCGACGAGTGGTGCCGCCCTGACCGCGGCGGCTCTTGGCGGCGCGGCAAGTGGTGTCGGTCTCATCATTATGAGCAAGATTACTCTGGCGGCGACCGCTGCGGCTCTCGCTTTGGGCTTGTTCGCGGTATTTCTAACGGCCGATCGCCAGCTTCAGGCGGAATCGGCGGAAAGGACGGCGGGGCAGGACCGGACGATTTCCGAGCTGCGGCGCGACATTGCGGTCTTGCGCGGGAATCGGCCGCCGCTCGGTGCAATGGCGCCGGAACCCGCGCAGCCGGCTGCTCCGGCTGCGCAAGACGAAGTCCTGAACCAGCTCGCAGCGCTGAGCGATGCCGTCAACCGGGGCGGAATTGCCGACCGGATATCGTGGGAGAAGCCAACGTTGCGCGAAACGCTCGCAACCATCGGCAATGCACTCGGCCTTTCTTCCGAGCAGTTGGCGGCAATCCAGACAATCGGCGACCGGGTGAGCAGCGAAATCGAGGCGAATGCTCTTCGAGGCGCCACCGTAACGCGCCTTGCCGCCTCCATTAACATCGAGACCCGTGAATTTCCCGAAAACCAGGCGGCGTACAGCCGGATGCTCGAGGAGTTCGCGCAAATCCTCGGACCGGTCAGATTCGGTCTGTACGAAAGTCTCAATGCGAAGCAATCCGTCGAGTCCGTGCTGCGCAAGGGCGGCCTCGGTGCCGATAGCGTGTCGTTCCAATACAATGCTCGGATGGACTCTTACGGAGCGGGCCTCAACGGTCGGCCTGGAAATCAGATCGGGCTCCCTCCGGGGAATCTGCGCGGATGGCCCTCGGTACACGCGAACCCGAATCCATTGATGCTGGGTTCCATGAGGGCCTCCTCCCGTGAAGAGGCTAAAGCGAGCATCGGGTATCTAGGAGCTCTGGTACCAGATGATTTCTAGGCAGTCCAAGTTGAAGCTGTGGCTTGCGGCCAGCTGTCTCGCCGCGGCCTTCTTCGGCGGCTGGGAAGTCGTGGCGAGTCGATTGAGCCGGGAACGCGAGGCGCTCTCCCGGGACGCAAACACCCGCGAGGAGTTGATTGCCAGGCTACGCGCCGAACGAGCCAGGATCGAGGCTGGCAACCGGCCGGCAGGCGCGCCGATTTCCTCTCCGTCCGCACCACCTGAGGACGGTGCGCCCCGCGATGGGAGTGAAAGGCGGCGGCAGGCGCCGGGCCAGCTGGCAAGGCTCGTCGGAAATGGTGCAATCGAGCTTAAGATCGTGCCGGGGCTGCATGACGCCTTGAGTCCCGACGATACCGGCGCCTTTCCCGATTCGTTCGCCCAGCTTTTCGGACTGGAAGCCGAGGAGTGGGCAAGCCTTCGCGATGGGATGATCGCACTGAAGCAGAGGGTCGACGCGCTGATCGTCGCGCGGTCCACGGTGACGGTCGATTCCGGAGTCGTGACGATGAGTTTCGAGCCGCTGCCAGAGGGCGAAGGGCTGCGGACCGAACTTCGCGATCTGATGACCGCCACGCTTGGACCGGAGCGATTCGAGGCTTTTCTGACGCTGCGGTCGCCGGCCGACCCCCGCAAAGTCCCGGCCACCGTGTGGACCGCTCTGGCGTCATTCAATCGGCAGCCGCCCGGCACAGGAGGGATCGACGACTTCTACTACGCATTCGGCATGGACGGAGCGGTCACGACTGTGCGCCCCGGCGGCCACGGCTATGTCGTGCAGCGTGTGCGCCCACATCCCGAGCGTCCCGACACGTACTATGCGCCCAGCGACATTCGCGATCGGGCCGAATTGCTGCACCTCCTCGGTCCGCAAGCCGCGCTTCTGCCCGCTGCTTTCTGATCTACCCCTGCTGATTGCAGGACTTCGACTGTTGCCCGCGGTTTTGTTGCGGCCGGCGGCTGCAACTGTTTGCTGTGCTTCGTGAAAGGACCAGCAATCGCCATCATCGGCTCGGGCGCCATTGGGCTCTATTATGGGACAAGGCTTGCGCTCACGGGGCTCGATGTCCGGTTCCTGCTGCGCGGCGATCTCGACCAGGTGCGCATGCATGGGACCCGGATCGTGGAGAAGAACCAGGTTCTGGAGCTGAAGCCGGCGCAGGCGTTTGGTTCGACGGTCGAGATCGGGCCGGTGGATTACGCGCTGGTCAGTCTGAAAACGACTGCGAATGCCGAGCTGCCGCGGCTGTTGCCGCCGCTCCTCGGGGCGAACACGGCGGTGGCGACGCTCCAGAACGGAATGGGCAATGAGGAACTGATTGCGGGGATCGTTGGCGCGCAGCGGGTCCTCGGCGCGCTGTGCTTCATTGCCTCCACGCGCACCGGCCCGGGCGAGGTCACCTGCTACCATCCCGGCGTCATGCGCATCGGCGCCTACTGGGGCGGCGGATCGCCGTCCGACGCACGGGCCCGGGAACTGGCGGGATTATTCCAGGCGGCGGGCGTGAACTGCGTCGCGGTGGAGAATCTCTCCGAGCAGCGCTGGCGAAAGCTTGTCTGGAACATTCCGTTCAACGGGCTCGCCATTGCCGCCGGTGGAATCACCACGGACCGGATTCTCGCCGACCCGAAGCTCGCCGCCGAGGCGCGTGCGCTGATGCATGAAGTGGTGGCGGCGGCAAAGCTCTTCGGCCACGAGATCCCGGAAAAGTTCATCCAGACGCAGTTTGACGTCACCATCCCGATGGGCCCGTACCAGCCGTCCAGCCTGGTCGATTATCTTGCCGGTCGCGAAGTCGAGGTGGAGGCGATCTGGGGCGAGCCATTGCGGCGCGCCCAGGCGGCCGGCGCCCGGATGCCCCGGCTGGCCGCGCTCTACGAACAGCTCCGGGCGCTCACGTCGCCCGTGAAGCGGAGCGGCGCGTAGCGCCCGTTTGAGCAGTCGAGAGTCCAGAGCGGAGAGTCTGGACTGCGCCGGTTTCGAGGCGCGCAGCGCACTGCCTTTTGAATCCGCTGGCAGATGTAACACGTGTTACACCCGGGAGCGGAATCAATTTCCAGCGCGGCGGTGCGCAGTGTTCACCACCGAGCCGCAAAGGCCCACAAAGTATCCCCGAGACCGATCCGCTACCCCGATCATTCGCCGGTGCGACGAGACCGGGACATCAGCCTTCCACGCCTGAAGGAGCTCTTTGTGATCCTTCTGTGAGCCCCCGTGGCTCTGTGGTGGATCCCGCGTCACTCCGCATACGCCTCCATCCCGACGCAGGAGCAGACGAGATTCCTATCGCCGTAGACGTTGTCGACGCGGCCGACGGCGGGCCAGAATTTCGTCTGCCGGGTCCAGGCGGAGGGGAAGGCGGCGGTTTCGCGGGAGTAGGGATGATTCCACTCGTCGCGGCAGACGGACTCCGCCGTGTGCGGCGCATTCTTCAGCGGGTTGTTGACGCGGTCGGATTCCCCGCTCGCCACCGCCTGCATCTCGCCGTGGATCGAAATGAGCGCGTCGCAGAACCTATCCAGCTCCGACTTCACCTCGCTCTCCGTCGGCTCGATCATGAAGGTGCCCGGGACCGGAAAGGATAGCGTCGGAGCGTGATAGCCGTAGTCCATCAGCCGCTTCGCCGCGTCCTCCGCCTCGATGCCGTGCTTCTTCCAGCCGCGGAGATCGACGATGCACTCGTGCGCGACGAGCCCCGAGGTCCCGCGGTAGAGCACCGGAAAGTAGCGGTCCAGTTTCTTCGCCACGTAATTCGCGTTCAGGATGGCAATCCTCGTCGCGTTGGTGAGCCCTTCGGCGCCCATCATCCGGATGTACATCCACGGGATGACCAGGATCGAGGCCGAGCCCCAGGGCGCGGCACTGACGGCGCCGAACTCGGTGGTCCCGGGTTTCGGGCTCCGTCCGTCGGATTTCGGATTCACCACCGGGTGCCCCGGCAGGAACCGTGCGAGGTGCTTTGCCACCCCGATCGGACCCATTCCGGGCCCGCCGCCGCCATGGGGAATGCAGAATGTCTTGTGGAGATTGAGGTGGCAGACATCGGCGCCGACGCGCCCGGGCGAGGTCAGCCCGACCTGGGCGTTCATGTTGGCGCCGTCCATGTACACCTGGCCCCCGTGCTCATGCACCACGCTGCAGATTTCCTGGATCGTCGCCTCGAAGACGCCGTGCGTGGAGGGATACGTGACCATCAGCGCGGCCAGGCTCGGGGCGTGCGCCCTGGCCTTGGCCCGCAGGTCCGCGACGTCGACATTCCCCTGCGCGTCGCAGGCGACGGCGACAACCTTGAAGCCGCACATGGCCGCGCTCGCCGGATTCGTGCCGTGCGCCGAAGTCGGGATCAGGCAGACATTTCGCCCGGAGTCGCCGCGCGAAAGATGATAGGCGTGAATCGCGAGGAGGCCCGCGTACTCGCCCTGCGAGCCGGCGTTGGGCTGGAGCGAAACCGCGGCGAAGCCCGTTATCTCGCAGAGCCATTTCTCCAGGTCGGCGAACAGGCGCCGGTATCCCGCGGTCTGGTCCTCCGGCGCGAACGGATGCAGTCTTGAGAACTCGGGCCACGACACCGGGAACATTTCGCTGGCGGCGTTCAGCTTCATCGTGCACGAGCCGAGCGAAATCATGGTGTGGCAGAGCGAGAGGTCCCTGGCCTCGAGCCGCTTGATGTAGCGCAGCATCTCGTGCTCCGTGTGGTATCGGTTGAACACGGGTTCGGCCAGGAAGCCGGATTTCCGGAGGAGCTTTGCCGGCAGGTCCGGCACCGCCGGTGTCCTGTCGGGTTTCCGGAGCTGGGCGCCCTCGCGGAAGCACGCCAGGATGGCGCCGATGTCCTCGACGCCGGTGGTTTCGTCGAGCGAGATCCCGACCGCGGATTCGCCCAGCCGGCGGAGGTTGATCGACCGCTTTGCCGCCGCGGCGTGCACCCTGGCTGCGTCGACGCGCGTGATCGTCAGCGTGTCGAAGAAGGCGCCTTCGGCCACCTGCACCCCGGCGTCGCGCAGCGCGTCCGCCAGCAGCGCCGTCAGGCCGCGCACACGCCGGGCTATCCGGCGCAGACCCTGGGGCCCGTGGTAGACCGCATACATCCCGGCCATGACGGCGAGGAGCACCTGGGCGGTGCAGATGTTGGAGGTGGCCTTGTCCCGGCGGATGTGCTGCTCGCGGGTGCCGAGCGCGAGCCGAAGCCCCGGGTTGCCGTGCGAATCCTTCGATACTCCGACGAGCCGGCCGGGCATCTGGCGCTTGAACGCGTCCTTGGTCGCCAGGAACCCCGCATGCGGTCCGCCGAAGCCGAGCGGGACGCCGAAGCGCTGGGCGGAGCCGACCGCGATGTCTCCGCCGAATTCGCCCGGCGGCTTGAGCAGCGTCAGCGCCAGAAGGTCCGTCGCGACCACCGTCATCGCGCCGGCCGCATGGGCGGCGCCAAAGAACGCCTCGAAGTCATCGATCGCCCCGGAAGTGTCCGGATATTGCACCAGGACGCCGAAGAATTCGGCCCCGATGCTGGTCGAGCGATGGTCCCCGATCACAACCTCGATCCCCAGCGGCCTGGCGTGCGTCAGGACGATGTCAATCGTCTGCGGATGGCAGCGGTGCGAGACGAAGAATCGCCGCCGCTCCGCGCCGGGGGAATCGACCAGCCGGTGGCACATCGTCATCGCCTCGGCCGCCGCGGTCCCCTCGTCGAGCATCGACGCGTTGGAGATTTCCATGCCGGTCAGCTCGGTGACCACGGTCTGGAAGTTCAGCAGGGCCTCGAGCCGGCCCTGCGAAATCTCCGCCTGGTAGGGCGTGTACGCGGTGTACCAGCCGGGGTTTTCGAGAATCGTGCGCTGAATGACGGGCGGAGTCAGGGTGTCGTGGTAGCCGAGCCCGATGAAGCTGCGAAAGATGCGATTGCCGGAGGCGATCGACCGAAGCTCCGCCAGGGCTGCGCTTTCCCCCAGGGGTTCCGGCAGGTTCAGGGCGGGCCCCCGGATGGCGGCCGGCACCGCGGCGTCGATCAGGGCGTCGAGCGACTTGTAGCCGAGCTCGGCGAGTTTTGCCTCGCGGTCGCCGTCTTCGCCAAGATGGCGCCTGGCAAAGGTATCCGTCGGTGCGAGGTGGTCCGGGTGGGTCATGTCGGGTGTCGTCGGCACGTGCGAAAGCAGCCAGTAGTGCGCACCCGGATCGAGTAGTCAACAGGCCGGAACCCTGCGCCCCAAGAAGCAAACCCTGACCCCTTAATTAAGGGGTCAGGGTTTGCTTCTTGGGGTCGGATTCCTTTTGCCGTGGGAAGCGGGATTTGCGGCGATGGGGAGGTGTCGACTCGAAGGTTTGCCACTCCGCGGGCGCGGGCGGAGTATGTGGCACGGCGGCTGGCCGAGATTTATCCGGAGACGCCGATCCCGCTGCAGCACCGGGACGCCTACACGCTCCTGGTCGCGGTCCTGCTTTCAGCCCAGTGCACGGACGCCCGGGTCAACACGATCACCCCGAAGCTGTTCGCCCTGGCTGACACGCCGGCGGCGATGGCTTCGCTTCCGGTCGAAAGGATACAGGAGATTATCCGTCCCTGCGGCTTATCCGCCGCAAAGGCGCGCGCCATCCATCGATTGTCCGAGATCATACGGGACGAACACGGCGGAAAGGTGCCGCCGGATTTCGAGAAACTGGAGGCGCTGCCGGGCGTCGGTCACAAGACGGCCAGCGTAGTGATGTCGCAGGCGTTCGGTCAGGCGGCGTTTCCGGTCGACACGCACATCCACCGGCTTGCCCATCGGTGGGGGCTGAGCAGCGGCCGGAGCGTGGAGCAGACGGAACGCGATCTGAAGCGGCTCTTCCCGTCCGACACCTGGAATCAGCTCCACCTGCGAATGATCTTCTACGGCCGCAATCACTGCACTGCGCGCGGGTGCGATGGCCGCCACTGCGAGATTTGCCGGACATTGTTTCCAGGCCGGAAGACTGCTGTTGAAGGTTGAATGTTGAGCGTCGGGGCGGCGCAAGCCGGTTCGACCTTGCTGACGGTCCGAAACGTGCCGGGACGCCGCCCCTACAAATGCGGAACCGCATCGGATCCTGAAACTATAGGGGCGGAGGTCGCCTCCGCCCGGTCCGGGCGGCGCAAGCGCCGCCCCTACAAACGCGGAACCGCCTCGGATCCTGAAACCGTAGGGGCGGAGCTCGCCTCCGCCCGGTCGGGCGGCGCAAGCGCCGCCCCTACAAAAGCAGATCTGCGTCAGGCAGCGCGGGCGGCGAACATGACGTTCTCCACCGCGGCGCGCGTGGGGAATGCGACGAGGCCCGACCGGCGGCAATCGTCGACGAATGCCGTCGTGCCGTAGGGCGGATGGATCTCGGAAATCATGAACCGCGGTTTCGCCGGCCAGTCTGCCATCGTGGGGAGGACGCCCTGTTCGCCGCCTTCGATGTCGAGCTTGAGCAGGTCGACACGCGGAAACTCGGCGACTTCGAGGATGTCGGGGATCGTCAATGCGGGGACCTCGGTGGAAGCGATGCAGTCGTCCGTCCGCACCGTCGAATGGCTGTACTCGCGATTGCTGACGTAGAGGACGGTTTTTCCCCTCCGCGGAGCGATGGCCGCCTTCACGAGCGTGCAGCGGTCCGCAAACGCGGCCGTGTTCGCCCGCAGGAGCTCGAAGTTCTCGTCATCCGGCTCGACCAGGGCGATCCGGGCGTGCGGATAGCGCTCGGCCCACAACAGCGCGGTGACGCCGATGTTGCTGCCGCAGTCCACGATGTATTCCACTTCGCCGCCCGGGATCCTGTCGGCGTCGTATTCGCCCTCGAGGAAAACCTGTTCGAGGACGAGGAGGTCGGTGCTGCCGGGCCGGTACCGGAAGGGGTAGGCCGTCGGCAGCGCCAGCTGCACGTCGAAGGGCCCGGCGTGCAGTATCCGATTTGCCAGGCGCGACCAGCCCCGATGCATCCGCTTCAGGTTTGCCCGGGCCATGCCCTGCGCGAGCCGGGCGCGGGACCGGGCGTTAGCTCCCAATGCTGCGACCCGGGACAGGTTCCGAAACAGCTCCCTTGGCTTGCCGATCCACGGATTCACGCGGCCGGGGAGACAACCGCAGTTCCGGCGGGTTTCGCACCTTAGTCCGTGCAGATTGCAGACCCGCCTAGGGAGGAAATCGTAGGACTACATCCCGGGCGGATTGGCGCCTGGCGTTCCGACTGCGGGCGCCGCGCCCCTGGCTGCCGGCGCGACCGCGGTTCCCCCGAGTTCCCGGGTGACCGCCGCGAGCTTTGCCGGGGTGGGATCCTTGAGCTGCGCCTTGATCTGCTGGAACGCGGTCGCCCGGCTGGTGGCCAGCGCCATCTCGGCGGCGGCTATGGCCTGCGCCTTCTGGATGATATCCTGCGAGTTCGGCGCGGACGTCCAGGCGGCCTGGGCCAGGGCGGTCCGCGCCATCTCGGCCGCGGCCTTCTGCTTCTGGAACGCGAGTTCAATCCTGGTGATCTCGGTGAGCTCGAGGTCGTTGAGGACCCGGCCCTTGCCGCCGCCCTGCCCGCCATAGACTTGGAAGGCGGGTCCGGTTGTCGGTTCGGCGGAGACGACGGCACTGGCGACGAGCGCCACGGCCACGGCGATGGATGAAGAAATGCGGTTCATGGTGGTGAAGCGCTGGGGTTACAGTCCCTGGGATCCGGCCGCGGGTGCAGCGGCTGCTCCGGCCCGGGCGCCGCGTCCGGCGCCGCCGGCGCCAGCGCGGCCGGCGACCGGGGACTGAAGGACGGATTTATCGGCGATCTCGGCCTTTTGCGCGTCCGTGAGCTTCGCGACGAACCTGTCGTGGAAGAACGCCAGGTCCGGATAGAAGCTGGCGCCGCCCTCGTAGCGATCGAAGGCCGGCTGGAACCAGCCCAGGTATTCCTGGCGGAGTTCCGGGGTCCAGCCCGTGTCGACGGCGCGCAGGAGCTCGATGTACTTGATCTCGTCCTCCTGCTTCGCGAGGTAGTTGTTGCTGAGCCCCCCGGAGGTGCCGGGCGTGCCGCGGACGCGCTGCTGCGGATTCGGCCATTCCTCGATCCGGTAGTACTGCGGGGTGGGGAAGGGCTTGCGGAGCTGCGCCATCATCTTCGGGACGATGTCGGGCGCCTCGAGGTAGGCGAGCAGCTCGCCCATCTCCCAGTTGAGCTCGCGATACTCCGTCGGGAACATCGGGTCGAATTTGGAGATCAGCCGCTGGCGGATCGCCTCGTCCGGCAGCTTGAGCTTGCCGCGGACGCCGTAGATCTGGTCGGGCTTGCCGCCGGCCTTCGAGAGATCCTCATCGCCGAACCGGTCGAAGGCGATGGCGTAGGCGCGCATCAGGTCGAGCTTGTCCTGGTAGCCGAGCTCGGACCACGAGATCCGGTCCAGGGCGGCGACGATGCGCGCGAGCAGGGCCTTGTCGGGGGCGGGAGCGCCGATATTGGCGCGGTGCTCGGTGTCGGTTGCGCTGACGCGGCTCAGGGCGACGAGCGCGGCGATGGCGATGCGCGGATTTTTTTCATCCAGGGCGCGTTCGCGCCACTGGTTGACGTCCTGCCATTCCAGCGCGATCCGCGCCGCGTAGCGGATGCCGCGGTCGGCGTTGCCGAGGTCGGCCCACACCTTGTTGACCGCGGCCGGATCCTTGCGGCCGTGGAAGTCCTCGATCGCCCTCCTGGCGTCGCGCATCGCCTTGAAGGTCGTGTCGGGCTTCGTCGGCTCGGTGTTTCCCGAGCCGGTGTAAGTGATCCGGTACAGCTGCGTCCCGGTTGTCTGGACGAGGAGGGAACCGTCGTTGGGGTTCACCGTCACTCCCGAGACTGCGAAAGGGCTGCCGCTGGCGAACAGCTCGGCCTTGCCTGTGTAGGACGAGCCCTCCGGATGCAGCTCGACCAGGTACATGTTGCCGTAGGACCAGTCGCAGATGATCAATCCGTCCTGGTAGCGGGCAGGGGCCTTGAAGCCCATCCCGCTGGTGGTGCCGACGGGGGAGCCGGAACCGACTCCCGCGACCTGCCCGAAGGTGTCGACGTAGTACCAGGGCATCTTGCCGTTGCCGTGCGCCCAGCCGTAGTCGCCGCCGCTGATGTGATGGGTGACGCGCGTGGGCCGGTACCACGGCGTGCCCTTGTCGAACTCGAGGTCCGAGTCGTAGACAAAGAGCTCGCCGTCCTTGTTGAAGGTGAAGTCGACCGGGTTGCGGTAGCCGATCGTCTCGAGCCGGAAGTCGGAACCGTCGGGCAGGAAGCTGGCGGTCCAGCCACCCGGCCGGAGCCGGCCGGCGGCATGTCCGCCGATGCCCTTGTCGTCGATGCGGGGGATGAGCTGGTCCTCGCCCCAGTCCAGCGGAACGCGGGACGAATTGATCATCGTCGGCAGCGTGACGTTTCCGCTGATCACGTAGATGCGCTTGCCGTCGGGAGCCAGTCGCAGGTTGTGCGTGCCGTGGTCGCCGGTGGCCTGGAGGTTGTGGAGCACCTCCATCTTGTCGTACTTGTCGTCCCCGTTCGTGTCCGTGAGCTTGTAGAGGCCGTGGCGGGTGAGGTTGCTGCGGTTGAAATTGACGTACAGCGCGTTGAAGGCCACGAGCAGCCCCTCGGCGCCGCCGACGTTCTCCAATATGTGCTCGGTGCGGACCGGCTCGCTGCTCCCGACATTGGGGATGGTGAGGCGCAGCAGCTGCTCCGAGTTGTAGGAGGCGACAATGAGCCGGCCTCTGGTATCCCAGGCCATCGGGACCCACTGTCCCTCTGTCCCGGTCGGAGGGAGATACATCAGCTCCAGCTTGAAGTCGCGCTGGATCGTCATGTTCCGGGCGGTGAAGCTGCCGTCCGGAGTCTGGAGGGTGCCTTCCGCCACATTGAGCTCGGCGATGGCGCCCTGGAGGGATGCGGCGACACCGATCGCCGCGATCGTCGTTAGGAACGATTTCATTTTGGGGGTTGTATCATGAAACGATCCGGACGGGGAATGTCCGGATCGTCGAAAAGCTGCGCTAACCTCTATCGGTCAATTACTGGCCGCGGGGGGCGCCACCCCCACCAGCGCCGCCGGCTCCTGCGCCAGCACCGCCGCCACCACCACCGCCACCACCGCGACCGCCGCGCCCGGCACCGCGGGCGGCCGTCGTCGGCGGCACCATGCCGTTGAGGCGGACGTAAGTCACGAGGTTGCCGTAGTGGTCCATGTTATCGATGAGCAGATTGACGATCGCATTCCAACGGGGGGACATGCCGCCGCGGCCCTGGGTCATTTCCATCGCCTGCGCTTCGCTCAGGCCGTCGATGACCTTCGCCTGCCAGTCGTAACTGTCCTTCATCGCCTTCATCAGGTCTGCCTTCGTCGTCATGGCGGTGATTCCCTGCGTATTCAGCCGCGTGATTCCCTCGAGATCTGCCAGCGGCCCGAGGAAATTGACCCCTTCGGTCGTGATGTGCTGGAAAAGTTCGCGGAATGTCCGGACGTCGGGCGTCGCCTGGAAGCCGTATTTCTCCTCCGGGACGATGTCCGAGATGTTCACGACCATGTCGCGAACCCGCTGCCAATCCGCCTTCAAGGTGGTCATGATCGGTCCCTGGACCACGGCTCCCGCCGGTGCGGCAGCTTTCATGGCGCCGCCTGCCGCCGGCGCGGGAGGATTGGCGGGCATGTTACCCTGTGCGAACAGCGAGCCGGCGCCCAATAGGGCACCCGCGAGGACGGTGACGAGTGTGCGATTCATGGTACGTTGCAATTAAGACGTTGAGCGCGCGGGTTTCTCCGCCGGGGTATGGGGTAGGGGAACGCGGGCAGGAATGCACACACGCCCGCCGGGGGGGTTCAAGCCGAAACGGGCCGGTCGGGGCTAGCGATTATCCCCGTCCAGGAGACGGCCGATTCCACCGAGCACCGAGCCTTCATCGCGGGCGCGACCGTGGCCGGGCGTCGCGGCGGCGATCCTGCCGGCCAGGCGCGAGAACGGCAGCGACTGCAGCCAGACCCGGCCGGGTCCGCGCAGGGTGGCGAAGAACAGGCCTTCGCCGCCGAACAGCGCCGTCTTGATGCCGCCGACGAGCTGGATGTCGTAATTCACCGTCGGCTGGAAACCGACCAGGCAGCCGGTGTCGACGCGGAGAAGTTCGCCGGGCCCCAGCTCGCGCTCGAGGAGGGTGCCGCCGGCGTGAACGAAGCACCAGCCGTCGCCGGTCAGCCGCTCCATGATGAAGCCTTCGCCGCCGAACAGGCCGACGCCGATCCGCTTCTGGAATTCGATGCCGATGCTGACTCCTTTCGCCGCGCAGAGAAAGGCGTCCTTCTGCGCGATCAGGGTGCCACCAATTTGCTGCAGGTTGACGGGGATGATCTTTCCCGGGTAAGGCGCGGCGAATGCCACGCGTTTCTTTCCGGCGCCCTGGTTCTGAAACACCGTCATGAACAGGGATTCGCCGATGAGCAGCCGCTTGCCGGCGCCGAGGAGCGCGTCCATCACGCCGACCCGCGGTTTGGAGCCGTCGCCGAACACCGTTTCCAGCGCGATGCCGTCTTCCATATACATCATCCCGCCAGCTTCGGCCACGACGGCCTCGGACGGGTCCAGTTCAATTTCGACGAACTGCATGTCGTCGCCGTATATCTTATAATCGATTTCGTGCATGGGAGTGGGCGTACCTTCAGGCCGGCGTTTGCGTCATTGCAATCACCAGTGGATTCCAAACCGAGGTCCGTTTTCCACGTTTTTGCCTGCCTTCCGGGCGCGGCCGCCGCGGTGTTCTGGGTTGCGGTGCTGGCGCGGCATCCGGGAGCGGTCGCCTCCTTCGTCATTCCGGCGCGGGACGGCTTCGTGCCGGCGCTGGGGCTGAGCGCCGTCCTCGCGGTCATCGCGCTGGCGCGTTCGCGTGCGGCCGGGTTCGAGAGCCTGGATCGCATCCTGTTCTTCCTGGCTGCGGCGCCCGGAGCCCTGCTGTTCGCGGGGGGCATGCTCAGCGCGGTCGGACTCCGCCCATCGCCGCTTTTTTCCAACGCCGGGTGGGGCGTGCTGCTGACCTTTCCCGGAGTGATGCTCGCCGGCTCGTCCCTCGTCCGCCACCGGGTGCTCCCACGCTGGAACCAGCTCCCGGCGCTGGGCGGATTTGCCCTTCCCATCGGGGTGATTGCGCGGGTGGCCTTCCACGCCGAAAAGACGGCTCTCGGGCTGGCGATGTCCCTGGCGCTGGCCTGGGCCGTCCTGGGGTGGGCGGCGGCCACCCGGCGGACGGCCTGAGAGCTCGCGGGTGGCGAGTGCTTTACGCAGCCCGGAGGACGAAGACCGATGCTCGCCGGGAAAAAGACTGCTCCCGGATTACCTGCTGTACCCGATGACTATTCCGGGGGCACGGGTACGCGATTCCGCCGTCTGTGACACTTGAGGAAAACGATGGAAAACGCGACGAAGCGGATCAGGAAGATGCGACGGCAGGGGAATCCCGGCACCCACGGGGGTCCCGTTCTGCGGGTCTTCCGGCAACGGGAGCATTTCCTCGTCGCCCTCGATCGCGCCCGGCTCCGCATCTACCGCGAACGGCGGCAGCCGGGACAGGACCACACGCAGCTTGAGCTGGTCGAGGCGATCGACTTCCCCGAGGGATTCTCGGCTTTCACCGAACGCGACACCGACGCCGCCGGCCGGTTTCCGGGCTCGAAGGGAGGCGCCGGGATGTCGATCGACGAACGGCTCCCGATGCTGCGCGAATATGAGCGCCGGCGCGCCAACGACCTCGCCGCCGAGCTGGACTCGTTCCTGGCAAAGCGTCCCTACGCGACCTGGGACCTCGCCGCCGGGCCCACGATCTGCCGCGCGGTCCTGGGGCGGCTCTCGCGCGAGAGCGAAGCGAGGCTGCGGCGCTCGGTCATGAAGGACGTGGTGAAGCAGCCGCCCGCCGCGATTCACTTCCCCGCGGCCTGAGCCGCGGCCCGGGGCGCGCGCAAATCGGGCAGGAATGCGGTGAGCAGTCCGGCCAGCGGAAACCAGGCCGACAACCGGAAGACGTAGTCGATGCTCGTCCGGTCGGCGACCTTCCCGAGCGCGGCCGAACCGATTCCGGCCATCCCGAACGCGAATCCGAAGAAGAGTCCCGTCACCATCCCGATGTTGCCGGGCAGCAGTTCCTGGGCGTAGACGAGGATGGCCGACATGGCCGACGCGAGTATGAATCCGGCGCAGACGGCCAGGACGGTCGTCCCGACCAGCCCGGCGTGCGGCAGCGTCAGCGAGAAGGGCGCCACGCCCAGGATGGAAATCCAGATCACGAGCTTCCGGCCGAACCGATCGCCCACCGGTCCGCCGACGATTGTGCCGGCCGCGATGGCGAACAGGAAGATGAAGAGATGGAACTCCGCCTCCCGGACCGAGAGCCCGAACTTTCCGATCAGGAAGAACGTGTAGTAGCTCGTCATGCTCGCGAGGTAGAAATACTTCGAGAGGATGAGGAGGAGCAGGATCGCGATCGCGGCGACGACGGTGCCCCGGTCGCGCACGGGTGCAGCTCCCGGGCCGGCCGCGGCGGCGCGCGCCGGCGCGGCCAGGTGCCCCGCATACCAGCGGCCGACGTTGAAGAGGACGGCCACCGCCGCCAGCGCCAGCAGCGTGAACCACAGGACATAGCCCTGGCCCCGCGGAAGGACGATCCAGGCGGCCGCGAGCGGGCCGAGCGAGCTGCCAAGGTTTCCGCCGACCTGGAAAAGCGATTGTGCGAATCCGTGCCGGCCGCCGGAGGCCAGCCGCGCCAGCCGCGAGGACTCCGGGTGGAAGATCGAGGAACCGGTGCCGATGAGAGCCGAGGAGAGCAGCAGCAGCGCGTAGGTCGACGCCTGCGACAGCAGAACCAGCCCCACCAGGGTGACGCTCATGCCAATGGGCAGCGAATACGGCTTCGGCCGGCGATCGGTGTAGGTGCCGACCACGGGCTGGAGCAGGGAGGCGGTGAGCTGGAAGACAAACGTGATCAGACCGATCTGCGAAAAATTCAGGCCGTGCGTCGTCTTCAGCAGGGGATACAGCGCCGGCAGCAGCGACTGGATCGTGTCGTTCAGCAGGTGCGAAACGCTCAGCGCGACCAGGATGCTCCAGAGCGTTCGATTGCGCACGCTCGCACTTTCAATTGGCGGGAGCAGGCCCGCAATTAAAAGCTCACGGTGCTTCGCCGCCCGCCGGCCGGGGGGGGTCCGGGGCGAAAATGTTCCGTCCGGGGCCCATTTTTTGGCAGGCACCCGCCCCGGGGCGAAAGGTCAGTCCCGGCGATGAAACGAATCCTCATTATAGCGGCCCTCGTCGCCTCGATCCTCGGATTGGCGGCCTGTGGCACCCTGCCCGCGCCTCCGGCCCCCCCGGCAGCGCCGGCCGGCCTGCCCACACCGCCCGCGCCCCCGGTGCCGTAATCGGAAGCAGCGAGTAGCGCGCTTCCGATCGGCTGCAACCGCTTCCCGGACCGGTTTTCCCGATCCGCTGGAGCGATTGCCCGCCGACGGCAGCGCGCTACTTGCCGAGTCCGTACGACCTCACTGTCCGATACTCCGGGCCGCCGGGTCGGCTGATGCTGTTCATCAGCTCGAACGACTCGACCGGCCAGATGGGCCCGGCGAAGTCGCGGTGCTTTTTCAGCCAGTGTTGCACGGCCACGGTGGCGGCATCGGCGCAGCGCCCGAGCGTGAAGTGCGGCACGAAGGCCCGCAGCTCGAGCGGAACAGCCGCGGCGAGAAGCGAGTCGTCCACCTGCTGGCGCAATTGATGCAGCAGCGGATGGCCGCGTCCCGTGCCGGCCCACAGCACGTTGGGGCGGCCCCGCGGAGGAAAGGCGCCCACTCCCTCGACCGGCAGAAAAAACGACCGCACCGAGACCCGGGCCAGCGCAAGTTCGATCGCTCGCTGGAGCTCGGGAGTCGCCGGCCCGATGAAGCGCAGGGTCAGATGATACTGTGACGGATCGGCCCACGCCACGTCGCGCACGCCGGTGGCGATCGCCGCGAGGGCCTTGCGCGCGGGCGCACTCGGATTTAGCGCCACGAAAAGCCTGGAGCCTGCCACGGTGTCATCGTCGCAGATCGGCTTATCCTGAGAAGCCCGGAGTTATTCCTTCGCATCCGGCGCACTGTGCCCCGTAGTTCGCCCCAACCGGCGGGGCGGAACCGGCCCCAACCGGCGTGCCGCAGCCGGCCCGATGGTAGGTCCCCGGCCCATGAGTATGTTGCGGAGCTATGAAGCAAGGCCATTCACACCACATCCATCTTCCACGCGGGCGCTACGGCTTGGCGGCCGCTTTGACCATCGCACTCGGCGCCACCCTGGCGCTCGCACAATCGTCAACCTATCCGGCGCAGTCGGGCAGCACCGGGGCGTCTTCGTCCAACTCGAACACGTCGTCGGCGAATTCCAACGCCTCGAAATCGAGCCAGTCCTCCACCAGCCCGTCGTCGACGGCTTCGCGGACGTCCTCGACCGGCGTGTCGGCTTCGACCACGCCCTCCTCGGCCACGACGTCCTCAACCACGGCCTCGACCTCGGCCAGCGCCACGCTGAAGAGCGCGGACCGGAGGATGCTCAACAAGATCGCCGAGATGAATCGGGACGAGATCGCCCTGTCGCAACTCGCGGCCGAGCGCGCCAGCGACGCCGCGGTGCGCAGCTTCGCGCAGGAGCTCCTGCAGGCGCACAGCAAGGTGAACAGCGAGCTGGTCGCCCTGGGCGAAAAGCACAATTACTCGATCGAGGGCGTGGTCGTCGCGGGCAAGCTTCCCGCCGCCGGCTCCACGACGCAGGTGAGCACGAACGCCGAGCGCGAGACGGTGGCGAACACCAGCGCGAACCCCAGCACCCGGATGGACATCGATGCCAGCACGACCCAGTCGGGCGCGCAGGGCACGGCGAACGAGAACCGCAACCCGTCCGCCAGCGCCCAGGCGTCCAACCAGAGCCAGAACCAGGACCGCAGCGCCACCGCCAGCACGAGCCAGGACCGCAATCGCAGCCAGGACCAGGCTAACCAGGATCGCAACCGGGCAAATTCCTCCTCGGCCCAGCGCACGACCTCGGCCAGCGGCTCCGTCAGCGGCAGCGCCGGCATGCAGGCCAACGCCAGCATGCAGTCCGGCAGCTCGACCGCGCAGACCGACGTCGTGGCCATCCCGGCCGACGAGCTCTCCTCCAACCACAAGTACAAGAGCCTGTCGGCCAAGTCCGGCAAGGACTTCGACAAGGACTATGTGAAGGAGATGGTCGACGCCCACCAGGATGCGATCGACAAGTTCAAGGACGCGGCCAAGGACGCGGATGACCCCGATATCCGCAACTTCGCGAGCATGCATATCGCCGCGCTGCAGGAACACCTCGACAAGGCCAAGGCGCTGAAGAAGACGCTGGACTAGTCCGGCGGCAGGACGGCAAGACTTCCCGGAGCAGGCGCCAGGCGCCTGCTCCTTTCTTTTGGCGGTGTCAGGCCGAAAGGCCGGTCCGGCTCGGCCGAGCGCGCATCAGCGAACGTTGGTGATGCCGGCGCCGGCACCCGCGGTCGGAAGCACATCGGCCCGGGCGGGCGCCGGGGCGGTTTCCGGCGCGTCGATCGGGATCTCCGGACGCCACTTCAGCCAGTCCTTGTCCGCCTCGGGATAGAGGTGGAAGACGCCACCCTCCGGCGCCGCCGGGGCGAGAGGACCGTCGGGCGTGGCGAAGGCGATCGCCCCGCTGAGCAGGGACTCGAGCGAATTGTTTCGCAGCTCGGCCCCGCCGATCAGGCTGATCCTCATCTGGAGCCCGCCGGCGTTCCAGAAGCGCGTGTTCGTTCGGACGAGTCCGACATAGGGGCCGAGAATCCGCACGCGGATCAGGACGGAGCGCGCGTCGGGAGAAAACCGGCTGGACTCGACCGAACCGACCCTCAAATCGCGGAAATAGACGGGGGCGCCGGCCACCAGGGTCCCGAGCCGCTCGGCCTCGAGGATGAACGAGCGCCCGGATTCGCTGCTGTCCGCCGGCGGGACGAAATCCAGCCCGCTGAACTTCGCCGCCGGGGCGCCGCCGCCGGGCCGGACGGAGATGCGCACCCCCTTGATCAGCGTATCCAGCCCCCGGATTCCGGAGAAGCCGATCTCGGGGTGCACGATCCAGAACTGCGACCCTTCCCGGGCCAGCGCGGCGGCGTCGCGGTGCAGCCGGGCGCGGACAGTGACCCCGCTCAGGTCCTTCTTCAGGGCGACGGACGTGACCGTCCCCACCACCACGCCCTTGTACTCGACGCTGGTGTCGTCCGGCTGCACGCCGGCCCCGTCGGCGAAGTCGATCGCGATTTCCGGCCCGCGGTTGCGGAACTGGCCGAGGAGCATCCAGGCCGCGACCACCGCGGCGATGACCGGCACCACCCAGATGAGCGGGAAGGTGGGGCGGCGCGAGAGCCGGGGAACGGGGGTGCTCATTTCTGCCACAGGCTGCGCGGGTCGAAGGCGTGGGTCGCCAGCATGGTGAGGACGACGGCGGCGGCGAAGGGGACGATGCCCTTCTCCGGCCGGACGGAGGCGACCGCGCCGAACTGCACCACCCCGGCGAGGAAGCCCACGAGGAAGACGTCGAGCATCGACCACCGGCCGATGAAATCCAGGACGCGGAAGATCCGGGTCAGCCGGCGGCGGTCGGGCTCGGCCGATTCGCGGGTGGCGGCGACCAGCCAGCCGATCCCCCAGATTTTGAGGACTGGCACGGCGATGCTGGCGCAGAAGACGACGATGGCCAGGGGCCAGAGGCCGCTCTCGAAGAGGCCCGCGATGCTGGAGAGGATCGTGTCGGTGCGGTGCTGCTGCGGGCTGGAAAGGCTTATGACCGGCAGCAGGTTGGCCGGCACGAGCATGACCAGGGCGGCGGCGGCGAGGGCGGCGGCCGCGGCGCGGCCTTGCAGCGGCGGGCTCATGCGGGGGCGGCCGCCGGCCTCGGCGCGGCCGGTTCCATCTCGAAGCTGCGCCAGGCCAGGAGCGTCGCGACCGACATCCCGGCGTAGAACCAGAAGCCGGGCCCGATCCGGACCTGCACGAGGTGCCCCAGCTTGGTCAGGGCGACCAGGACCGCCAGGACGTGCACCTCCGGGGCCGACCAGTACTCCAGCGCCTCGGCCGCATGCCGTAGCCGCTGCCGGAGCTGGGGCTGGCCGGCCAGCGGGCGGGGCCAGAGGACGAGAGAAAGCAGCCCGAGGAGCAGGAGCGGGGCGGCCCCGCCGCAGATCGCCACCCACACCCCGAGCGTGCGCATGCGGTCGTCCCAGAGCGCGTCGGCGCCGGTCAGGACGAAGCCATCCCTGACCCCGCCGATGTTCGAGACGGTGACCAGCGGAAGGACGAAGGCGGGGATGGCCAGGACAAGCCCGGTGAGGGCAAAGGCCCGGGCGGCGGCGGGACCGAACACCGAGCGCCGCGCGAGCAGCGCGCCGCAGCGGCTGCAATAGGCGCGCTGCCCCCGGACGAGCCCGGGGCGGCGGTGCCCCTGGGAGCAGTAGCGGCAGGTGAGCGCGGCCTCGTCGGTCATCGCCGCCAGCGACCGGCGGCGACGGCTTCAGTTCCAGAAAGCCGCGTCGGGCCGCCGTTTGCGCACTGCGGGAGGGCCGGGGAGACGCGCATTTGCCGGCCGGGCGCCGCCGCGCCGGAACTTTCAATTCCGTCCCCGGACGATGCGGGAATGGCAGCGGACGAACTCCCGATCCTTTACGTGAAATCAGGATGCGGCTGGTGCACCGAGGTGGTTGAGTTCCTCACCGGTTACGGAATCGGCTACCGGGAGAAGAACGTGTCGCGGGACCCCTCGGCCTTCGACGAGATGCGCCGAAAATCCGGACAGACTTTTGCCCCGACCCTGGACTGGCACGGGAAGATCCTGGCCGACTTCGGGGTCTCGGAACTGAAGCGATTTCTGCAGAAACAGAACGTGAAACTCGAGGACAGTTGAAAAAATGAAAACCAGGAAGAAGAAGCTGCCCGCGGATTCCGCCCTGAACTACCCGGTGAAGCCGGAGGCGCAGTCCGCTTCGTATCCCACCCACGATGCGATCGCCGCCCGCGCCTACTGGATCTGGGTCGAGGCCGGCTATCCGGTCGGACGTGATCTTGAGAACTGGCTCCAGGCCGAGCGCGAACTCCTCCTCGCCGGCCCGGCCGACATGCCGAGGGAGCCGAAGGACCTGGAGGAGGACGACCAGCTCAAGAATCCGGCCGAGCGCGAGATCGACCAGATCGTCGAACCGGTGAATCCCGAGCGGCGGAGCGCCACTTCGCTCTGAGTGGATTTGGGCCGCGCCCCTGCGCGCGAAAGCGGTCGATATGTAGGGGCGACGCTTGCGCCGCCCGAGATTGCCGGGCGCCGACTAGCGGCGCCCCTACGCGCGAAAACGGCCGATATGTCGGGGTGGCGCTTGCGCCGCCCGAAAGGCCTGCCGGCCGTGAACACGGATGCAATGCGGCGGGTGCGAGACACCCGCCCTACAGTTCGCGCGGTTGCCGCGGCGCTTGCGCCGCCCGAGATTGCCGGGCGCCGACCAGCGGCGCCCCTACGCGCCCGAAACACTACAGCTTTTCCAGCGGCTCCTCCGCGGGGCCGGAGATGACCTTGCCGTCCGGTGCGAAGCGCGAGCCGTGGCAGGGGCAGTCCCACGTCTGCTCGGCGTTGTTCCAGGCCACGATGCACTGGAGATGGGTGCAGACCGGCGAGCAGAGCGTGACCGCCCCCGCGGCGTTGCGGTAGGCCGCGACCTTCCTTCCGTCGAGGCGCAGGATCCTCCCCTCGTTGCGGCCGAGCGCGTCGAGCGAATCGCCCTCGGTTCCCGAGACGAGGTCGCGTGCGAGGTAATACGGATAATCCGCATTCTCGCGGAGGTAGCTCCAGGTGCCTCCGCGAACCTTCGCCCGGTGGATGTCGAAGAGGTCCTTCCACGGGTTCCAGCGCGTCAGGATCCGATCTGCAGCCATCATCGCGCCGAGCGTGCCGAAGGTCATCCCGTTGCCGGCGTAGCCGGTCGCCGCGAACTGCCGGTCCGCGGTCTCGCCGATGAAGGGAAGCCCGTCGTTGGTCTCGATCACCTGGCCCGACCAGCGGTGGTCGATCGCGCCCTGCGGGAACAGCTGCAGGAACTTCTTTTCCAGCCGGTCGTAGATGGCGGCCGTGTCCGTTTCCTGTCCGGTCTTGTGGTCCTCGCCGCCGAGGATGGCGTAGCCGCGGCCGCGCTTCTGCTCGACGCGCAGATAATTGTAGGGATCGGCCGTGTCCCAGTAGAGTCCTTCCGGCATCCGTTCCGTCCGGACTTCGCCGGCCACGACGTAGCTGGTGTAGAGCGCGAGTTTTGTCTGGAACATCAGCGCCTTGAACATCGGCGTGTTGCCCACCAGCGGCGTATGAGTAGCCAGGATCAGGTGCCCGGCGCGAATCCGGTGGTCGCCGCAGCGGAGGGCGAGGGGATTCTCCTCGGTTTCGTCCAGCGACGTGTGCTCGAAAACGTGGCTGCCGCCGCCGGGAATTCCCCGCACCAGGGCCGAGAGATATTTGCGCGGGTGGAAGATCGCCTGGTTGGGGAATCGCAGGGCCGGCACGCCTGTCTCCCGAAAGCGCGCGATGTACTCGCAGCGGATCCCGAGCTCGGCCGCCGCGGCCGCCTCGCGTTCGACCGCCTCCGCGCCGCCTTTCGAGGGCTCGAAGAAGGAGTCATGGTAGCAGCCTGGCACCCAGGCGAAGTCACAGGGAATTCCATGCTTCCGGATCAGGGCCGCGATCTGGTCGATCGCCGCCATGCCGGCATCCCAGACCGCCCTGGCGGCATCGGCGCCGAACGAGCGCTTGATCTCGGACAGCCGCATGTCCGGGAAGGCCGTGAGGTGGGCCGAGGTGTGTCCCGTGTCGATCGTCGCGCACCTGGCGCGCTCGACCACGGCCACCTTGCGCCCTGCGCTTTTCAGCAGGTAGGCGGCGGTGATTCCCGTGATTCCTCCCCCGACGATCGCGACGTCGACCTCGATGTCCTTGTCGAGCTTCGGAAACCTGGGCAGGGGGACGGAATCGATCCAATGCGGCGTGGTATCAATGGCATGCACGCCGACACCGACCGGCGCGGCAGCCCGCGGTTCGAGCCGTTTCCCTACAGGGGCTTCAGCCCGGCCTCGATCTCCCGCCTTCGGCCCTCGAGAAAGGGCGGCAGGGAGAGCCGCTCCCCCAGCCGGTCCAGCGGCTCGTCGGCGGTGAACCCCGGTTCGTCGGTCGCGATCTCGAAGAGGATGCCGTTGGGCTCCCGGAAGTAGAGGCTCCGGAAGTAATACCGGTCGACCTGGCCGCTGGTCGCCACCCCGTTCGCCATGAGGTGCTGTTCCCAGGCGACGTAATTTTCCACCGACGGGGCGCGCAGGGCGAGGTGGTGCACCGCTCCGGCGCCCTGCCGCGCCGGCGTGAGCGACGGTTCGACGACGAGGTGAAGTTCCGCCGCCGGTCCTCCCCGGCCCATCGAGAAAACCTTCACCGCGGCCGCTCCATCCGGTCCGGGGTACTCGCGGACCTGCCTCATGTTCAGGAGCGAGAGCACCCGCTCCGTCGGCGGCAGGGCGGGCACGCTCAGCCAGAGCGGACCGAGCCCGCGGATCTGTCGCTCGGGCGGGACGGGACTCCGATCCCAAGGCCTGCCGCGGGCCGATCCGCTGTCCTCGACGATGCAGAGGCGCTGGCCCTCCGGATCCTCGAAATCGAGCATGGCCCTCCCGTCGCGCTGCATCAGGCGGCCGACACGGACCTTCTCGTCGCCCAGCCGTCCCCGCCACCATTCCACGTCCGTCGCCGACGCCACGATCAAGCCGGTCCGGCTGACGCTGCGGGTCCCCCGCCGTTCCGGCGGCACCGGCCAGTCGAAGAAGGTCAGGTCCGATCCCGGCGTCGCCATGCCGTCGGCATAGAACAGGTGGTAGGCGGAGACGTCGTCCTGGTTGACCGTCTTCTTCACCAGCCGCATTCCGAGGATGCGCGTGTAGAAGTCGTGGTTGCCCTTGGCGTCGGCCGTGACCGCGGTCAGATGGTGAATTCCGGCCAGTTCAAGCTGTGGCATCGGTCCAGCGTACTCACCGGTCCGGGGCGCTGCAAGCGGCCCGGCCGGCGGCAGTTGCAACGTCCCGATTGGCGTTGACCGGCGGGGAGGGCGGGACTTTATGGACAGCACCCCGCCATGCACGCCCCCTGCCACGGTTCGATCGACCGCAGTTTCTTCACGCCGGGGATGTCGGGCGTCGAGGAGACGCGAGCCCAGGAGGCAGGCAGGTAGCCAATTTGCCGGTTAACCGGACCAAACGAAAAACCTGCCGCCTCCAAAGCGGCAGGTTTTTTTGCGCCGGCCGGCAGCCGCAACAACGAAGATGAACCCCAGCCCCTGCATCGAGGTTTCGAATCTTTCGAAACGATTCCGGTTTCCGGTGAAGGACCGCCAGCGTTCGTGGCTGGCGAACCTGCTTCGGCCGGAGCGGCGGGAGATCGCGGCGGTGGACGAGATTTCGTTCGCCGTCGCGCCCGGGGAGCGGATCGCCTTCATCGGTCCGAACGGCGCGGGCAAGTCGACCACGATCAAGATGCTGACCGGGATACTGACGCCGACGTCAGGCAGCGCGCGAGTCCTGGGACTCGATCCGAACCGGGACCGCAAGCGCCTGGCGCTCCGGATCGGCACCGTCTTCGGGCAGCGCTCGCAGCTTCTCCCCAACCTCCCGCTGACCGACTCCCTCGAGTTCTATGGCGCGATGTACGATCTCTCGGGCCGGGAGCTCCAGGACCGGATCACGGAGCTGGTGGCGCGGTTCGAGCTGGGGTCGTTTGCCGGACAGCCGGTGCGCAAGCTTTCGCTCGGCCAGCGCATGCGGGGGGAGATCGCCGCCTCCCTGATCCACCGCCCGGCCCTCATCCTGCTCGACGAGCCCACCATCGGACTCGACGTCGTGGCGAAGAAGGCGCTGCGCGACCTCCTCCTGCAGGTCAACCGGGAGCAGGGGACGACGCTCTTTCTCACCTCCCACGACGTCGGCGACATCGAGTCGATGTGCGACCGGACGGTCATCGTGAACCATGGCCGGATCATCCGCGATCTGCCCACGGCGGAGCTGGCCCGCACTTTCGCGCACGAGAAGATCATCGAGCTCTCGGCCCGGTCCGCCTTCGCGGAGTTTCCCGGCCTGCCCGACGGGCTGCGATACGCCGGGATGCTGCCCCAGCGGGCGACGATCGTGGCCGACACCAGCCGGATCGAGACGAAGCGGGCGATCCGCAGCCTGCTCGATCTCTTCGACGTCGAGGACATCAACGTGTATCACGCCGACCTCGAGGCCGTGATCAGGAACATCTATGAAAAGGCTGCGCCTCGTCGGTAAGCTCCTCGCGATCCTCATCAAGGACCGCATCCACCACCCGACGCAGCTCGCGGTGGATTCGCTCCTGATCGTGGCGCGCTGCGGCGTGGTCCTGCTTCTCTACCGCTATGTCTTCGCCCTGCGGGGCGGGGCCATCGCCGGGATCGGCTATGCCGCGGCGGCCTGGAGCATGTTCCTGTATTTTGCCTTCTCCGCGCTCCGGCTGCGCGAGGTCGCCTTCCTGATCATGCGCGACGTCCAGTCCGGCAATGCCGAGGTGCTCCTGGGCAAGCCGATCTCGTACGTGCCGTATCGATGCTGGTGGCAGCTCGGCGCGGGCTTGTACCCGTCGTTCGTCATCACGGCCGCCGGCGGGCTCGCGCTGCTGGCTTCGGTCGGGATACCGCAGGCGATGCGCTCGGCGGCCTTCCTGCCCGGCGTGATCGCGGTTGTCCTCGGCGGCATCCTGCTCTCGCTCCTGCTCTATGCCCTGGTCGGGCTGCTGGCCTTCTGGATCGAGGACATCGCCCCGCTTTACTGGATCGTGGACAAGTCGGTCGTGATCCTCGGCGGGGCCTACCTGCCGGTCGCGATGTTTCCGTCCGCGCTCCGGCGCATCGCGATCTACAGCCCGTTCGGGGCGACGCAATTCCTGACCCACTCGCTCGCCGACGGCTGGACGGCGGAATGGCCCCGCCTGCTGGCCATCCAGCTGGCCTGGTGCGCCCTGCTCGGCGCCGGCGTGGCGGCGCTTTTTGCGCGGGCACAACGGAAGGTGACGATCAACGGAGGCTGAGGATGATGCGGGAACTTCGATTCGCCTGGCGGGCGATCCGGCTGAATCTCCGGAACAGCGCGGAGCTGCGCTCGAGCTTCGCCCTGAGCGCGCTCGGGATGGCGCTGAACAACGTCTCGTTCATCGTCATCTGGGTGACGTTCGTCCGGTCGGTCGGCAACATCGGCGGCTGGACCGCCATGGACATCGTCGGGCTGCAGGGATTCAACGCCATGAGCTTCGGGATCGCGTTTTCCTTCTGCGCCGGCTTCCGGCGGATGGGTGACGTCGTGGCCAGCGGCGCCTTCGACCGGTTCATGCTTTCTCCGACCAACCTCCTGTTGCGCGTGGGCACCTCCTCCTTCGGCGTCTCGGCCGTCGGGGATATTCTTTTCGGCGTCGTCTGCCTGGCGATCTACTGCCGGACGCTTCCGCTGGAGCCGGTCACCTGGGTAGCGGTCCCGGTCCTTATCGCGAGCACGACCGCCGTGATGGCGGCGGCGGCGATCGTCGCGGCCTCGGCCGCCTTCCTGTTCTCGGAGCCGCGGACGGCGATGAATTCGTTTTTCGAACTGTTCCTCACGCCGTCTCTCTTCCATGGCGGCGCCTTCCAGGGCGCAATGCGGTTCGTCTTCACCTTCCTCGTTCCCTCGCTCCTCGTAGGCGCGCTTCCGGTCGAGGTCCTGAAGCAGCAGTCCTGGGGAAAGCTGCTGATGGTCTCGCTCATTTCGGCGGCATGGCTGGCCCTGTCGTTCGTGCTCTTCCGCAAGGCTGTCCGCCGCTACGAGAGCGCCAATTTCTTCACTTTCGGCAGTTGATGCATGCGGTAGTCCAGAGTCTAGAGCCTGCGGTTGTAGGGGCGCCGCTTGCGGCGCCCGGGCGGCTTGGCGCGTTCCGCTACGCGAGCCGCCGCAGTCGCCGTAGCGACTGCAGGCCGATCCGACTCCGATCGGTTGTAGGGGCGCCGCTTGCGGCGCCCGGCATCCGCTAGCGGGACAACTTCAGCTTCTTCCGGCTCTTGTAGTCCTGGACGAAGATGCTGATCACGAGATAAAGCCCGCCCAGCGCGGCCCCGAGGAAGCAGAGGATCGCGAGTCCGGGATAGCCGAAGAGCTCGAAGGGCGTCTGGACCCGCATGAGGAGCGAGGCGCCGACGATCAGCGCGGCGAGGATCACGCCGCAGGTGATCCGGTTGGCGATCTTCTGCATTCCGTCCAGCACCGTCTTCGCATCGACCGCCTTGACCTTCACCTCGAAGTCGCCGTCGCCGAAGGCGTCGATCAGCCGGTTCAACCGCGCCGGGAGCGCGCCGAGAAAGTCCTTCAGCTCGAGGAAGGTGTTGAAGAAGCTCCCTTTGGTTAGGTCGCGCTTCACGCGCCGCGACATCAGCTCGGTGGCGTTGCGCCGGACCGAGGCGTTGGGATCGAAGCTAGGGTCCAGGATCCGTCCGATCTCGTCCAGCTGCATCAGCGTCTTGCCCAGCAGCGTGAGCTCGGTCGGGACGAACAGGCCGTTGTTGCGAGCGGTGCGCGCCACCTGCAGGAGGGTTTGGCCGACCTTGATCTGGTTCAGCCCCTGGTCGCGATGCAGCGCCACGAGATGGCTGATGCGGCGCCGGAATTCCGAGGCGTCGTAGTTCTCCAGCTTCTCGCTCACGCGCGCCACCAGTTCGGCGGCGGTTTCGCCTTCGCCGTCGCTGACCGCCATGATCAGCTTCAGCAGGTCGTCCTGCATGCCGGGGCCGGTGTGCCCGACCATGCCGAGGTCGAGCAGGGCGAGCCGGCCGTCGTCGGTGTAGAAGACATTTCCAGGATGCGGGTCGGCGTGGAAGATGCCGTCGACCAGGACCTGCTTCAGGTAGGCGCGAAACATCTCGTCCACGAGGACGGCCCCGTCCAGGTCCAGGCGCGCCAGCGGGCCGATCGACGTGACCTTCGTCCCGCGGACGTAGTCCATCGTGAGCACCGTCGACCGGGTGTAGTCCATCACCGGCTGCGGCACGACGATGTGCTCGAACTCCCGGAGATTCTCGCCGACCGTGATCAGGTTCTGCGCCTCGCGCAGATAATTCAGCTCCTGCAGGATCGTGCTTCGAAAATCGTCGACCACCGTGGTGAACCGGTACTTCTCGCCGGCCGAGGTGTGGTCGAGCAGGCAGGCGATCTCGTGCAGCGCGTCGAAGTCCTCCGCGATCTGGGGGCGGATGTTCGGGCGCTGAACCTTCACCACGACAGCCCGGCCGTCGCGAAGCGTCGCCTGGTGCACCTGGCCGAGCGAGGCCGCCGCCACCGGCCTGGGCTCGAACGTGCTGAAGGCCTTCGAGATCCTGACGCCGAGCGCGGTGTGGATGGTCCGCTCGACGTCCTCGAAGGGAAATGGCTTCACCTTGTTCTGCAGGCGGGCGAGGGCTCGGGTGTACGCCTCGGGGATGAGGTCGGGCCGGCTGGCCAGGACCTGCCCGAGCTTCACGTAAGTCGGTCCCAGCGCCTCGAGATCGTCGACCAGCTGCTCGGGCGTCACCTCGCCCTTCGGCTGGACATCGCCCTCCGGGATTCCGGCGACCTCCAGCTCGGACGACAGCCGCTTGAACAAATCCGAGCGCCCATACTTCCAGAAGAGGCCGGCGATTTCCCGATAGCGTTTGAGGTAGTTCCCCGAGAGTTTCATGTCATTCCGCTTTACGCGATGGGCCGTGGCCGAACGCAACCGACCCGGGTTTGAAGGCGGGGTTCGCGCCTCCCGTGCGGCACCGGCCCGCCGATCGACGGTCGATTGCGGCGCATGCAGACGAGCTCGACGACCCGGCGCCCCCGCCAGAGGGGCCATCGGAGGCTTGTCGCCAAAACCGGCGCGCGGCGGGATCCGCGGATCGGCGTCCGCATCACCCGGATCGCGCGGCGGACGCTCAAGGCCTTTGGCGAGGACAATATCTCGCGGCTTGGCGCCGCGCTGGCCTATTACACCACCGTCGCCGTCGCCCCGCTCCTGGTCCTCGCCATCATCCTCGCCGGCGCGGTCTTCAGCGAGGATGCCGCCCGCTCGCAGGTGGTCGGCGAAATCGAGAGCCTGATCGGTCCCCAGGCGGCGGCGGCATTGAACGACATCCACAGTCCGCTGGCGTCGAAGAGCGGGACGGCGGCGACGGCGATCGGATTCGTCACCATGATCTTTGGCGCGCTCGGCGTCTTTCAGCACCTGCAGGATGCCCTCAACGCGATCTGGCGAACCCGTCCGCGCCCGGGGGTGGAGGGCTTCTGGAATCTCGTCCGGCGGCGCGTGTTCTCGGTGGCGACCGTCCTGATGTCGGGCTTCATCCTGATGGCGTCGCTGATCGCCAGCGCCCTGCTGAACTTCCTCGCCGCCAGCGCGCTCAGCTCCTACGGCCTGCCGGCCGGAGTCATGGAGTCGATAAACACCGCCTTCTCCCTTTTCGCCGCCACGCTGCTGTTTGCGCTCATCTTCAAGCTCCTGCCGGACATCAAGATCAGGTGGCGGGATGTCTGGCTCGGCGCATTCGTCACGGCCGTGCTGTTTACGGCGGGCAAGACCCTGCTCGGCTTCTACATCTCGAAGGCCAACATGACGTCGACCTACGGCGCCGCCGGATCGCTCATCGCGCTCCTCGTCTGGTGCTACTACGCCGCCCAGATCGTCTTCCTCGGCGCTGAGGCCACGCGCATCACGGCGCTGAGCAGGGGAGGGCGGGATTTCTCGGCGCTGGAGGAGCCCCAGCAGAAATCGACCTGCACGCTGGAGCACCACGCCATCGAGCGCCCCGAAAGCTGAAGCCGGCGGCGGCTCTCAACTTTCGACTAGTTGTAGAACATCGCCTCGTTCGTCTGGAATAGCGCGTGGGCCAGCTTGGTCCACGCGTCGACGGGCCGGCGGTCGGTGAAGGCGGCGGCCCCGGGCTCCGCCTGGAAAACGCTCCGGCCGCGGGGATTCGCGGCCGCGCGGGCGGCCTGCTGCACCTGCTGCTGCGCGGCGCGCGACGCCGCCTGGGTGCGCGGAGTGGCACGCGGCGTGTCGAGCGAAGTGCCGTCCGGATTCGCCGCGATGTAGCGGAAGCAGAGATCCATCTCCGCGGCGGTCGGCGCCCGCTGGAAGATCGAATAGTAGAGCGACTCGATCCGCTCGCGATCGGTGGGGAGGGCGGCGAATTCCGGATCGTGCGTCAGCCTGCGGGCCGCCTCGATGACCAGCGTCCCGTTCATGAGGAAGAGCGACTGCTGCGGCACGATCGTCAGGTAGCGGCGGCCGGAGGGAACGCTCGGGTTCGGGAAATCGAACTGGGTCAGGATTTCCGCCGTGTTCGAGCGGTCGATGTAGGCATAGACCGCGCGGCGGGTGGTGAATTCGGCGCTTTCGATCCGGACGGAGGGGCCGCCGATCTTCGGGTCGAGCGTGCCGGCGAAGAGCAGCAGGGCGTCGTGGACCTGCTCAAAATCGAGGCGCCGCGGGCTGAATCGCCAGTGCAGCTTGTTGTCGGGATCCTTCTCGAGCGCCGCCGCGTTCAGGTCGCCCGCCTGGCGGTAGACGGCGCTCATCACGATCAGCCGCTGGAGCTTCTTCACCGACCAGCCTTCCTCCATGAAGCGGGCGGCCAGGTAATCGATCAATTCCGGGTGGGTCGGAGGGCTGGACATGTTCCCGAGGTCGTCGGGTGTCGCGACAAACCCCTCGCCAAAGTGCTGCTGCCAGAGGCGGTTCACCAGCACGCGGGCGGTGAGGGGATTCGTCGGGCTGGCGATGGCCTGCGCCAGCTCGTAGCGCCCGCTGCCGTTCGTCCATACCGGCCGATTTTTCGGATCGGGCGAAAGCACCTCGAGGAAGCGCCGGGGGACGACGTCTCCCTTGTTCTGGGCCTCGCCGCGGATCAGGACGGGATAGTTCTGCGGGCGCGGCACATCGCCGAGCACGTTCGCCCGCGGGGGTGCGCCGGGGTCGGTCATCTCGAGGTCGACGATCTTCTTCTGGAACTGGCCGAGGTTGCGCTGGAGTTCCTTCTGGCGCAGGGCGATGTCGTTCGCGCTGAGGGCGGTGGGGGCGGCGGCCGCCATGGCCATGCTGGCGCCCGCATCCATCCCGTTCATGGAGTTTCCCATGTCGCTCATCCCGGCCTGGGCTGCGCCCGCGGCCGGCCGCTGGGCGGCCTGCGGGCCGGCGGCGCGCCCGCGGGCGGCGTTGGGATTCGCCGCCGCCTTGATTGCCGCCGGGGGAGGCCCGCCGCGCCGCGCGGCCCGCAGGGCCTGCTGTTCCGCCGTGAGGTCGGCTTCCTCTTTTTTCAAGGCGTCGACCTTTGCCAGATAGGCCGTCAGCTCAGGCGTCTGGACCAGGGGATTGACGATCGGCTCCGCCCAGATGCTCGGAGGGAATGCCGTGTTGGCGAACACGCCGTAGAGAGAGTAGTAGTCCTTGGTCGGAATCGGGTCGAACTTGTGGTCATGGCACCGGGCGCAGGTGACGGTCATGCCGAGGAAACCCTTGGTGGTGACGTCGATCTGGTCGTTGATCACGTCGTTGCGATTTCCGTCGAAGGTGTTCCCGAGCGTGAGGAATCCGAGCGCCGCCTGGATCGACGGATTGGGCTGCGGGCCGGGCTTGCCCTTGGAGAGCTGGATGATCCGGTCCGCGGCGAGCTGCTCCATGATGAACTGGGTCCAGGGCTTGTCCTTGTTGAACGCGTCGATGACGTAGTCGCGATAGGTCCAGGCGTACGGGAATCGCGGATCGTCCTGGCCCTTTGGGTCGCCCTTGGTGTCGGCGTAGCGCGCGACATCCAGCCAGTAGCGGCCCCAGCGCTCGCCGTACTGCGGCGAGGCGAGGAGGCGGTCGACGACGTGCGCGTAGGCGTCGGGTGAATTGTCGGCCAGGAAGGCCTGGACCTCAGCCTCGGTCGGCGGGAGCCCGATCAGATCGTAGGTGACCCGGCGGATCAGCGTCCGCTTGTCCGCCGGGGCATTCGGCGAGAGTCCGGCCGCCTCGAGTTTATCGAGGATGAAATTATCCACCGGCGTCTGGACCCAGGCGGTGTTCCTGACCGCGGGAACCGCGGGCTTCTTCACGGGCTGAAACGCCCAGTGGGCCTTGCCGACGCCGCCGTATTTCGAGGAGCTGCCCTCGGCCGTGAGCGATCGCGGGTCGGGTGCGCCGCGGCGCACCCACTCGGTTAGATCGGCGATCTGCTGGTCGGACAGCTTCCCGTCGTCCGGCATCTGCAGTTCCTTGTCGTCGTAACGGATCGCCTGGATGAGCATGCTGTCGTCCGGCTTGCCCGGCACGATGACGTCGCCGTCGTTGCCGCCGTGCATCCACCCCTCGCGCGTGTCGAGGAGGAGCCCGCCCTTGACCTTGTCCGCCGACTTGCTGTGGCACTTGTAGCAGCGGTCGACCAGGATCGGCCGCACCTTCGTCTCGAAGAACTGGAGATCGTCCGGCGATATCTTCGGTGGCGCATCGACGACCGCCGGCTGCGGCGCGGGTGCGGCCGCCGCGGCCCAGGCGGGTCCGGAACAGAGGAGGGCGAAGACGGCGAGAAACCCGCCCCGGATCCGCCGGCCGCTCAATGGGCATTGGTCGTTGGACATCGGTCGATCTGCTCCGCGATTCGCGATTCGGAAATTCGGGTCCGGGGTTGCGTCCGCCCTCAGGCGAGTATCGGGCGGACCACGTTCCCCGCCACGTCGGTCAGCCTGAAATCGCGGCCGTTGAAACGATAGGTGAGCTTCGTGTGATCGAATCCCAGGCGGTCGAGGATGGTGGCGTGCAGGTCGTGAACATGGACCTTGTCCTTGATCGCCTCCGCGCCGAGTTCGTCGGTCGCGCCGTGGACGACCCCGCCTTTCACGCCGCCGCCGGCCATGACGGTCACGAACGCCTTGTTGTTGTGGTCGCGGCCGGGATTGTCGTAGCCGTTCCGATCCTTCGTCGGCTTGCGTCCGAATTCGCCGCCCCAGACGACCAGGGTCGAGTCGAGAAGGCCGCGCTGCTTGAGATCGGCGAGAAGCGCCGCCAGCGGCTTGTCGATCTCGTTCGCCTTGGTCTTGATCCGCACTTCCAGGTCCTGGTGATGATCCCAGCCGTCGTGCCACACCTGTACAAACCGGACTCCGCGCTCGACCAGCCGGCGGGCGATGAGGAGCTGCTTCGCCTGCGGTAGCATCTGGCCCTGGGGATTGGTGCCATAGGCCGTCCGCGTCTCGGGCGTCTCCTTGTTGACGTCGAAGGCGTCGGTCGCGGCGGTCTGCATCCGGAACGCCACCTCGAAGGACTCGAGACGCGATTCGAGGGCCGCGTCCGCCTGCGCCGTCTGCGAGCGCATCGCGTCCAGGGCGCGGATGAAGTCCATCTGCCGCCGCTGCTCCTGCGGAGTGAGGTACTGGTTCTGGATGTTCTGCAGCATCTGCGTCACCGCCTGGGCCTGGGTGTTGACGCTTGTCCCCTGGAAGACGCCGGGGAGGAAGGCGGACTGGTAGTTTGCCGCGCCGCCCGGGGGAAGCCCGCCGCTGCGCAGGGAGATGAATCCCGGCAGGTTCTGGTTCTCCGTTCCCAGGCCGTAAATCGTCCAGGAACCGAGGCTCGGCTTCGGGATTCGCAGCGAACCGGTGTTCATGAACACGGTGGCGACATCGTGCGCCGGGATGTCGGTGTACATCGAGCGGATGATCGCAAGATCGTCCACATGCTGACCGATGTTCGGGAAGAGTTCGCTGACCTCGATCCCCGACGCACCCATCTTGTTGAACTTGAAGGGCGAGCCGTAGGCGATGCCGCCGTCCGCCAGCGTCTTTCCGTCCATCCGGACGAGTTCCGGCTTCGGATCCCAGGTGTCGACGTGCGAGGGCGCCCCCTGGGCAAAGATGTGGATGACCGCCTTGGCGTGGGGCGCGAAGTGCGGCGCGCGCGGTGCCAGCGGCCGGGGGCCGGAGACGCCGGCCGGGTTGGGCGCCGCGGCGCCGAGAAGGTAGCCGGGGTCGATGATCGTGGCGAGGCTGAGCGCCCCGATTCCCATGCCCACCCGGCTCAGGAACTGCCGGCGTGTCAGGAAGTAATCCTCCAGATCGGTCGAAACGCCGCAGCAATGATGATGATTGTGGTCAGCAGACATCGCGCCTTCGGGGGTTAAGTTTAGGTTAGTCCAGGGGACGTGGTTAGTGCAATCCGGTTTCAGAGATTACCGCCACCGTCGCCCCCGCGTTACCAGGTCCCGCGGCCGGCTACGCTCCCTGGCAGTTTTCATGACACAGCTCGGCGGGGCCAGCTCGACCCCAAAAGGCAAACCCTGACCCCTTAATCAAGGGGTCAGGGTTTGCCTTTTGGGTGTTTCGCGCGGCGTAACTCCCGGAACGCGGCGAGCCCGAAGGGATCGCCCGATGCCATCAAAGTGCGGCGGCGAGAATCTCCAGGAGCTCCGGCTCGTTCAGGAGGATCGGATTTCCCTTCATGCTGCTCGAGGCCGCCGCCGCTTTCACGATCGCCGGCAGATCCGACGGGCGGAGCCCGTATTGCCCGAGCCGCGGAATCCCGAGGCTGGACACGAGCGACGACAGCGCCGCAATCGCGTCCTCGGGTCCGGCTTCCGCGCTTCGAGTCAGCAATCGCGCCACCTCGGCATACTTCCCGAGCGCCGGCGACGAAGGCGCCCGCGCGCGGAGCGCCCTGATGTTCAGGGCCGTGGCGTGCGGAAGAAGGGCGGCGCAGACCGCGCCGTGCGGCGCGGCGAAGAGGCCGCCGATCGGCGACGCGAATCCATGCACGGCGCCGAGCCCCGAATTCGCCAGCGCCATCCCGCCGAGGAGACTGGCCAGCGCCATGTCGGCGCGGGCGTCGGCATCGCGTCCATCGCCACAGGCGCGGGGAAGGGCGCGCGCGGCCCGGGCGATGCCGTCGCGGCAGAGCGCGTCGGTGACCGGGTTGGCGCGCGCCGAAGTAAACGGCTCGATCAACTGCGTCAGCGCATCCAGCCCGGTGCTGGCGGTGACCTGCGGGGGCAGTCCCAGGGTCAGCTCCGGGTCCACCAGGGCGACGCGGGGAAGAATGTGCGGACTGCGCAGGCTGACTTTGAGCCTGTGGGCGGGCGACAACAGCACCGCGTTTCGCGTCGCTTCCGCCCCGGCGCCGGCGGTCGTCGGGATGGCGATGCAGGGAAGGCCGGGTTTCGCCAGCGGCTGCGCCCGGCCAACGATCTCGAGGTGATCGAGGAGATCGCCGCCGTTCGCGGCGAGACCCGCCGCCGCCTTCGCCGCGTCGATCGCGCTCCCGCCGCCGAATCCAATGACGAATTCGGCGCGCTGCTCCGTCGCCGCCGTCACGGCGGCGGTCACCGCATCGGTCGTCGGTTCGCCTCCGATGGAAAACACCGCGGACGACACCCCGGCTTTCGCGAGTTGCTCGAGCAGCGGTCCCGCGCGCCCGACGTTCCGCCCCGTGATCACGAGGGCCCTCGAGCCGAACCCGCGGCCGATGCCGCCGATCTCCTTCAGCGTGCCGGCGCCGAAGACGATCCGCTGCGCCGTCGCAAATTCAAACCGGGTCATCCGCCCACGGGACTACCATGAGGCCGGCTCGGGGTAGACGGTCTCGAATTTCACGCTCGCCCTGGTCTCGGCCATGATCGGGTCCACCACCTCGCGCCACGCCTTGTAGTGCGCCGTCTCCTTGTGCGCCGCCGGGGCCGTGGCGTTGCGGTAGACCTCGACCAGGATGAATCTCGTCGGGTCGTCCGAATTCTGCGCAAAATCGAACCGCGCGACGCCTGGTTCCTTCCGGCTGTTCCGCGCATTCTCGATCGTCGCCGCCTTGAATTTCTCCACCGCGTCCGGCTTCACGCGGATGTTCACCAGCACGAGCAACATGAGCGTACTAGATGACATTTGGCCAGGCGCGACGAGGGGAATTTCCCGCGGCGCCGCGAAAGCGCGCGAACCGTAGGGGCGGCGCTTGCGCCGCCCGACCGGGCGCCGGCGAGCGGCGCCCCTACACGCGAAAACCGAGCCCGGTTCGGGCGCCGACGAGCGGTGCCCCTACACGCGAAAACCGAGCCCGGTCCGCGCGCCGGCGAGCGGTGCCCCTACGATCGGGCGGTGTCCGACGCCCGAGATTCAATCGGCAGGTCCCACCGGCTGCTGGGTGTGGACGTGCTCGAAATGCTGCACCGTCGGCATGGGGTCGTAGTAATGGTGCAGGAGGCGCCTCCACTCCTGGTATTGCGGCGACTGCCGGAAATTGACCGTGTGCGCCTCGAGCGTTTTCCACCGCGCGAGGAAGATGTACCGCCCCTTCTTCTCGAGGCAGCGGTGCAGCTCGTGCCCAATGTAACCTTCCGTCGCGGCGATGAGCGGCGATGCCAGGGCGAAGTCGCGTTCAAACGCGGCTTCCTCGCCGGGCTTCACATCGAGGACAATGGCTTCGAGGATCATGATGAGTCGTGCGGTTGCGAAATCGGGACTATCAGCTGATGCCGGGCCTACTTCCCCCGGAACGCGGCTGTGACATCCTTGGCCGGGATCATCTGACCGACGCAGGCGGCGGCGCCGGATTCCGTCCAGCGCACTAGCGCCGCGGTCGGCCCGAGTTGGGCGATCAATCCATAGTAAGTGGGTCCGGCGCCGGCGAACAGGACCGGGCTGCCTTCGGTCGAGACAACCCTGCAGGTGAAAAGCGAGGTGACGGCCATATTCCGTCCCGCGAGCGATATTGTCTGCCCGCTGCGCAGCGCCGCCAGTTCGTAGCCGGTGTTGCCGGGGGGCAGTTCCGCGGGCCACAGCAGAAACCACTCGGATGAGTCGCCGCGCGGGGCCTCGACGAGGAGCCCGGCTTCTCCGTCGCCGCGGGCCACGGCGTATTCGTGACGACTGAAGCGCCGGGCCGGCGAATTGACGAAGACTGTGGCGTGGCCGGTGACTTCCACCGCGTCGCGCCCGAGCACGGCCTTCATCCCGACCTGGATTTCGGATTTCGGGAGCGACTGGACGGCGGCGGGTCCGCGGGTCTGGTTGTTGCGGTGCTGCATTGACAGCCCGAAGGCCGCAAATGCCACGAGAATAGCCACCATTGCCAGGCCCACCCGGTTGCCCGCGCCGGATGTGAACGAGCCCGCGCCGGCGCGCGGCTCAGGCGCCGGCGGGAGGCCGAAGGCGGCAGCGACCTGCGAATTCGGCAGCTTCCGGCCCCTGTAGAGCTCCAGCTCGTCGCCGGTCCAGCTTGCAACCAGCGTCCGGTTGCCGGCGTCGGCGTTGAAATAGTGGGCGATGTCGCCGACCTCCACCCCTTCCGCGGCCTCGCCCTCGATGAAATAGACGCGCGACTCGCTCACCAGGGTGATCCGTCCGCTCGTGCCGTCGATGGTCACATATTCACCCAGCCGCTTCGACTGGGCCTCGGCGACAGTCATCGGCCGGTCGGGTTCGATCAGGATGTACAGGCTCCATTGCGGTCCGTCCTCCGTTTCCTCGTAGACGAGATCCGCGCAGAACCCCGCCGCGTCGTCGACGAGGTTGAACTCCGTCCAATAGTACGTCTCGCCCGCCTCCTGCATCCCGACGAGGGTGCGGCCGGCGACGCGGCACCGGTGGCCGTCGAGGGTGCCGGTCATGCCGACGCGCAGTGCGGTGGGATTGGCCGTGTTCACGCGGGCTCGAAGAAATGCGGCACGAACCGGCTAAGGTTGCCGGTGATGCGGCGCGAATCCTCGCGGAGGCCCAAGCCGGCTGGCTCGTGGTCGACGATCCAGACGCCGCAGACCGGATGGTTGCCGTCAAAATCGCGCAGGTCCGCCGGCTCCTGGAAAACGAAACCTTCGCTGCCGTAAGCGCCCTCCGTCGCCTCGAGCGTGGTCCCGCCCTCCACCCAGGTGACGTTCGCGCCTTCCCGGCCTAGCTTCGGCTTGCGGACGAATCTCGGGCCGAGCGGCTCGGCCGATTCGTAGGCCGGAAGGAGGTTCGGATGGCCGGGGAAGAGCTCCCAGAGGACGGGCAGGATGGCCTTGTTGCTGAGCAGCATCTTCCACGACGGCTCGAGAAACTGGATGCAGTCGCGGTCGAGAAGCCGCCCGAACTCCTCCTGCCAGAGCCACTCCCACGGATACAGCTTGAAGCATCGGCTGATCGGCGCCGCTTCCAGGTCGACGAACTTTCCCCGGCGTTCGTCCCAGCCAATGTCGTCGATGAAGATCGACCGGGTCTCGAGGCCCGCCTGCAGGCAGGTGTCCCGGAGGTAAGTGACGGTCTGCTCGTCCTCGGCGTGTTCCCGGACGCCGCAGAAATGGACCGGCGACGCCGTCGGGGTGACCTGGGCGAGGCGGCGCCAGGCCGCAATCAGCCGCTCGTGGATCGAGTTGAACTGGTCCGCGCCCGGTCGCGTGTCCTGCAGCCAGTACCATTGTGCGACGGAGGCCTCGACCAGCGCCGTCGGCGTGTCGGCGTTGTACTCGAGCATTCGCGGTTCGCCTGCGCCGTCGAAGGCCAGGTCGAAACGGCCATAGAGGCTGAAGTCGTCGCGTTCCCAGGAACGGAGGATCGCCGGAACCGCCGCCCCGGGAATGCGGAGGCGATCCCACCATCCGTTCCGGATCACGGCCCCGGCCGCGTCGATGCACATGAAATGGAGCGCGCGGGCCGCCTTCTCGAGCCGATCCACCTCGGCCGCGGTCAGCTCGTAGCAGGCGGACTCGTCCCAGTACGGACCGCTCTCGTGCGAGTGGTAGGTCAGGCCGATCGCCTCGACGCGGGCGGGCCAATCCGGGCGCGGACTGCAGCGGTGCCGTAGCATCAGCTGTGCAGGTAGAGACCGCTCGACGTGCCCCCGAATCCGCCGCGGACGATATCGGTGCGCGTGGATTCGGCGAGTTGCGCCGCCTGGGCGGTCGGCGAGGAGACGTTGATGATGCTCCGGTACGGCGCCGGGCCCCATTGTCCGCCGTAGAAGTACATCCGGCGCTGGCCGTCGTAGAAGTTGTACGGCTGCGGATAGAAGGCGAAAAAGGGCGCGTGATAGTAGCCGACTCCGGCCACGTGGTAGTCGTTGGCGTAGACGCTGTCCGTGCTGATTGCCGCGGGCGCGCCGGACGAGGGGCCGCAGGAGCTGAGCGCGCCGGCGGAGATTCCGCCGAGCAGGATGAGCCTGATGTTGCCGCTCTTCTTCATCGCGACCCGGGTGCTCCCCTCGGAATCTCCGCCACTCGGCGGACTCCGGGATTCGTCCTCATCCCAGCATCGACGCGGCGATGATGATGCAGACGCCCAGGATCACCGCGGCGGCCACGAGGGCGGCGGCGACGTTCCGGTTCTCGACGATCTCCCTCGTGAGGTCGCCGGGCGTGCACTTGTCGAACAGCTTGTATCCGACGATCGCCATCACGATGCCGACGCCGGCAAACAGGACCATGTAGGCCACGGCCGTGAGGAGGTTCTGCGCGTGCCACGAAGGGCCGGCGGGCGCGTCCGCGGCGTTCAGCAGGGAAGGCAGGCTCAGGGCGGCCGCCGGCAACAGGGCAATGGCTTTCTTGTTCATGGGGTTCAAATTGATCTCACGCCGGGATCGGCACGTCGAGCGTGGCGGCGACGGCGCGGAGGAGCTCCACTTCCGGCGCACGCAGCACGTTGTCGGCCGAAACGGTGTGCGCGGCCGCGACCAGCATCCGCTGCTTGATGATCGGCGAGGCGGTCGCGAGCCTGTCGAGGGCGGCACCGAGCGCGGGCAGCCGGCTCGACTCGGGCGGCTGCAGCCGCAGGTCGCCCTCGATCAGCTTGATCTGCGCCGCGCCGGCGTCGAAGGCCGCCTGGACGTCCTCCTCGACCGATCCGGAGCGGGCGAGGGCGGACAGCACGGTGGAGATCTCGCCCACGACGGCGTTGAAGGAATAGATCTGGATGACCGTCGCGTCCGGTTTGCGGCCGAGGTCGAGCGCGCGTTGGACCGTCTTCTGGAGCGCAAACTCGAACGGAGACACGCTTTCGTCCGAAAGGATGATCGCGTCGAGCGTGCCGAGAAAGCGCTCGATCGTCGCGGCCGGAAGCGATCGCAGGGCCGGCTGCGCGAGCTGTGCCAGGGGCAGCCGCTGTTCCGCGCGAAGGGCGGGGAGAACCGGCTCGATCCGGCGCAGGGCCGCCTCGACCTGCGGGCCCGCCTGCTCCGCGACGAGCCGGAGCTGGCGGCTGCGAAGGTCAGGGGTTTCGGCAAGCAGAAGCCCGTAAATCAATGCCATCGCGCTGTCCGGCCCGCGCGCCGCCTCCCGGAGGATGTCAGGCAGGCCCTGGAGCAGGAGCTGGGCGTCGCGCACCTGCTCCAGCGTGAGAGTGCCCGCGGAGGCCACGACCGCCTGCGGATTCTGCAGGCGGGTGCGGGCGGCGGTCCGCGCCAGCGCCCCCGGCGCGAAGCCCGCCACGTCGGCCGGATGCCCCTTCCTGGTCCAGGGCTCGTGCTCAACATCGACGACTTCGGCCGGCTCGATGTATTTCCCGTCAAAGGCTGGGTCGATCGCGCGGATGCGCTCGTCCAGCGGCGGGTGTGTCGCCCAGAGCCCGCCAAACGCGCTCCCGAAAGCCTGGGCAAAGAAGAAGTGCCCGATCGCCTCGCTCTTGGTCGTCTGGATCGACGAACCCAGCGCATAGCCGCCGATCTTTCGCAGGGCGTTGACGATGCCCGACGGATTTCGCGTGAACTGCACCGAGGAGGCGTCGGCGAGGAATTCCCGCTGGCGCGAGACGGCCGCCTGGATGAGGCGCCCGAAGAAATAACCGGTATACCCGATGATCAGGAGCCCGATCCCGAGGGCGAGGATCAGCGCCACCCCCTGTCCGCCGCCCTTGCCGCGCGACGAGACGCGAACCCGGCCCCGGCCGAGGCCTTCGAGGATTCCGCGCCCGGCCAGCCCGATGAGCAGGATCCCGAAGATGAGGGCGCCGATGCGCATGTTCAGCCGCATGTCGCCGTTCAGGACGTGGCTGAACTCGTGGCCGATCACGCCCTGCAGTTCCTCGCGATTGAGCTTTTCCAGGGTGCCGCGCGTGACCGTGACCACCGCGTCGTTCGTCGTCAGCCCCGCGGCAAAGGCGTTGATCGCGGGCTCGTCCTCGAGGATGTAGACCGTCGGCACCGGGACGCCGGAGGCGAGGGACATCTCCTCGACCACGTTGAGCAGGCGGCGGCGCGCGAGGTCGGCCGAGCCGGGGTCGACCCGGGTCGCGCCCAGGCCCTCGGCGACGGCCGCGCCGCCGCCGCGGTACTCCGCCCACTTGACGCCGGCCCCGATGGATACGACCAGGAGGGTGCCGGCGGCCACCGCCGCGAAGATCCCCGGCTGCCAGGCGCCGCCGCCAATCTGGCTGCGGAAGATCAGCATCGCCACGGTATATCCCGCGAAGATCGTCCCGATCACGGCCAGCGCGAAGAGCACGACCAGCCGGCCGGTGCGCTTCCGGGCGCGCGCCTGGGCCTCGAAGAAATCCATTCTCTAACTCACCAGCCGCATCGTCAGCGGATACCGGTAGCACTGCCCCTCCGAGGCCTTGACCGCGGCGATGACCGACAGGATCAGCGCGGCGATCGCCAGGGCACCCACCAGGAAGAATCCGACGACCACGAACATGAGCAGGCAGCAGACGAGGCCGTAAATCAGGACGGAAATGTGGAAGTTGAGCGCCTCGCGCGCATTCGCCGCCACGTACTCGCTGTCGTGCCGCATCACCAGGTACACGACCAGCGGCAGGATGAATCCGACGCCGATGAAGGTCGACAGGTGACAGAGAACGGACCACAGCCGGTCGTTCGCCGCCGGCCTGGCCGCGCCGGAACCTGTTTCAACCGCGGGTTCCATGGCCGTCAGGTAAACTGGACCTTGGGCGCGGCACGCTCCGCCGCGTCCTCGATCTGGTACAGCTGCGCCTCGGTGAAGCCGAACATCCCCGCCAGCACGACGGTGGGGAAGCTTTCCCTCCTCGTGTTGTAAGCCATCACGCTGTCGTTGTACGACTGACGGGCGAAGGAGATCTTGTTCTCGGTCGAGGTCAGCTCCTCCGTGAGCTGCAGCATGTTCTGGTTCGCCTTGAGGTCGGGGTACTGTTCCGAGACGACCATCAGCCGGCTCAGCGCGCCGGTCAGGCCGGACTCGGCGGAGACCAGGTTCCGGACCGCGCTGGCGTCGGCCGGGTTGGCGGCGGCGGACTGCGACGCGGCGTAGGCGACGTTGCGCGCCTTGATCACGGCCTCGAGGGTCTCGCGCTCGTGCTTGAGGTAGCCCTTGGCGGTCTCGACCAGGTTCGGGATGAGGTCGTATCGCCGCTTGAGCTGGACGTCGATCTGGGCGAAGGCGTTCTTGAAGCGGTTGCGGAGAGTGACGAGCGTGTTGTAGATCCCGGCGACGGAGGCGCCGATGACCAGCAGGACGACGATCAGGACGATCGCGACGATGAGAGCGGTGCTCATGCAGCAGTTGAGAGTTGAGTGTTGAAGGCTGAAAGCTCCGGCCGGCCGGCGGCTTCCAACCGGGGCATTCAACTTTCCGGCCCGCGCCCGCGCGAGCGCGAACTCGTTACAAGGCGGTTGATTGTTTCCAATGGCGGGCCTTACTTTCGCTCAGATTCTTGAACCACGGATTCCACGGACAATTGCTGCCGCGCCTGCTGCCTGGCGCGGCCGTCGTCGGAGCCGTTCTCGCCGCGGCGCTTCCCGCCGCGGGCCAGGCGCCGCTGGTCGCCCCGGCGCCGCTGACGGCGGGGGGGCGCGCCACGAACGCGACCGGCACGGTCCTGGAGCAGCTCCAGGATGCGCAGCGCGCCCAGGACGTCGGTCTGCCTTCCATCGCGGTCGAGGAGTATCGCCGGCTGCTGGCGCTCCCGGCCGGCAGCGGCGTCGACCGCACCCAGGTGATTCTTCTGCTGACCGGCGCCCTCCTCGACGCGGGGCAGGTTTCGGAAGTCCAGCCCGTGCTCGATCTCGAGCCCCCGGCTTCCCGCGGGGGGCAGTGGCACCTGCGGGCCGGGCTCGTCGCCGCCTACGCGCGGAACTGGGCGCAGGCGAACGGCGAGTTCAACCTCATCCCCAACCGCGGGGCGGACCTGCGCGATTCCGAGCGCGCCTGGTGGTATTTCGGCAACGGGCTGCTGGCCGAGGCGGACCGCGACTGGGCCCGGTCCAACAGCTTTTACCTCCAGGCCGAGCGCGAGGCCACGTCCGACTACGCGCGGGCGCGCTTTCGTATCGCCGGAATGGATGCGGCCCTGCGCCGCGGCTCGATCACCGACGACGAGATCGCGCGGGCCCGGACCGAGCAGGACCTCGACGCCCGGCTCCGCCTGGCGATGATGCTCGCCGCCCGCGGGCGCACGATCGAGGCCGTGTCCGAGCTCCAGGCCCAGATTCGCGCGCTCTCCGCCCAGGCCTCCGACCTGAACCGCCTGGCCCAATTCCAGCTCGTCCTCGGGCTCGTCGGCGACCGCTCCGTCGGCGGGGTGGGGCGCAACGTCCTCTACCAGGTGATACGCGCGGCCACCCCGCCGGAGGGCCCGCTCTTCCAGCGCGCCGCCCTGCAGGTCGTGGCGCGGGCCTCCGTCTCGGGCGAGGCGCGCGACGACTTTGCCCGCCGGCTCGACGAGATGATCGCGGGGCCGACGCCGGCGGCCGAGTCCATCCGTCCCGACCTGCTCCTCCTGCGGGCGCAGCTCGAGACGCAGGACGGGCGCTTCCAGCAGGCGGACGCCGATGCGAACGAGATCCTGCGCCGGTATCCCGATTCCGGGCTCAAGGCGCACGCCCTCGGCGTCCTGGTCGAGACTTCCTGGCAGCGGGCGCGCTTCCGCGACGCCGCCGCCCATGCCTCCGACGCGCGCCGCGAGATCGCCGGCGGCCCGGCCCATGCGGCCCTGGGCCTCGTGATCGCGGAGGCGTATTTCCGGACCGGCGACGACTACCGGCTGGCGGCGGACGCCTACGCCGCGGTCGCGGCCGAGCCCCCCGCCGGCATGTCGGTCGCCGACGTCCTCTTCCAGCGCCTCCTGGCGGAGATCCGGGCGGCGCAGCTCGACCCGCGCGTCCTGCGCGAGCGCGTCGTCCCGCTGGTGGACGAGACCGAGGCGAATCCCGCCTTCGACCAGGCCAGCCGCTGGCAGACGGAGTGGAATCTCGAGCAGGCCTTCCTGCGCGCGGGGGACCCGGCCACCGCCTACTCCCGCCTGACCCGTCTGCTCGACACCGACCCGGCGTCGCCGGCGCTTCCGCTCGCGCTGCGCGCGCGGATGGAATGGCTGCTGGCCAGGCTGGCCAAGGACACCGGCCGGCCGCAGGACGCGATTCAGCGCGCGGAGAAGATCGGCACGATGGCCGGCGTCGAGCCGGAGATCCTCGCCATGGCCGAGATGGTCCGGGGCGAGGCGCTGCTGGCCCTGAATCGCGAAGCCGACGCCGCGGCCGCCTTCGAGAACCTGCGGAAGAAGTATCCGGGCAGCGGCGCGGCCGAGGCCTCCTACCTGGCGCAGGCGGCCGACTACGAGGACCGCGAGAACATTGTCGAGGCGGAGCGGCTGCTCAACCAGCTCGCGAGCGAGTTTCCCCGCAGCGCGTATGCGCCCGCGGCGATCTTCAACGCCGCGGCGCTGGAGGAGAAGCTTGGCCGGCCCGACGACGCCTACCGCCGGCTCGAGGACATCCCGACCAGGTACGCCGACAGCAAGTTCGTCATCGCCGCGCGCGAGAAGCAGGGCGAGCTCCGGCAAAAGGCGGGCGACTACGCCGAGGCCGAGCTGCACTACAACCAGATCATCGACCGGCTTCCGCCCAGCAACGAGCATTACCAGATCGCCAAGCTCAATCGCGCCGACCTGTACCGCGTCGCCGCCGCCTCCGACCCGGGCAGCAGGAACAAGGCGCTGGTCGACTACAACTCGCTCGCGACGGCCGCCGGGGCGTCGCCGGATATCCGGATCCAGGCGGGCTACAAGTGGGGCAATCTCCTCTTCGATGCGCACGATTATCCGGAGGCGCAGCGCGTGTGGTGGGATTTCGTGGTTCGCCCGTTCCTGGTCGAGCGCCGACCGGACTCGCCGGAGCCGACCGATGGCGGCCGCTATTTCCTGGCGAAAACCCTCTTCGACCTCGCCTCGCTCTATGCCGCGCAGAAGAAGCCGGACGAGTCGCGGCGGACGCTGCAGATGGTGATCGACGCGAATCTCACCGAAGACGCCACGCGGGAGGCGCGCGCGCGGCTTGGCCTGGAGGCGCCCGCCGGGCCCTAGCCTCCGATGCCCGCCACCGAGATCAATCTTTTGGCGCAGGGTGGGGGAATCGTCTGGTTCCTGCTCGCCCTGGCGACACTGCTGCTGGTCCTCGCGATCGAGCGGATCATCTATCTGCACCGGCGGCAGATTCGCGCGACCATGTTTGTCGACGGGATCAAGAACGCGCTTTCGAAGCGACGGCTGGTCGAGGCGCTGACGGTTTGCGAGGAGACCCCGGGCCCGGTGGCGGCCGTGACGAAGGCGGCGCTGCTCCACGCCGGGGATCCGGCGGAAACGCTCCGCTTTCACGTGCAGGAAGCCGCCATCGTCGAGCTGCCGGCGCTGGAGCGACGTCTCGGAGGCATCGCGGCCATCGCCCAGGTGGCGCCGCTGGTCGGCCTCCTCGGCACCGTGCTGGGAATGGGATCCACCTTCCTGGAGTTCAGCCGGGACAACTACGTGACCTGGCATGCGCTGTCGGACGGCATGTGGCGGTCGATCCTGAGCACGGCGGGCGCGCTGCTCCTGGCCATTCCCGCCCACCTCATCTACCATCTGCTTTCCGGCCGTGTCCGCGCCATCGTCCGCGACGTCGAGTGGGCCGGGAACGAGATCATGCGCTATCTGCTCACCGAATACCGGACCGGTGAACGCGAAGCGGAGCCGGGGAATTCCCCGCCGTGACCCGGCCGCCCCCGGTATGCTGACGCGACCCCTCGACCTGGTTTCCCGGCTCCGCCCGGTCCCGCGGAGCTTCGACTCGCTGCTATATATAAGTGTGGCGCTGGTCGGCCTGCAGATGGCGCTCTTCGGCTCCCGTTTCATCCTGTCGCCGGCGCTGCCGGTGGATTTCCAGCCCGTGCGTGTCCCGGCGGATCGCGGCGTGCCGACGACCGACCGGATCGACGTCACCCGGACGGGGATCATCGTCACGGAAGACGGGCTCAAGACCCTGCAGGACCTTCCCGCCTGGCTTCGGCAGCGGGCGGCCCAGAATCGGGAACCCACGCTGCTGATCCTGCTGGAGAACGGTGTGCCGTCGGACCTGGTCCTCTCGCTGAACGCGATCGCGGCCCAGGCCGGTTTCAAGACCACCTTCGGCTACAATAACCCGGCGCCGCCCCGGCCCGGTCTCGCCACGCCCTCCCGATGAAGACCGCCCGGACTGCGGGACCGGAATGGGGGACCTGGCTCGTCTCGGTGGCGATCGCCGGCGCACTGGCCGCCGCCGCCGTCTCGCTCTTTCCTCTCCGCCTGCGGCTGCCGCCGCCGCACCCCGCCCCAACCGGACCGGCCGTCGTCGTCTTTCGGCCCGCCCCGAGCGCGTCGGCGGATTTCGCCGATCCCGCCGTCCTTTACATGCTCAATCGCTGGAGCGCGAAGCCCCGGGCCCTCGCCGACGATGCCATTGAGCGACCGGGGGATACGTTACTCCTTCCCATCGAGGGAAGGCTGGCGGTCGGGCCGGTCCTTCGGCTGGAGCTGCCTCCGCCGGTGCCCGTTCCCGACAGCCCGGCGGGAGTATTGGACGTCGGACCGCCGCTCGCCCCGTATGCCGGCTTTGGGCGCTCGGACATCGCTCTGCCGGTCGCCGCGGCCCGCGTCGCGCTGGTTCAGGCCTTTGACATGGGTGACGGACGCCCCGTCGGTCGCTGGCCGATCGTCTCCGCCCCGGTCCCGACGGCGGCGCGGGATTGGAAACCGCTCGAATTCTCGATTGTCGTCGATCTCGCGGGCCTCGTGGGGAAGCCCTCCCTGGTCTCCAGCTCAGGGGTGCCCGAGGTGGACCGGTTCTTCAGGGACTATCTCGAGAATACCCTGCGGGTTGGCGCCCAGCTGGAGGCCGGAAGCTACCGAATCCGGGTCGAACCGTGACCGCCCCGAAGAGGCTCGCTTCCGCGCGCCGGAAAGGGGATATTTTGCCGGCCGGCGAAATAATCGGGCCGGTCCGGTGAAAAAGCGGAGTTTGCTGTTGACGGGCCAAATCGCGAGGGGCACGTTTTGTGCTCTTTTTCGTTTTTTGACCCACAGTCTTGGTCTGCCCAGATAGCTCAGTTGGCAGAGCACGTCCTTGGTAAGGACGAGGTCGCCGGTTCAAATCCGGTTCTGGGCTCCAGGTCAAAAAACTTCGGCGCGAGATTCCACATTTCCCTAATCACTATCAACGTCCAAAACCTCCATGGCTAAAGGCACATTCGAACGCAAGAAGCCGCACGTCAACGTTGGCACCATCGGCCACGTCGACCACGGCAAGACGACCCTCACCACCGCGATTCTGGCGGTTCAGGCACGGAAGGGCCTCGCCGAAGTCAAGTCGTACGCTGACATCGCCAAGGGAGGCACTGTTCGCGACGCCTCCAAGATCGTCACCATTTCCGTCGCTCACGTCGAGTACGAGTCCGACAAGCGCCACTACGCGCACGTCGACTGCCCGGGGCACGCCGACTTCGTCAAGAACATGATCACCGGCGCCGCCCAGATGGACGGGGCCATCCTCGTCGTCTCGGCCGCCGACGGCCCGATGCCGCAGACGCGCGAGCACATCCTCCTCGCCCGCCAGGTCGGCGTACCGAAGATCGTCGTCTTCCTGAACAAGGTCGACCTCATCGACGACAAGGAGCTGCTCGACCTCGTCGAGATGGAGATCCGCGAGCTTCTCACCAAGTATCAGTTCCCGGGCGACACGGCCACGATCATCCGCGGTTCCGCCACGGCCGCCCTCGAGGGCAAGCCGGAGGGCGAGAAGGCGATCGCCGAGCTGATGGCCGCGATCGACAAGGACATTCCCGAGCCCGTCCGCGAGATGGACAAGCCGTTCCTGATGTCGGTCGAGGACGTCTTCTCGATCACCGGCCGCGGCACCGTCGCGACGGGGCGCATCGAGCGCGGCATCGTCAAGGTCAACGACACCGTCGAGATCGTCGGCCTGCGCGACACCACCTCGACCGTCGTCACCGGCATCGAGATGTTCCGCAAGCTGCTCGACAGCGGCCAGGCCGGCGACAACGTCGGCGTCCTCCTGCGCGGCATTGAAAAGGACGGCATCGAGCGCGGCCAGGTTCTGGCCGCCCCGAAGTCGATCACCCCGCACAAGAAGGCGAAGGCGGAGATCTACGTTCTCTCCAAGGAGGAGGGCGGCCGGCACACCCCGTTCTTCAACGGCTACCGCCCGCAGTTCTACTTCCGCACGACGGACGTCACTGGCGTTGTCCACCTGCCCAAGGGCGTCGAGATGATCATGCCCGGCGACAACATCAGCATCGAGATCGAGCTCATCGCCCCGATCGCGATGGAGAAGACACAGCGTTTTGCCATCCGCGAGGGCGGCCGGACCATCGGGGCCGGACGCGTCACCGACATCATCGAATAACGCCTCGCCAAACGCATCAAAGCGCAGCCGAGGCCCGGAATCCGGGACCTCGGCTCGCGCGTCTAATATCACTCAGCACAGGGGTGTAGCTCAATTGGTAGAGTAGCGGTCTCCAAAACCGTCGGTTGGGGGTTCGAGTCCCTCCGCCCCTGCCAACCCAACGAAATGAATAATCCCTTCCGCAAAGCCCGCCTCGTCGTCTCGGAGATGATCGACGAGCTCCGCAAGGCAAGCTGGCCGACCGGCGCCGAGCTGCGCGGTTCCACCGTCGTGGTCATACTCGCCGCGGTCGTCCTCGGGGTTTTCACCAGCATCAGCGACTTCGCCCTCTTCGAGGTCGTCGACTGGCTCACTTCGCTCTCCAGCTGACAATGCCCATGGCCGCCGACGTTTCAGCGCCCTCCGGCGCACAGTGGTTCGCCCTACACACGCTCTCCGGCCAGGAGGGCAAGGTGAAGACGTACATCGAGAAGTTCAAGAAGGCCGAGGAGCTGGACGACTTCATCTTCGAGGTTCTCCTGCCGACCGAGGTCGTCTCCGAGGTCAAGGGCGGCAAGAAGTCGACCAAGGTCCGCAAGCTCTACCCGGGCTATGTCTTCATCCAGATGCGGCTTTACGACGAGGAGAACAAGCTGATCAACAAGCCCTGGTACTTCGTCAAGGAAGTGGCCGGCGTCATCGGCTTCGTCGGCGGGGACAGCCCGGCCGCGCTCCGCCAGGCCGAGATCGACGAGATCAAGGCCCGGGTCGAGGCCGCCAGCGGCAAGGAAGTGCCGAAGGTCCAGTACACCGTCGGCGAAGAGGTGAAGATCAACGACGGCCCGTTCGCCAACCTCAACGGCCGGATCGACGAGATCGATCCCGCCCGGGGCAAGCTGAAGATCTCCGTCTCGATCTTCGGCCGCTTCACCCCCGTCGAACTAGAGTACTGGCAGGTGGCCCGGCTGACCGAATGAAGTGATTTTCGATTTCTGATCCCCGATTCTCGACTGGCGAGCGCCCGTCGGATCGCGGATCGGAAGCGGTCGAAAATCGGGAATCAACAATCGAAAATTTCAAAACATGGCCAAGAAGATCCAAGGATACATTCGCCTCCAGCTTCCCGCTGGCGCCGCCAACCCGGCCCCCCCGGTCGGTCCCGCCCTCGGCGCCCAGGGCGTCAACATCATGGCGTTCTGCAAGGATTTCAACGCCCGGACCAAGGACCAGGCGGGCATGATCCTGCCGGTGGTGATCACCGTCTTTTCGGACAAGAGCTTCACCTTCATCCTCAAGTCCCCGCCCGCCTCGATCCTGCTCAAGAAGGCCGCCAACATCGCCAGCGGCTCGGCCAAGCCCAACCAGGACAAGGTCGGCAAGGTCACGCGGAAGCAGCTCGCCGAGATCTACCGGATCAAGGCCAAGGACCTCAACGCCCGCGACGAGGCGGCCGGGATCAAGATCATCGCCGGCACCGCCCGCAACATGGGCATCGACGTCATCGACTGAGTCTACCAACAGCAACCAAAACGACAACAGCGGGAGCCTCCCGGGGCGCTTGCACCGCAAGGAGTCACAGATGGAAAAACACAGCAAACGATACAGAAACGCCGTCCAGGCGGCCGACCTGACCAGGACCTACCCGCTTCCGCAGGCGGTCGAGATCCTCAACAAGTTCCCGAAGGCGGGCTTCGACGAGACCGTCGAGCTCTCCTTCCGGCTCGCCGTCGACGCCACCTCGGGCGAGCAGAACGTGCGCGGCACCACGCCCCTTCCCAACGGTTCGGGCAAGAAGGTCCGCGTCCTCGTCTTCACGGACGACCCGAAGAAGGCGATCGAGGCCGGCGCGGACCACGCCGGGCTGCAGGACATGATGCAGAAGATCAACGAGGGCTGGCTCGACTTCGACGTCGCCATTGCGACCACCGAGGCGATGAAGCAGGTCCGCACCCTCGCCCGCATCCTCGGCCCCAAGGGCCTGATGCCGAACCCCAAGTCCGGCACGGTCACCGACGACATCCCCGGCGGCATCAAGGCGGTCAAGGCCGGCCGCGTGGAGTTCAAGATGGACAAGACCGCCAACATCGGCGTCGGCATCGGCAAGCGCTCCTTCACCCCGGCGCAGATCGTCGAGAACGCCTCCGCCGTCCTCGAGGCGGTGGGCAAGGCCAAGCCGGCCTCGTTCAAGGGCGGCAATTTCATCCGGACGGTCGCGATCTCCTCGAGCATGAGCCCGAGCGTCCGGATCGATTCGTCCGAATTCAGCAAATACTGAGAGGGAACCCGACCATGAGAGCAGAAAAAAAATTCCTGATCGACGAGGTCGAGAGCCACCTCAAGAAATCCGACTACGTCATCCTGGCCAACTTCACCGGCGCCAGCGTCAGCGACGTCGCCGACCTCCGCGGCCGCCTCGCGCCCGAGAAGGCCGAGTTTCACGTGGTGAAGAACAGCTCGCTCCGCGTCGCGGCGAAGTCGCTCGGCCTCCCCGAGTTCGACTCCTCCCTGGTCGGCCCGACCGCCATCATCGTGGGCGGAAGGAACTCGACCGGCGTCGCCAAGGTCCTGAAGCAGTTCTTCAAGGAAAAGCAGAAGGTCGAGGTCAAGGCGGGCGTTCTCGGCCGGAAGCTGATCACCTCGAAGGAGGTCGAGCGGCTGGCCGACATGCCGTCGATCGAGACGCTCCGCGCGCAGCTCCTCGGGCTCCTCAACCAGCCCGCCGGCAGCTTCGTCCGCGTCCTCAACGCCGCCCCGAGCAGCCTCGTCAACGTCCTCCAGGCCAAGGTTCGCGCCTCGGCCGCGAAGTAGGCCCCGCCGGGCCCTTCTCAACATCCAACCCATCACTTTCGACTTTTTGCGACGCGTCCGCGCGGCGCAGAACTCAACATCAACCGCAGCCGACTAGGGGATACGTCCCTTAAACGCGCACCATCCGGGGCCGCTAGCCCGCCGCAGAAGATCACCATGAGCAACATCACCAAGGATCAAGTCATCGACTGGCTCTCCAGCCAGTCCGTTCTCGAAATCTCGGGCCTGGTCAAGGACCTCGAGACCAAGTGGGGCGTTTCCGCCGCCGCTCCCGTCGCCGTCGCCGCCGCCCCCGCGGGCGGTGGAGGTGGCGCCGCCGCCGCCGCTCCCGCCGAGGAGAAGACCGAGTTCACCGTCGTCCTCGTCGACGCCGGCGCGAACAAGATCGGCGCGATCAAGGAAGTCCGTGCCATCACCGGCCTCGGCCTCAAGGAGGCCAAGGACCTGGTCGAGGGCGCGCCGAAACCCGTCAAGGAGGGCATCGCCAAGGCCGAGGCCGAGGAGATCAAGAAGAAGCTCGAGGCCGCCGGCGCCAAGGTCGAACTCAAGTAACACCCGGTTGGCGATCTCCATCGCACAGATTCGTTCTTTCTCGGGACAGGTCGCGCCCGCGCGCGGCCTGTCCCTTCCCGTCTTCCGGCGGCAGGCGTCCGCCGCCTGACCCGCCCGCCTCCGTCCGCCGATCCCGGCTCCCGTCCAGACTTAAGCTCTCAGCTCCCATCACAATGGCCGACCGCAATCACCACGAGCGCACCAACTTCGGCAAGCTTCGCGAAGTCATTCAGCCGCCCAACCTGATCGAGATCCAGATCACCTCCTATCTCGATTTCCTCCAGAAGGGCGTCCCGGACAAGCAGCGCAAGCCGCAGGGGCTCGAGGCCGTCTTCCGGGAAGTCTTCCCGATCGAGAGCTACGATGCCCGCCTCGTCCTCGAGTACGTCTCGTACACGCTGGGCGACCCGAAGAACAGCGAGATCGAGTGCATCCGCGACGGCATCACCTACTCGGTCCCGCTCTACGTCAAGCTGCGGCTCCGCGAGGAGGACTTCATCAAGGACGAGGAGATCTACATGGGCGAGATCCCGATGGTGACCGAGCGCGGCTCCTTCATCATCAACGGCGCCGAGCGCGTCGTCGTCTCCCAGCTCCACCGCTCCCCCGGCATCGCCTTCGAGGTCACGCCGCACCCGAACGGCAAGCTGCTCCATTCCTTCCGCATCATCCCGGACCGCGGCACCTGGCTCGAGGTGCAGTTCGACAACAACGACCTGCTCTACGTCTATCTCGACCGCCGCCGCCGCCGCCGGAAGTTCCTCATCACCACCCTGCTCCGGGCCGTCGGCTACAGCTCCGACATCGACCTGCTCAATCTCTTCTACGAGATCAAGGACCTCAAGGTCTCCAAGGCGCTGGACATGGAGAACGTCTCCACCCTCGTCCTGGTCGAGGACGCCATCGACGCCCAGAAGGGCGTGGTCCTCGCGCGCGCCTTCGAGCCGCTGACCAAGGCCGTCGTCCGCACCTTCGAGAAGCACGAGATCTCCTCCATCCGCGTCATCGACACCGCGGTCGACGAGGGCGCCCTCATCCGCGCGCTCAAGAAGGATCCGACCCGCAACGAGGAGGAGGCCCTCAAGGAAATCTACAAGCGCCTCCGTCCGGGCGAGCCTCCCACCACCGCCAACGCCAAGGCCCTGCTGAAGCGGCTCTTCTTCGACCCGAAGCGCTATGACCTCGGCCGCGTCGGCCGCTACAAGGTCAACCAGAAGCTCGGGCTCAAGACCTCGCTCGAGCAGCGCATCCTCGAGAGCGGCGACATCGTCGCCGCCACCAAGTATCTCGTCCGCCTGAAGAAGGGGGAGGGCGTGGTCGACGACATCGACCACCTCGGCAGCCGCCGCGTCCGCACCGTCGGCGAGCTCCTCGCCAACCAGTGCCGGGTCGGCCTGGCCCGCACCGAGCGCCTCGTGCGCGAGCGCATGACCATGTACGACCAGAGCGTCGACTCGATCACGCCGCAGAAGCTGATCAACCCGAAGGCGCTCACCACCGTCATCCGCGACTTCTTCGCCCGCAGCCAGCTGTCCCAGTTCATGGACCAGATCAACCCGCTGGCCGAGGTCACGCACAAGCGCCGCCTCTCCGCCCTCGGGCCGGGAGGCCTCAACCGCGAGCGCGCCGGCTTCGAGGTCCGCGACGTCCACCCGTCGCACTACGGCCGCATCTGCCCGATCGAGACGCCGGAAGGCCCGAACATCGGCCTGATCAATTCCCTGTCGACCTACGCCCGGGTCAACGAATTCGGGTTCATCGAGACTCCCTACCGCCTGGTCAAGGAGGGCAAGGTCTCGGACAAGATCGAGTACCTCACCGCCGACCAGGAGGAGGCCCGCGTCATCGCCCAGGCCAACGCCGAGATCGACGACAAGGGCCACTTCGTCGGCAAGGTCACCGTCCGCAAGGACGGCGAGTTCCTCGAGGTGCCCGCCTCCGAGGTCGACTACATGGACGTCTCGCCCAAGCAGGTCATCTCGATCGCCGCCGGCATGATCCCCTTCCTGGAGCATGACGACGCCAATCGCGCCCTCATGGGCGCCAACATGCAGCGCCAGGGCGTGCCCCTCCTGCAGGCCGAGGCGCCCTTCGTCGGCACCGGCATCGAGGAGCGCGTCGCGCGCGACTCGAAGATCGTCGTCGTCGCCGAGGAGTCCGGCGTCGTCGCCTCGGTCGACGCCAAGCGGATCGTCGTGACGAAGGACGGCGAGCTCCCGCGCGCCCCGAAGCACGACCCGAAGAACCACGTCTACGTCTACGAGCTGAGGAAGTTCATGCGCTCCAACGCCGGCACCTGCTTCAACCAGAAGCCGATCGTCGACCTCGGCCAGCGCATCAAGGCCGGCCAGATCATCGCCGACGGCCCCTCGACCGACCGCGGCGAGATGGCCCTCGGCCGCAACGTGCTCGTCGCCTTCATGCCGTGGAACGGATACAACTTCGAGGACGCCATCCTCATCTCCGAGAAGTGCCTGCGCGAGGACATCTTCACCTCCATCCACATCCAGGAATTCGAGGTCACCGCCCGCGACACCAAGCTCGGGCCCGAGGAGATCACGCGCGACATTCCCAACGTCGGCGAGGAGGCGCTCAAGAACCTCGACCACAACGGCGTCATCCGCATCGGTGCCGAGGTCAAGCCCGGCGACATCCTCGTCGGCAAGATCACCCCCAAGTCCGAGACCGAGCTCGCGCCCGAGGAAAAGCTCCTCCGCGCCATCTTCGGCGAGAAGGCCGCGGACGTTAAGGACACCTCGCTCGTCGTCCCCTCCGGTGCCGCCGGCATCATCATGGACGTCAAGGTCTCCTCCCGCATCGACAACCAGCAGGAGAAGCTCTCGCCCTCCGACCGCCGCCGCCAGATCAAGCAGATCCAGGAGGAATACAAGACGCAGATGGACAAGCTGCGCGAGGGCCTGACCGAGGCCCTCTCCAACATCCTCCTCGGCGAAAAGATCCCGCTCGACGTCATCAACGGCGAGACCAAGGAGGTCATCATCCCGGCCAACCGGAAGATCACCAAGACCCTCCTGCGCAAGCTCGCCGCCGTCTCCAAGCACGTCCAGATCGACCCGTCCCCCGTGCGGATCAAGATCATGGAGATCATCGGCTCCTACCAGACCAAGTTCGACGAGCTCGAGACCGACCGCGAGCGCAAGATCGGCGGAGTCGAGTCCGGCGAAGGCTCGGCCGACGGCGCCATCAAGCAGGTCAAGGTCTACATCGCCACCAAGCAGAAGCTCGAGGTCGGCGACAAGATGGCCGGCCGACACGGCAACAAGGGCGTCGTGGCCAAGATCGTGCCGGAGGAGGACATGCCCTTCCTCCCCGACGGCACCCCCGTCGAGATCTGCCTCAACCCGCTCGGCGTGCCCTCGCGCATGAACGTCGGCCAGGTCCTCGAGACCCATCTCGGCTGGGCCTGCAAGAAGCTCGGCCTCAAGGTCGCCACGCCCGTCTTCGACGGCATCTCGGAGAAGAAGGTCCGCGACTACCTGAAGGAGGCCAAGCTGCCTTCCTCCGGCAAGAGCCCGCTCTTCGACGGCCGCACCGGCGAGAAAATCGACCAGGAAGTCGTCGTCGGCTACATCTACATGATGAAGCTGAACCACCTCGTCTCCCACAAGATCCACGCCCGCGCCGTCGGTCCGTACTCCCTCGTCACCCAGCAGCCGCTGGGCGGCAAGGCCCAGTACGGCGGCCAGCGCTTCGGCGAAATGGAGGTGTGGGCGCTCGAGGCCTACGGCGCCGCCCACACCCTGCAGGAGCTCCTGACCGTCAAGTCCGACGACGTCCAGGGCCGCACCAAGATCTACGAGTCGCTGGTCAAGGGCGACAACACCCTCCAGGCCGGCACTCCCGAGTCCTTCAACGTCCTGATCAAGGAAATCCAGTCCCTCGGTCTCGACATCAAGCTGAACAAGCGCGACGCCCTCGGTTTCGGCGCCTGAACGCCGCGCGTCCCAAATATCTAATCTCAATAATCTAGATGAGCATCCAACCCTCTGATACCGCCGCCGCCGCCCGCGAGGAGGCCCGCAGCGTGATGGGAGCCGAGACGAGCCCGTTCGACTGCGTCTCGATCACCGTCGCCTCGCCCGACGTCATCCGCAAATGGTCCCGGGGCGAGGTCAAGAATCCCGAGACGATCAACTACCGCACCTTCAAGCCCGAGCCGGGCGGCCTCTTCTGCCAGAAGATCTTCGGCCCGGTGCGCGACTACGAGTGCGCCTGCGGAAAGTACAAGCGGATCAAGTACAAGGACGTGGTCTGCGACCGCTGCGGCGTCGAGGTCACCATCGCCCGCGTCCGCCGCGAGCGCATGGGCCACATCGAGCTGGCCGTGCCCGTCGCGCACATCTGGTTCCTCAAGAGCATGCCGAGCCGCCTCGGCCTGCTCCTCGACATGACCGCCCGCTCCCTCGAGCGCGTCATCTACTACGAGAACTACATGGTGGTCGACCCGGGCAAGACCCCGCTCGAGCCCAAGCAGCTCCTGACCGACAGCGAATACCGCCAGGCCCTCGACGAATACGGCGACGATTCCTTCGTCGCCAAGATGGGCGCCGAGGCCGTGCGCGACTGCCTGCTCAAGATGGACCTCGATGCCACCGTGGCCGAGCTCCAGGAGCAGATGCGCGCCACCAAGTCGAAGCAGATCAAGAAGAAGCTCTCCAAGCGCCTCAAGGTCATCCAGGGCTTCATCCATTCGAAGTCCCGTCCCGAGTGGATGGTGCTCGAGGTCCTGCCCGTAATCCCGCCGGACCTCCGCCCGCTCGTCCCGCTCGAGGGCGGCCGCTTCGCCACCTCCGATCTCAACGACCTCTACCGCCGCGTGATCAACCGCAACAACCGCCTGCGGAATCTCATGCAGCTGAAGACGCCGGATGTCATCATCCACAACGAAAAGCGCATGCTGCAGGAGGCGGTCGACGCGCTCTTCGACAACGGCCGCCACGGCCGCCCCGTCACCGGCGCCGGCAACCGCCCGCTGAAGTCTCTCTCCGACATGCTCAAGGGCAAGCAGGGGCGCTTCCGCCAGAACCTGCTGGGTAAGCGCGTCGACTACTCCGGCCGCTCCGTCATCGTCATCGGCCCCGAGCTGCGCCTGAACCAGTGCGGCCTGCCGAAGAAGATGGCCCTCGTCCTCTTCGAGCCCTTCATCATCCGCCGGCTCAAGGAGCTCGGCTTCGTCCACACCGTTCGCGGCGCGCGCAAGATGATCGAGAAGAAGTCGCCGGAGGTCTGGGACATCCTCGAGGAGGTCACCAAGGGCCACCCGGTGCTGCTCAACCGCGCCCCGACGCTCCACCGCCTCTCCATCCAGGCCTTCGAGCCCGTCCTCATCGAGGGCGAGGCCATCCGCATCCATCCGCTCGTCTGCACCGCCTACAACGCCGACTTCGACGGCGACCAGATGGCCGTGCACGTGCCCCTGTCCCTGGAGGCGATCATGGAGTGCAAGCTCCTGATGATGGCGACGTCCAACATCTTCTCGCCCTCCTCCGGCAAGCCGATCCTCACCCCGTCGCAGGACATCGTCCTCGGCGCCTATTACCTGACGATCGAGCCCCGCCGCAAGGTGGCCAAGAACGAGCGCGTCCCGCTCCTCAGCGGCCTGCAGGAGGTCCTCTACGCCAAGGCCGACGGCGCCCTCCGCGTCCACGACTGGGTCGAGATCCCCAATCCCGACCTCGGCCGCGACACCGTCTTCGGCCACAAGGAAAAGAAGACCCTCCGCACCACGGTCGGCCGGGTCATCTTCAACCAGATCTGGCCCGAGGGTCTCGGCTTCATCAACTTCCCGGTCCCCAAGGGCAAGCTCGGCGACCTCATCCTCAACACCTACAAGGTCTCCGGCAACCTCGTCACGGTCGAGACGCTCGACAAGCTGAAGGAGCTCGGCTTCCAGACCGCCTTCCAGGCCGGCATCTCGATCGGGATCGACGACATGATCATCCCCGAGACCAAGAAGGAGATCGTGTCCGAGACCCGCAAGAAGATCACCGAGGTCGAGGCCCAGTTCAACAAGGGCATCATCACCGAGGGTGAGCGCAAGAACAAGGTCATCGACCTCTGGACGGGCACCACCGACAAGATCGCCAAGGAGGTCTTCGCCAAGCTCGAGAGCAACGAGGGCAAGGCCGAGGTCAACCCGGTGTACATCATGATGGACTCCGGCGCCCGCGGCAACAAGCAGCAGGTCCGCCAGCTCTGCGGCACCCGCGGCCTGATGGCCAAGCCGTCCGGCGAGATCATCGAGCGTCCCATCCTCTCCTCCTTCCGCGAGGGGCTCACCGTCCTCGAGTACTTCATCTCCACCCACGGCGCCCGCAAGGGCCTCGCCGACACCGCGCTCAAGACCGCGGACGCCGGCTACCTCACGCGCAAGCTGTGCGACGTCGCCATGGACGTCATCATCGCCGAGGACGACTGCGGCACCCGCGACGGCGTCTGGAAGAAGGCCATCTTCGAGGGAGACGACGAGATCGTCGGCCTCCGCGAGCGCGTCGTCGGCCGCTTCTCCAGCGACGACGTTGCCGACCCGCTCAATCCCTCCCGCAGCCTCGTCGGCGCGGGCGAGCTCATCACCGAGGAGATCGCCTCCCGGATCGACGAGTCCGGCATCGAGCGCGTCAAGGTAATGTCTCCCCTCACGTCGACCAGCCAGTACGGCATCGACGCCAAGAGCTACGGCATCAATCCCGCGACCAACAAGGTCGCCAAGATCGGCGACTCCGTCGGCATCATCGCCGCCCAGTCGATCGGCGAGCCCGGCACGCAGCTCACGATGCGCACCTTCCACATCGGCGGTGTCGCCTCCGGCGGCTTCAAGACGCCCGAGATCCGCGTCCGCTCGGCCGGCACGGTCCGCTACCGCGGCCTCCGCCTCGTCCCGACCGCCGACGGCGCCAGCATCGTCCTCAACAAGACCGGCACCATCCAGATCCTGGACGCCGAGGAGCGCGAGCTCGAGTCCTACAACATCGTCGTCGGCTCCTATCTCCCGGTCGCCGATGGCGCCCGGATCGAGAAGAACACCGTCCTCGCCCAGTGGGATCCGTACAACGTCCCCGTCCTCTCCGAGAAGGGCGGCACGCTCGCCTTCAAGGACATGATCCCCGGCGTCACGGTGAAGCGGGAGCTGGACGAGTCGTCCGGCCGCATCGCCACCGTCGTCATCGAGCACAAGGAGGACCTCAACCCGCAGATCGAGATCCTGAACGAGAAGGGCAAGCCCCAGGCCGCCTATTCCATCCCCGTCGGCGCCCAGATCGCGGTGAACGAGGGCGACATCATCGCCCCCGGCGCCCTCCTGGCCAAGACGCCCCGCCAGGCGTCGAAGACCAAGGACATCACCGGCGGTCTTCCCCGCGTGGCCGAGCTCTTCGAGGCCCGCCGTCCCAAGGACGCGGCCGAGATGGCCCGCATCGACGGCATCGTCTCGTTCGAGGGCACGGTCCGCGGCAAGCGCAAGCTCGTGGTGAAGAACGAGGAGACGGTCCAGGAGGAGGAGCACCTCATCCCGACCGGCAAGCACATCATCGTGCAGCCGGGCGACCTCGTGCACAAGGGCCAGCACCTCACCGAGGGCGCGGCCGATCCGCACGAGATCCTAGAGATCCTCGGGCCCAGCGCGCTGTACGACTTCCTCATCTCCCAGGTGCAGGAGGTCTACCGGCTCCAGGGCGTGACGATCAACGACAAGCACATCGAGATCATCATCCGCCAGATGCTCCGCAAGGTCCGGATCACCGACCCGGGCGACAGCGAGTACTTCTGGGGCGAGCAGGTCGACCGCGCCGCCTTCCTGGTGGAGAACAAGCGCATCGAGGAGGCCGGCGGCAAGCCGGCCGAGGCCGAGCCGATCCTCCTCGGGATCACCAAGGCCTCCCTCGAGACCGAGAGCTTCATCTCCGCCGCCTCGTTCCAGGAGACGACCCGCGTCCTCACCGACGCCTCCACCCTGGGCAAGGTCGACATGCTGAAGGGCTTCAAGGAAAACGTCATCATGGGCCACCTCATCCCGGCCGGCACCGGCCTGCCGAAATACAAGAAGCTCAAGATCACGCTTCCCTTCGGCGCCGAACTCCCGGTCGACGAGACCCCCGCGCCCACGACCCAGGCGAGCTAGGGCCGCCTCATCATCTCCCAAGGCCGCGGCTTCATCGCCGCGGCCTTTTTTTTCACCGGTAGGCCGGATCGGTCCCATCCGTCCGATCCATCCGATCGCGGGGCGCAAAAAAAAAACGCCTTTCGTGCAGATTCTTTGAAAGATTCGCCCCATTTCCGCCGTTACACCGGCGGATGAACTCAACCTCAACTACCCAGCAGGCGGGCACCCCGTCTGCCAACAAACCTCCCTTCTGCCCCGCGTGCGGGAAGCCCATGATCCTGCGCACTGCCAAGAAGGGAAAAATGGCCGGCTCCCAATTCTGGGGGTGCAGCGCCTACCCGAACTGCCAGAAGATAGTGCAGGTCGAAAATCCGCCCTGATCGCGACGACCGGTTCGAATTCTGCGGCGCCCCGCGCCGATCCACCTGAGGCGAACCGCGCGCGGCTCCAGCGGTCCAAGGGTGGATGGGCGGCCGCGCATTCTCGATTTTGGCCGCGGCGCTGGCGTTTCTGCTCTGCGCTGCCGACAAGCCGCTGAAACCGCCGCCGTTGCTGGAAGCGGCCGTCCAGAACTGGCTGGCCGGAAAGGAGGAGTGGGCTTTCACGCAGCGGATGCGCAGCCTCGACGACAATGGCCGCGTGAAGGAGGAGCAGGTCTCCCGCTACGATCCGTCGCTGCCCGACAGCCGGCGCTGGCAGCTGCTGGAATGGAACGGAAAGCCACCGACCCCGGAAAAGCGCGCCGCCTGGGAAAAGGCCCGGAACTCCAAGCCGCGGAAACATCCGAACAAGCCTCTGGACGAGCTCTTCGACCTTGGGGATGCGCGGCTCATGGCGAACACCGGGGAGCAGGCCACCTACCGGGTGCCCGTCCGCTCCGATGCCGCGCGCCTGATCCAGGTCGAGAAACTGGACATCGAGGTCGCCATCGGCCGCGAGACCAAGGCCATCGAGCGCGTCACGGCGGGCATCCGGGAACCGATGAAAGTCGCGCTCGGGCTGGCCACCGTCACCGGGCTCGAGCTGGATGTGCGCTTCGATCCGGCGGCCGCGGCAGACGGATCCGCGCCGGGCGACGCTCCCGCCGGAACCGCCCGGGCGTCCGTCTCAAAGCTCGGCGACCGGATCGAGTACGAATGGAGCGACTTCAAGCGCGTCTCGGCCTACGGCGCACCGCCGCCGGCGGCCAGGGCCGGCCGGTAGGGCTACTGCGGCTTCGGCCTCGTCACCGCCCGGCCGGACTGCTGCACGTCGAGCCCGTTGAAGAAGATCCGCGAGGGCACCAGGTCGCCAACCTGGTAGCTCGCGACCGCGATCGGGACCGGGACCGTGAATGTCCCGGGGCGCACGCGCGGATTCACGCTGTAGTCGGCCGAGATGTCCACGTTCGAGAGGACGACGCCGTCGTTGCTCGTGTCGAGCAGCAGGTCCATCGGCGTCACTCCGCGCCGGATGTTGTTCACCCGCACGATCGCGCCGGTCGGCTCCGAGTCGATCTTGATGATCACCTGCCCGCGCTCGCTCTCCCGCAGCTGGTCGAGCTCCGCATCGGTGAACGGCACCGACTGGCAGCCCGAGAGGAGGAGCATGCCGCCGATCAAGGCAAGACTGCGAGGGTACGTGCCTGGGGTTGTCACGTCGCGGGGCGACCGCCAATCAATCACCGGTCGAAGGACCGGTCAAGCGCCCCACCTATTGCGCCGCGAATGGCCTGGAGGAGGTGACGCCGACGCCGAAGCGGCGCCGGGCGTCGCCCTTCAGTGGCGCGATCGTGAAGTCGCCGTGGCCGAACAGGCCCCTGAAGTAGGACTCCAGGTCCGCCTTGCAGGCCGCGAAAGTCTCGGGGGTGTTTGGGGCGAGGAATCGGTCGTTGACCGTGACCTCCAGCTCGCGGCGCGAGAACCTGAGGCCCGGCAGCCCCGCCTCCAGCAGGCCGCAGGTGCGGTCCGCCGCCTTCACCGCCTGGGCGAGCCGGTCGGCGTTGCTGCCTTCGGTCGCCGCCTTCCGGCGGTAGAGAGCGCCCCAGCGGCCGCCGCCGTGATCGAGGGCGTAATCGGCCTCGAGCCCCACGGCGATGACGCCCGGCCCGTCCGGGACATGCAGCAGTTCCGCCACGTCGACCAGCATCTCGGGCATGGACTGCTCCGCCACCCAGCGGTGGAACAGGTTCACGCACGCCGGCGCCTGGGCCGCCGCGTCTCCCTCGGCGAATATCTTCACGATCAGATGCTGAAGCTCCATGGCTCGGTTCCTATGTGGCCTTGGCCGGCTCGCTGCGCAGCCGGTTGTGGCAGCTGTGCACCGCCTCGATGAAGAGCTGCGCCTCGGTGATGCGCTGGTGCGCGCTGTCCGGGTTGAATTTCTCGCCCCGGTTGGCGTAGGCGTCGAAGAGGTAGCTCGAGAACTGGCCCTTCGCGAACGGATCGAAGAAGAGCTGGGTGTCGACGAACCGCTCCCGGAACTCGGAAAGGATCTCCTCCGGGTCGTTGGTCACGTCGTCATACTGCATCTGCACCAGGGCCCGCGCCGCCCTGAGCATCGCCGAGCGGGCCTCGTCGCCGGCCTTCTGGGCGTCGCCCTTTTCCAGCAGGAGCGAGGCCTCGAAGACCATCCGCTCGGCCGCGGTCGTCTCGAACTGGTAGCGCGTGACGACCTCGCCGGCGCACTCGCCCTTGCCGATGTCGCCGATGCTGTACTGGCGAGGGTCGCCCCAGTCGGTGTAGAGCGACGCGTCCTTTTCCGGGGGAGGAATGTCCTGGGAGAGCGGGTCGAGCAGCTCGCGGATCGGCCCCTTGCCGATGCGCACGACGAAGTCGTGGAAACGCTCGTTCTTCTCCTTCTTCTGGAGAAAGAAGGCCGTGATCCGGTCCACCGCCTCCGGCACCCGCTTCGACGGTATCGCCAGGATCGGCAGTCCGTAGGATCCGCCGTTGTTCTCCCACTGTCCGCCCAGCACGACCTGGAAATGCGGCACCTTCATGCCGTTCACCGTCCGGCTCGAGCCGTAGAAGCCCAGGTCCGCCACATGGTGCTGGCCGCAGCTGTTGAAGCAGCCGCTGATCTTGATGTGAAGGTCCTGGATGGCCTGGTCGAACTGGAACGCCCGGTTGGCCAGCCGCGTCCGGAGCTCCCCGGCGAGGCCGCGGGACGAGGAGATGCCCAGCTTGCAGGTGTCCGTGCCCGGGCAGGCCACGATGTCGAGGATGTTGCTGGCGCCGGCGTCGCCGAGCTGCGCGGCCTCGAGCGCCTCGAAGAGCGCCACCGCGTCGCTCCCGCTGACCCAGCGGATCACGAAATTCTGCTCCACCGTGGTGCGGATCGTGCCGTTGGTGAACCTGCGCACGATGTCCGCCAGCCGCCGGAGCTGGTCCGCCGTGATGTCGCCCAGCGGCAGCGCGACCGTGGCCGTGAAATAGCCCGCCTGGCGCTGCGGCCGCAGGTTCGTCCGCAGCCACTGGTTCAGCCGCTCGTTGCCCGACTTGACCGTCGGCAGGGGACCGGCCGGCCGCAGCGGCGTCTCCTTTTCCATCTCCGCCGCCGCCAGGTACTCGGTCCAGCGCGGATCCGGCTTCAGCTTCGCGCGCTCGGCGAAGACCTCCTCGCGGAATTTCTCGATGCCCCACTTGTCGACCAGGAACTTGATCCGCGCCGCGTTGCGGTTCTTCTTCTCGCCGTGGCGGGCGAAGATCCGGCAGGTCGCCTGTGTGAGCGGCAGCAGCTCCTCAACTGGCGAGAATTCCGAGAGCACCCGGGCCTGGCGGGGAACCGCCCCGAGTCCGCCTCCGACCAGGATCCTGAACCCCCGCTGCGTCTTTCCGTCCACCTGCCGCGTCGCCGCGATCAGGCCGAGGTCGTGGATGTAGGCGAGCCCGCAGGGCTGGTCGGCGCAGCCGCTGAAGGCCGGCTTGAACTTGCGCCCGAATTCCTGGGCGTCGGGATGGCCGAGAAGGAAATAGGTGAGGGCGCGCGCGTAGGGCGTGACGTCAAAGGTCTCGCAGGGGCAGACGCCGGCGAAGGGGCAGCCGGTCACGTTGCGGACGGAATTGCCGCAGGCCTCGCGGGTCGTGATCCCCACCGCGGCCAGCCGCCGCATCACCGCCGGCGCGTTCTCGATGTGGATGAAGTGGAGCTGGAAGTCCTGCCGCGTCGTGATGTGCGCGATGTTGTCGGAGTACTCCTCCGCCACCTCCGCCATCGTCTCGAGCTGCTCCGGCGTCAGGCCGCCAAACGGCACCTTGATCCTCTGCATGCCCGGGGCGTCCCAGATCGTGCCCGGACCCTTGGTCGGCTTGTCGGGGAAGGGGAGCTTGCGGCTGGCCGTGCCGTCGTGGCGCTGGCCGTTGTCGTACCGCTGGCCGTAGGCACCGCGGCGCAGCCGCGTCTCGGCAAAGACCTTTTCCTCGATCTTGCCCTGCTTGCGCAGCTGGATCTCGGAATCGAAATTGTCGATTTCCTCGCCAAGCGGCTGCGGCAGCCGCCCCTGCAGGCGCTTCTTCACGAGGGAGTTGCTAGCTTTCATGGATGAAATTGTCGGATTCTCTCGTCACGGAAGGCTCTGAAGCCCACTGAATTCACGGTCTGTGACTTCTGTGGGATTCTGCGTATTCTGTGCCGAACCAGATCATCTAAACCATGCCGAACGATCACGCAAAGAGGGTGTATGACTCAATCCTCGGACTCTTGTCCAGCGAAGAGAACCCGACGCCGCTGGTGCGGCTGAACCGGGTCACCCCATTCCGCCATGCGACCGTCTATGCCAAGCTCGAGTGGTACAACCCGTTCGGGGCGGTCAAGGACCGGGTGGCGGCCAACCTGGTCCGCGACGCCGAGGAGCGCGGCACTCTCTCGCCCGGCAAGAAGCTGGTGGAGGCCACCTCGGGCAACACCGGCCTCGGCCTGGCCATGATCGGGAACGCCAAGGGCTACACCCTCGAGACCCCCCTCTCGCAGGCCATCCCGCTGGAGAAGCGGACTGTGCTGCGGTTTTTCGGGACCAGTGTGGTCGAGCTCGACGACTCCCTCTGCCCGGCGCCCGGCGCCCCCGAGGGCGCCATCCAGCGCGCCCACGACACCGCCCGCCAGCCCGGGTACGTCCTCCTCGACCAGTATGCCAACGAGGCAAATCCCGACGCGCATTTTCGGACCACCGGTCCGGAGATCTGGCGGCAGACCGGGGGCCGCGTCACGCACTTCGTGGCCGGCCTCGGCACCTGCGGCACCATCACCGGCACCGGCCGCTTCCTCAAGCGGCAGCGCCCGTCGATCAAGGTCCTCGGCGTCATGCCGGAGGACGGGCACGACATTCCCGGCGTCCGCAGCCGGCGGCAGCTGCAGCAGACCAAGCTGTATCGACCGACCGAATACGACGGCGAGGCCGAGGTCGCCGACCGCGAGGCCTTCGACCTCTGCCTGCGGCTGAACCGCGAGGAGAGCATCATCGCGGGGCCGAGCTCGGGCATGGCCCTGGCCGGCGCCTTCCGCCTGATCCCGGACGAGCCGGACGTCGTCGCCGTGGTCATCTTTCCGGACAACATCTTCAAGTACGCGTCCTCCATCGCCCGCCACTTCCCGGAGCTGATGCCGCCGGCGGCGGCCGCGGGCCCCGCGCCGGCCGGGCCGTCGAAGGGCGACCAGCTGCTCGATTCGCTGATGGAGAACCTGAAGAATCCCTACGATTCCGTCGCCCCCGCCGCCCTGCGCGACGAGGTCGCCGCCGGCCGCGCCCCGCTCGTGGTGGACGTCCGGCCCCAGGATCAGTTCGCGGCCCAGCATATCGCCGGGTCGGTCAACCTGCCCCAGGCGGACCTCGCTGCCCGGGCCGCCGAGCTCCCCCAGGACCGCTCCGCCCCCATTGTCATGGTCTGCGGGATCGGAAAGTTCTCGAAGCAGACCGTGCTCGTTCTCAAGTCAATGGGCTACAAGAACGTCCGGAGCATGAAAGGCGGGATCAACGAATGGGTTCGCAAGGGGATGCCGACCGAGCCGGCATCCCCGGGCTCCGGAGGCCCGCGGGCCGCCGGCTGATTTTTTACGCGGTACCGGATTTTTCCCGAGAATTTTTCTTGTGTAACCTTACTGTGACGACAGTCTCGCAATTCCTCCCGCCAAAAACCGCATGTCGAGCCTAGCTCCGTGTGGTTTATCGCCCGGCCCTCACCGGCCGGGCGATTTTTTTTGGCACCGGGAATCCGCTTCCGGCCGCGGCGAGGCGGGCGCTGGCGGG
>JADMIO011631509.1_pt1 | contig 74988 bp, 59 predicted proteins | sample 8958161 | NCBI WGS metagenome assembly JADMIO01 (sample SAMN16585339, study PRJNA669376) | soil metagenome | isolation source: Crop rotation soil | place: USA: Cullars Rotation, Alabama | collected 2011 | reverse complement strand
CCGCGACTTCAAGTCACGTGAATTCCAAGCTTCGGATCCCACTGTGCTGGAAAGACTTACACTGCGGTCAATCGGGCGCTGGTCACTTCGTGAAGATGGTCCATAACGGCATCGAATACGGATTGATGGCCGCGTACGCTGAAGGCTTGAACGTCTTGCATCACGCGAACGAAGGTAAGGCCGAAAGAGCGGCGGACGCTGAGACAACTCCACTGCGTTATCCTGATCACTATCAATACGACTTCAACCTCGCCGACATCACAGAGGTTTGGCGACGCGGCAGTGTCATCGCATCATGGTTGTTGGACCTGACGGCAATTGCTCTAGCGGAATCACCGCAACTGGAAAATTTCTCGGGACGTGTTTCCGATTCGGGTGAAGGTCGTTGGACCATCAATGCCGCAGTTGAAGAAGGCGTGCCGGTCCCGGTGTTGAGTGCCGCACTGTTTCAGCGGTTTAGCTCACGCGGCGAGGCAGACTTCGCGAATAAGATTTTGTCCGCGATGCGATTACAATTTGGCGGGCACGTGGAACGCAAATAAGAGATTTTGTGCTTTGTACTTAGTTCTTTGTACAAAGCACAAAATGCAAAGTACAAAGCACAAAGATTATGTCAGCAATAGTTGTAGAACCCAACCCAGTTCAGTTTGAACAACCAACACTGCCGCAGGCCGAGCCGTGCGTCGTCGTAATTTTTGGCGCCACGGGCGATCTGACCAAACGAAAGCTCATGCCCGCACTGTGCCGCTTGTTGCAGATGGGATGTTTGGACAGCGTGCGTATTCTCGGCATCGGCCGCAGCGCCATGTCCGATGAAGAGTTCCAAACGCTCATGCACGAGGCGCTTGAAGACTCTCAGAAGATCGAACATCTCGACGAACAACAATGGCAGAAGCTATCGGAACGTCTTCACTACATGGCCGGCGAGCTCGACGACGCGAACACTTATCGCAACGTTTCCGATCGCCTCACGGAGCTCGCTTCCGAAGGCGCGAGCAAGAACCGACTCTTCTATCTCGCCACCCCGCCATCACTTTTCTCAACCATCGTGAAACGTCTCGGTGAAGCCGGACTCGCCAAGGAAGACGAGCACTGGAGTCGCATCGTCATCGAGAAACCTTTCGGGCGCGATCTTGAATCGGCGAAGGCATTGAACGTGACGGTTGCGGAAGTCTTCAAAGAGAATCAGGTCTATCGCATCGATCACTACCTCGGCAAAGATACAGTTCAAAACATCCTCGTGTTTCGTTTCGGAAACTCGATGTTTGAGCCGATCTGGAATCGCAATTACGTCGACTACGTTGAGATCACAGCGGCCGAGCAGGGCGGCGTTGGTAGTCGCGCTGGTTACTACGAAGAAGCGGGCGCGCTGCGCGACATGGTCGCGAATCATCTATTGCAACTACTCACGCTCACCGCAATGGAGCCACCGGTTGCGTTTGAGGCTGATTCAGTGCGCGAAGAGAAGGTGCAGGTGCTGCGCTCGATTCGACGCCTGAAACCCGAGCAAGTCGCAGAACGCACGGTGCGCGCGCAGTATGGACCAGGCGAGATCGACGGTGAGAAAGTCAAAGGTTACAAGGAAGAGGAAGGTGTCGCTGGTGGATCGATAACTGAGACGTACGCGGCGGTTGAATTCATGATTTCAAACTGGCGCTGGTCGGGTGTGCCGTTTTATGTGCGGACAGGAAAACATCTCGCCCAGCACCTGACTGAAATCGCAGTGCATTTGAAGCGCACGCCGCAGGCGTTGTTTGCGCGCACGCCGACCGACGAGATCGAGCCGAACGTGATCGTGTTACGAATTCAGCCGAACGAAGGAATCACGGTGACGTTTGGCGCCAAGCAACCCGGCTTCGTGATGCGCACGGCGACTGTTCACATGGATTTCTGTTACCAGCAGGTATTTGGTGTCGAGTCACCGGACGCTTACGAGATGTTGTTGCTCGACGTGATGGAGGGTGACGCGACGTTGTTCATCCGCAGTGATGAAGTGGAAGCACAGTGGCGTCTGATCACACCGATTGAGGAAGCCTGGGCAAGCCAAAACGCGCGCGAGTTACCAATCTACGTATCCGGCACCGACGGCCCATCCGAAGCCGACGATCTGCCACGCGGCAACGGTCACCGCTGGCGAGCGCTCGCGACGAGCCAAGCCGGGCTGTGACTAATCGGGTTTTAAAATCCGTGTTTATCTGTGGCCTAAACTTGCCACAACTGCCGCGAGCTCGAATCGATCCACGGGCTTCGCCAAATGAACCTGATACCCTTCTGAAAGCGCGCGCACGCGATCTTCCGTGCGCGCATAAGCGGTGAGCGCCAGCGCCGGTGTGTGTCCACCTTTCTGCTTCGGAAGCTTGCGCACTTTCCTGATCAACCCGTATCCATCTTCAACCGGCATCCCGATGTCGGCGATCAGCACGTCGGGCTTCCAACTCTCAATCGACTCCAAACCTTCTCGCGACGACCCGACCGCAATCACCTGCGCCCCACACTTCTCGAGCATCATCGACAACAACGTCCGTGCATCAATCTCGTCATCCACCACCAGCACGCGCAAACCCGAAAGTGATGCCGGCCGCTGGTCGCGTGTTTCCACTTCAGCAATCGCGGGTTGTTTGAACTCTTCCGGAAGCGGCTGATCGCCGTCGGTCATAGACGGCAGCCTGATAGTGAACTTCGATCCCTGGTGTTCGCCGGCACTCTCGGCCCGCGCCGTTCCGCCGTGCAATTCCACAAGGTGTCGAACGATGGCGAGTCCGAGACCCAGGCCGCCGTAGGTTCTTGTTGTTGAACCATCAGCCTGTCGAAAGCGCTCAAACACGTACGGCAGAAAATCCGGACTGATGCCGACTCCGGTATCGTTCACCACGATCTCAACGTGAGAATTGATGCGTTGCAACGTGACCTGGACCAGCCCGCCTCGGCGCGTAAACTTGACGCCATTCGACAACAAGTTCCACACGATCTGTTGCAGTCGCTCGCGATCGCCAAACACTGGACCCACGTGCGGCTCCAGCAAAACCTGCAATCTAACCCCTCGCGCTTCCGCCGTCGGGCGAATACTTTCAGCAGCAGCTTCGATAACCGAGTGGAGTTCGCAGGCAACAAATTCGAGTCGTAACTTGCCGGTGATAATGCGCGACACTTCGAGCAAGTCGTTGATCAACTGGCACTGAGAGTTTGCGTTGCGGAAAATTGTTTCGATCGCCTGACGCCGTTTCTCCGGTTCCACTTCGTCGTGCAACAGCAGATCGGACCATCCCATGATCGCGGTCAACGGCGTGCGCAGTTCGTGCGAGAGCGTTGAGAGAAATTCATCTTTTACGCGATTGGCCGCTTCAGCTTCCATGCGTGCTTCTTTCTCTCGCTTTAGCGCCTGGCGTCGCTCGGTTGCGTCGTGGGCCATGCCGCGCACGATTGGTTTCTCGACGCCTTCTGTGCGAAGCGTGTTGTAATACTCCCACAATCGTGTTTCACCTGTGGACGTGCGAACTTTCATGACGCCGCGCGCCGAGCCTTCAGTGATTACAGTGCGCAGATACTCGTCAAACTGTTCGCGATACTCAGGCAAGAGCCCGTCGCGAATATTTATGCCGACCAGAGAATCCTGTGGATAACCCAACACGCGCGCAGCCCATGGATTTACCTGAAGCACGCGTCCTTCGAGATCGTGCGTGCAGATGAGCTCGTGGCTGTTGTCCACCAGATCGCGATAGCGGTCTTCACTGATGCGCAGTGCAGTTTCCGCTTTCTTTCGCTCAGTGATGTCCTGGACGAGAACAAACTCCGCGGACCTGCCGGCAAAGGTCAACCGGTTCGAAGTTATCTCGACATTGATAACCGAACCGTCTTTCTTTCTATGCCGCCATTCAACTCCCTGTTCGATCCCCGCGTCCGCAAGAAGATAGTCTTCGAGCCGCTTCAGATCTTCCGCGGGCCGGATGTCCTTGATCGTCATATCAAGGAATTCCGAGCGTGAATAGCCGTAGTGACGTACGGCGGCGTCGTTCACGGCCAGGAAGCGAAGCGTGGCGAGATCGTAAACCCACATCGGTTGCGGGTTTGATTCGAAGAGCAGGCGATACTGCGCTTCAGACTTTCGCAGCGCCTCTTCGATACGCGTCGCGACTGTCACGTCGAGCACGAGTGAGAGAACTGAAACCAGTTTTCCGTTTTCGTTATAGAGCGCGGAGTTGTACCACTCGCAGTTAATGATTGAACCGAGCTTGTTGTAATTCCGATTGCGCGAAATGCCGTGACGTTCCTGCCCCTGATTCTGTCGGTGGCCCACCTGGTTCACGACTTCGATATCATCAGGAACTACAAACTGCCAGTCATTGAAACGCTTGCCGAGAACCTCGTTGGCGCGCCAGCCGAAGAGTCTTTGTGCAGCGGGCGACCAGCGCAGCACTTTGAATTCCTGATCCCATTCGATGACTGCGAGTGGCGTGTTCTCAACGTGGAAAGCGAGTCGCCGGTGATCGTCGGCGGTTGTTGCTTCGACGAGTTTGCGTTCCGTGACGTCGCGAATGATCGCGACGCCGCCGACCACTTCGCCTTGTTCGTCGTGACGCGGTGAGTAGTAACCATCAAAGAAACCGTTGCAACCGGATTGGGCAATGATGTAGGGACGGTTCTCCGCGACTACGCTCTTGCCGGCAAGGGCGTCGAGATAGAACTTGTCTTCACCGGTATTCTTGAGGCAGGGAAACAGCTCGAACGCGTTTTTACCGATAACATCTTCGCGCTTCACACCAGAGATGTGTTCCATTGCGCGATTCCAGGTCGTATAGCGGCATTCGCGATCGAAAGCGATAATGCCATCGACATTCGCCTCCAGCAGGCACTTAAGAAAAAGATCTTGTTCTTGGGGCTCGTAGGACATTAGTTTTAAAGGAAGACTCTCTTCGGAAAGAGGAAAAAGTTAGCACATTTAACCACCGCCGGAGAGTATTCGCAAACTGTAGACGCAGCGCCAAAGGCGCGAAATATGATAGCCAGAGGCAAGCGCCGAGCAAAGCGAGGCGCGTCGCCCCTGGGATAAAGCATAACAAACGTGAAGCTCTGAAAGAGCGGAATAACGAGCAATGATATTTCGCACTTTCAGTGCTCCTCTCAATTGATTTCCGGTAATCCAGGGGCGACGCGCTACGCTTCGCTCGGCGCTTGCCCTGGCTATCATATGCCGCGCCTTCGACGCTGCACACACTGGACTCCGATGTGTTAAATCAAGGTCGGAGCGATGAATCTTAGCAGGATGTCCAAAAGCATTGTGCTCTCGATCGTTGGAGCGTGCGCTCTTCTTACGGTGCTGGCGTGGGTCGGCGTGCGTGTGTTGGGTCAGCTCGGCGTGCGGACTTATGAGGGTTATTTCGCGCCTGTTTATTCTCCTGATGGTCAATACGTCTATTTCGTCGAGCGACGCGTCAGTGGCACCACCAGGGTGACGAAGGATCCGGGTTTTGTTTTCGGCGGCGCGCCGACGTACGGCGTGTCAGTGGCGAAAGACACGTTCAGTCTCAATAGGCTCAACGTCCAGAGCGGCAAAATCGAAGAGCTCGTAGCCCTTTCGCCGTCGCCGATTGAAGGGCGGAGTTATGAATCGCAAGGAAACATGTTTCAGTATCCCAACGTGTGGCTCAGGTTTACAAATCGAGGGCAGCTTGAATTCAGCGTCTGCCTGAAAACTGAGGTACCCAAGCAAAAGGAGTATTCGTCATCGGGCGTATGGACCGAGGCCCAACAAGCTGCGAAGATTTCGCGTTTCTGGGAAGAGTCACAGTGCTCGACGAGCTATAACGAGTGGCCGCTATTTGGCGACTGGGAGTTGTTTGAGGTCCGCGGAGAACCAGATTATTTCTCGGTCGCGATCGTCGCTTACAACCACATCACGGGAGAGGTAAAGGCGCTAGTTAAAAGTAAATTCTATGATCGTGCTTACCCGAATGGTGTTCCGCGTCGACAACTCGAGGAGATCTCTCGAAGGCAGGATCTTGAGCGTACCCAGGCTATACGGCGGATCCGTGAGGAGCTATTACAAAAATACAAGGCGATGGGTATGGGCCAGGTTCAGACGGAACTTCAGATCATCAAAGACCTGCAACGTTTAGGTTATTACCCCAAACCTACCACGATTGTGGCGCGCCGCCTGAGCCGAGACGAGGTCGCAAAGATCGATAAGGACGCGTTGTTCAGCATCGCCAAGGGCGAAATGGAGTCGGGAATTTTCCAGGACATTGAAAAGGCGATCGCCAGTCCGAGTGAAGAAATTGAGCATCACACTGACGGCTATCTGACGCACCGTGATTACACGACCAGTGCTCGCTTGAATGCATATCTTCGAACAGGGAAAACGCAATTTTACGTTCGTTACCTGGGCGAGACTTACGAAATGACGATCAAGAAGCCGTAAGCTTCGCGGCTGTTTAGCCTTTCCCGAGTTTGGACTTCAGTCTGAGCAGCGCCGAAGGCGCGGAATATAATAGCCAGGGGCAAGCGCTGAGCGGAGCGAAGCGCGTCGCCCCTGGGAGTAATAACAATTCAAGAGAGAGCTCTGAAAGAGCGGAATAACGGGCGTCGTATTTCGCACTTTCAGTGCTCGTTCAAACGCTGTCTACTAACCAGGGGCGACGCGCTTCGCTCCGCTCAGCGCCTTGCCCCTGGCTATCATATTCCGCGCCTTTGGCGCTGCTCATATTATTTTCACTTTCGAAGCAGACTCCTAGGCAGATGAATGTTTGAACAAGCCCCTCCAACTTTAGGTAATCAATATCACGACGACCTGCTGCTGCGTTCGTATCTCGCGCGGGTGTTGCCGCCGGATGTGTTGGGTGATGTCGAGGAGTCGCTCGTGGAGATGGGGAGGCTCGCCGGAGCTGAACTTTACGAGTTGCAACTAGCTGACAGGTTGAATGAGCCGGCGCTCACGCAGTGGGATGCGTGGGGCAATCGCATCGATAAGATCGAACTGACGCCACTGTGGCGCGTGGCTGAGCGTATTGCGGCTGAGCATGGTGTAGTTGCCACAGCCTACGAGCAAAGGCATGGCGGTCTGTCGAGAGTGCATCAGTGCGCGCTTGCGTATCTGTTCACGCCTTCGACGGACATTTACAGTTGTCCACTCGCAATGACTGACGGTGCCGCACGCACGTTGCTCGGTTCCGGTAATCAAGCGCTGATCGATCGTGCTGTACCTCACTTGATCACGCGCGACCCGAAAGAGTTTTGGACTGCTGGTCAATGGATGACTGAACTCACTGGCGGCTCCGATGTCGGACTAACAGAAACAATCGCGAGAGAAGAATCAGGGACCTTTCGTCTGTACGGCCGCAAGTGGTTTACATCTGCAATTAGTTCGCAGGTGGCGCTGACACTCGCGCGTCCCGAGGGCAATCCAGCGGGCGGACGCGGGCTCGCACTCTTCTACCTCGAGACACGAGACGAGCTTGGTCGCCCACAGCACATACAAATCAACCGGCTCAAAGATAAACTCGGCACACGCAAAGTTCCGACGGCTGAGTTAACTCTCGACGGCACGCCCGCACAGCTCGTGAAAGGCTCGACTGACGGCGTGCGCAACATTGCGCCGTTGCTCAACATCACGCGTTTATGGAACGGCATCAGCGCTGTTTCTCTCATGCGACGTGGACTCGCACTGAGTTTCGACTACGCACAAAAGCGTGTCGCCTTCGGTGCGCCGTTGTCAGAGAAACCCTTGCACCGCGATACTCTTGCAACTCTGCTCGCCGAGACAAATGCGGCTTTTCAACTTGCTTTCTATGTCGCCGAGTTAACCGGTCGCAGCGAAACACGCGAGATTAGCGACGATGACGCATTGTTGTTGCGCGTGTTGACGCCGGTAATGAAACTGACGACGGGCAAACAGTCGGTGATGGTTGCAAGTGAAGTGCTCGAGACATTTGGCGGCGCCGGTTACGTCGAAGACACTGGTCTGCCGGTACTTCTGCGCGACAGCCAGGTGCTCCCCATCTGGGAAGGGACGACGAACGTGCTCGCGCTTGATACACTACGCGCACTTCAAAGCGGAGATCATGATCTGAAACGCGGATTCGCGCGATTTGAGTCTGCCGTAATGAGTTGTCTTGAAGACGCCGCAGAGGCGAATCGCATTGCGCGTTCAGCTTTGGATCACGCTGCGAACTGGCTGAACGAAGCAATGCGTGCGGGTCAGCCGGCGCTCGAAGCCGGCGCGCGCCGTTTCAGCCTCACTTTAGGCCGCATCATGGAATTTGCGTTGTTGGTCAAACATGCTAAATGGTCTAAGGAGCAGGAACGCGACGAGCCGGCGGCAGCGGCGGCCCGTCGTTTCGCCGCGTCTGGCATCGACCTCATCGGGGAGTATGATGTTCAGGATGTGAATCACTTGCTGTAGTGCTTACCGGAAGTTTTTAGATAGTTACAAAAGGAGATTGCCATGAGACGTGTTCTACTGCCTATTCTGATGCTCGCTATTGCTGTGTCCTCCGCGGTTGCGCAGCAGAAGAAAACACAAGCTGTCAAGGAGTACACCATCGAACAGTTCATGAACACTGTTCGCATCGGCGGCAGCTCCTTCTCATCCGATGAAAAGTCGATTCTTTTCCACACCAACCAGACGGGGATTTTCAACGTCTATTCTGTTCCGGTAAGTGGCGGCGCGGCGGCGCAGTTGACGAACTCAACAAAAGAGAGCACCTTCGCCGTTTCGTATTTCCCGAAAGACACGCGCTTTCTATATCGCTACGATCGCGGTGGCAACGAAAATGAGCACCTCTACCTCCGCGAACTTGACGGCAGTGAACGCGACCTCACGCCCGGCGACAAAGTGAAAGCCAATTTTCTCGGTTGGAGTCAGGACCGCAAAACATTCTTCTATGCAACGAATGAACGAGATGCGCGTTTCTTCGACATCTTTGAAATGCCGATCGATACATTCAAGCCGACGTTGATCTACAAAGACGAACAAGGTCTGGAGGTCAGCGCGATTTCCGACGATAAGAAGTACATCGCATTTCAGAAGAACGGTGCTTCGACGTCCGATTCGGACATTCTTCTCTACAACACCGCGAGCAAAGAGATGAAAAACATCACCGCGCACACGGGCGATGTCGCCAACGGCGCGGAAACGTTCGACGTCAACTCGAAGTATCTTTACTACCTGACTGATGCGGGCAACGAGTTCAAGTATGTTGCGCGTTACGATCTGGCAACGGGCAAGAGCGATGTGGTTGAGAAAACACCGTGGGATGTTGCTTACACGTACTTCTCGAACAACGGAAAGTATCGCGTCACGGCAATCAATGAAGATGCACGCACGAAGATCAAGATCTACGAAACCGCAACGGGCAAGCTCGTCAGCCTGCCGCAACTTCCGAATGCAGACATAACGGGCGTGAATATCTCGCCGAGTGAGAAGCTGATGGCGTTCTATTTGAACGGCGATCGCAGCCCGAGCAATCTTTACGTCTACGACTTCGTCACGAAGAAAGCGACGAAACTTTCCGATAGCTTGAATCCTGAAATTAACCAGGCTGACCTCGTCGACTCTCAGGTGATCCGTTACAAGTCATTTGACGGTGTCGAAGTGCCTTCGATTCTTTACAAGCCAAAAGGTGCAAGTGCGACGAACAAAGTTCCGGCCCTCGTGCTGGTCCATGGTGGTCCCGGCGGACAAACGCGCGTTGGTTACAGCCCGCTCACGCAGTATCTCGTGAACCACGGTTACGCGATCATCGGAGTCAACAATCGTGGCTCGAGCGGCTATGGCAAGTCGTTCTATACTTCTGACGACGGCAAGCACGGACGCGAACCGCTTTGGGATTGTGTCGAAGCGAAGAAGTATCTAGCGTCGCTCGGCTATGTTGATGAAAAGAAGATCGGAATCGCGGGCGGGTCGTACGGCGGCTATATGGTTCTGGCCGCACTCGCGTTCAAGCCGGAGGAGTTTGCCGTTGGCGTTGATCTGTTTGGAGTTTCAAATTGGGTGCGGACGCTGCAGTCGATTCCGCCGTACTGGGAATCGTTCCGCAAGTCGCTCTACAAGGAGATTGGCGATCCGAGTACTGATTTGGAGAATTTGAAGGCAGTCTCGCCGCTGTTTCATGCCGACAAGATCGTGAAGCCGTTGATCGTGTTGCAGGGTGCGAACGATCCGCGTGTGATCAAGCCGGAGTCGGATGAGATCGTTGAGAATATCAAGAAGCGCGGTGGTGTTGTTGAATACGTGCTGTTTGACAACGAGGGGCACGGGTTCACGAAGAAGGCCAACGAGATCCGCGCGTACAAAGCCATCCTCGACTTCCTCGACCGCTACCTGAAGAATGGCGACGCAGTAAGCAGTATGTAAGAACGTACTGTAGGGGCGGCCCTCCGTGGCCGCCCTCGGTTTAAAATCGTGTTCGCGAAACCCGAGACTGTAGATTCTTGAATAGCGTGTGCAAAGCGAGGGCGGCCACGGAGGGCCGCCCCTACAGTACGTCCAATTCGCGCCTAAGGAGCGATCGATATGACCGCTTCGTTGCTGGTTGATCCTCTTAGCGTAACTGTCACCCGCAGATCTCTCGGGGCGCCGGTTACGTTATCCGGTAATCGGACGACCACCTGCGTTACGTCCTCGATTGTAGCCAACGCTTCAACAGGCAGATCGTAGGCCCTGCCTTCATCATCGCGAGCGATAACTTGCACGGACATGACCGTGTCACTCGGCAGCAATCCCAGGCGCCAGACAAACAGTGACACTCGTCTCCGATGATCTGCGCTCAAGTTAAATGGATTGAGGAGCGAGAACGGATCGCGCGTCTGGGTAACAAGATCGAGCGCTATCGCATGGTCTGTCAGTTCTTCGGTGAGAAGCACCGGCGTCAGCACCTCGATAGTGATACTGCGCGTAGTGCTTTGTGGTCCTCCCGCTCCGTTATGTCCTTGATCGTCGACTGTGATTTGAACAGTCGCGATGCCGGCGAAGCCGCCATCAGGTTTGAAAGTGAGACCACTCAAACGGAAGTTAATCGGAGATATCAGTCCTGTAAAGGTCATCGTCTCGTCGTCGACGCCATCGCCTATGAGAAAGTTGAGATTTCCGGTTGAGGGGAATGTAAGCGTTCCGTGAGTGGCCGTTACTGTAACGAGTATCTGATCCGTCGCAGCGATAAGATCACTATCACTTAGTCCAATGCCATTGGAATTTGCCGCTGAGAACGAGAGCGGCGTGTTTTGATTCGTCTGAACGAAGGGCGCCTGCAGGGCAATTATTGGCGCGTCATTAAACGCAGTCACCGTAATGGTAAAAGTTTGCGGCGCGCTGGTGTCCACGCCGCCATTTGCCGTTCCGCCATCGTCTTTCATGACGATCGTGATGTCGGCGCTTCCCGGCACGTCTGAAAGAAGCGTGTACTGCAATAACCCGTTGGCTCCTACTTCGGGTTGCTGCGCGAACAAACCCGGATTGGTGTTGTTCGTGACCTGAAAGCTCCATATGTCATTCTCGTTCGGTCCCGAGCTCATGTTAGTCACCCAGCCGCTGACAAACTGGAATCCGGCTTCCTCGCTAACAGTTTGGTTTGGACCAATCGTGAATGACGGTGCATCGTTGACGGGCGTAACGGTAAGCGTGAAGGTGTCGGTTAAGATTCCACCCACAAGCAGGGTCATATTGACAGTAATCAGCGCCGTTCCGAACTGATTAGCTGCCGGAGTGATTTGTAAGCTTCGTGTGTTGCCTGTGCCACTAGGTAGAAGATTTGCATCGGGAACCAGGGCTTGATTACCGGAAGAAGCTGTTACCGCTGTAATGGGTGGACTAGTGTCAGCCACACCAAAGGTGACCGTGATCGGAGTGTCTTCAAGTGTTGTCTTATCTGAGATGTCTTCGGGGCCTTGAATGATCGCGGCTCCAGTGGTCAGCCGTTGTGGGATAACGATCGCGATCAAGATTAACGAGAGAAATATTGCTGTGAGTCGCAAGGAACGGAGAATTTAGCATCAATCGCTAAAATTAGCCACGGATTTACACGGATGAACACGGATTTAATTAATCTTTGTGGCGAGGCGGGTGGCTTCGGAGGAGAAGCGTGGCGATTGGCAGTCGGCGACGAGTGCCTGGTACGTGGCGAGTCGTGTCGCGGCTTCGTCGCGTTTGTGTGCGGCGAGGAGAACTTCGATGTAGAGTGGCCCGAGCCAGAGGCGGCTAACACGCGACTCAGTCGGCGACACGAGCTCTTCCGCCTGGCGGCAGAGTTGCTCCGCTTCCTCGATCTCACCGCGACGAAATCTCACTTCCGCAAAACATCTGAGCGCTTCGAAATGTGAGTACAACAAACTCGGCGACGAGCGCTGAAAATTTTCTTCGACTGTTTGCAGCGCCTCGTCGTATCGTCCCTGAATTGCCTGGACCACTCCGAGGCTCGATCGGAATAACCCCAACACGCGATTCTCTCCAATCGCTTCGGCGAGCGCGATGCCCGCGAGAAACTCCTGTTCTGCACGCTGTGTCTCGCCGAGGAAGAGACTGCATTGCGCCGTGTAGTAATGCGTCCACGCGCGACGTTCACGTGAGTGCAGTTTGTTCGCTATCTCGATCTCGCGTTCGGCATACTCGAGACCTGCTTTGTAGGTTCCTTTGTGGATGCAGTTTTCTCCAAGAAACTCGATGCCGGACGCCTGCGCAAACAGAATGTTGTGCTTCTCACCAAACGCAATCGCGCGACGTGCCCAATGATCAGATTCTTCGTAAAGACCATAGTGTTGATAACCGCCGGCTAAGTAAGGGTAAATCATCGAAATCACCGTCGCCGCGAAAGGGCTGACGTGGTCACCTTCAGCAGAAGGTTCGACAAGTTCAACGGCGCGCATCAACAATTCGATCGCTTTCTTGTGACGACCGGCGAGGTGATGAAAACGCGCTTCCGTTGATAAAGCATTTGCTGTTTCAAGCGGATTCGTAACTGGATCCAAAACCTGCAGCACTTCGCGTAAGTATTCACTGCCGCGCGGATCGCCAGTCGTGACGAGAGAAGCCGCCGCCTGAGATTGGAGACGCACGCGTGTTGCCGGATCTGTCGCAAGTGCGAGCGCGCGCTCGAAATGTTCGGCAGCGAGAATCGTGTCGCCATGAAGCATGAAGGCTTTGCCGATTGCTTCTTCCTGCGCCAGTTGCTCTTCAGTCAATCCGAGAGCTTCGGCGCAATCACACGCCCGTCCGTACGCAGCGATCGCTTCGTCGAATGCAAACACACGCGCTGCCTCGGCGGCAGCCTGTTTAGCGTATTCGAGACCACGTTGATGATCGCCGGCCTGAATGTAGTGATGGGCCAGCTTCTCAACTGCGCACGGGGACGATTTGCAGCGGCGCTCCAAACCCTCGGCGACGTGACGATGCAGGCGCCGTCGTCTGATCGGGTTCAACTCTTCGTAAAGAACTTCGCGAATCTTGTCGTGTGTGAAACTGAACGAATCGCCCGAACCGGCCGCGATCAGTTGTGCACCGGTAGCTTCGTCGAGCGCGTCGAGGAGGGTGTCTTCGTTTTGCTCGGCCGCGGCTGACAATTCTTCGAATGTGAAGACCTTGCCTAGTATCGCGCTCACACGCAGCACTTCGTTCGTGTTTTGACTGACTCGATCCAGACGATTGCCGATCGCTTCCTTCACACTTTGCGGAATCAGCATCTCGTCCATATCACAACGCCGCCAGCGCCCACTTTCACGCCGCACCGAGCCACGTTCGATCAGTGCCTTCAAAACCTCTTCGACAAAGAAGGGATTGCCCTCGGTTTCGCGATGAACAGCAACCGCAAACTCGCCACTGACCTGTTCTCCAAGCAGCGCGCCGAGTTGATCGCCTGTTTCAGACTCACTGAACCGACGCAGCGCAATGCGGGTGATCAAACGTTCGCGATTCCAGTCGACCAGGGATTTCGCAAGCGGGTGCGCGCGATCGAGTTCAGTTTCTCGATAAGCGCCGAGAATCAGGACGCGCTCGTTACGCAACTGGCGCAACATATGGCCCAACAACCAAAGCGTGCCGCGATCCGCCCAGTGCAAATCGTCCGCATAAAAGAGCAATGACTGGCGTCGTGCGATGTTGGAAAACACTTGCACGACAGCATCGAAGAAGAGCAGACGTTCTTCGTGTGCTGCCAGTTCCTGACGCTCAGGAAACGGGCCGAGTCGCGTTTCGATCTCGGGAGCGAGTTTTGCGATCTGAGTTGCAGCTTCACCCAAAACCTCGTGCAGGTGTTCGTCGCTTTTCTCTTCGCGCACCCAGCGACGAAACGCTTCGACGAACGGCAGGTAAGGCGTCGCCGCTTCGTACTCGTAACAACCGCCAGACAGTACGACTGCGCCGTCGACCGCGGCTTGGATCGTGATCTCGCGTGCGAGACGACTCTTGCCCGCGCCTGGTTCACCGCTGAGAAGCACTGCATGTCCGCGTCCTTCGCGAGCGCGTTTCCATAGCTCGCGTGCTTCCGCGAGTTCGTCATTACGTCCAACAAGTCGACCGCGTGACAGTGCGTCGAGAATCGCAACTGCCGGCGCCGTTTCCACCGGAACAGATTCGGTGCTCTTGAGAGACTCGAGTAATGCGGCGCGAGTTTCAGACGCGGTGCTGAATCGTTGTGCCGGATCTTTCGCGAGCAACCGGACGATGACAGTTTCGAGCCCTGGTGGAATGTCGGGACAAAGCACACGCGGTGGAACAATATGCGCGTGGACGTGCTGAGAAATGATCGTGAGTGGATCGTCGCCGGTGAAAGGCACGCGTCCGGTCGTCAAATCGTAAAGCAGCACGCCGAGCGCGTAGAGATCTGCGCGACCATCGATTGTTTGGCCCAATGCCTGTTCGGGCGCCATGTATGCGGCTGTGCCAACTATGACTCCCGCGCGCGAGATGCGCGCGCCGTAAGCGGGTAGAGCGAGCCCGAGATCGGCGAGCTTGACGCTGCTCAACTCGCCCGCTCCGGCTAGCAGCACGTTGTCAGGTTTCAGATCGCGGTGGACGATCTGGTTGTTGTGTGCGTGTTCGAGTGCATCGCAAATCTGAACTGCAATACTGACGATACGCGAGATGTCAGTTGGACGCGCCTGGGAGAGACGAGGACCGGCGACGAGTTCCATCACGAGAAACGGAAAGCCACTCGCTTCGCCGACGTCGTGAATGGTAACGATGTGCGGGTGATTGAGTGCTGCGGCAGCGCGCGCCTCGCGTACGAGTCGTTCACGCGCATCGGAATTCTGCGAAGTAGTTGCGAGAACTTTGACGGCGACTTCTCTTTGAAGCTCGAGATCGGTGGCGCGATAGACCGTACCCATGCCACCGCGACCGAGTTCACTATCGAGTCGATAGCGGTCACGCAGAATTGTGCCGACAAGGGGAACAGTCGTGCGCAGGTCATCCGGCAGGATGCGCGTCTGCTGGGAGTCGACCATGCCACAAAGAATAGGGCAAGCCACAAAGAAGCACAAAAAGCACAAAATGATTCTTGTGTTTCTTGTGCTTTTTGTGGCTCGATTAAGGCTTGAATGTGTAGGTGATCGTTCCTTCGACTTCGCGGCTGCGAAGTTTTTGCGGGTCAAAGGTTGATTTCATCGCGGCTTCGGTCGCGGCGCCACGCATGAGCCAGTCGCCGCCTGAGCCGCGCGCCCAGTTAACCTGTCCGCTCTTGTCGACGAGAATTCGCACCGTCACTGCGCCGGAAATCGGTTCTGGTCCCCGCACTGGGCACTCGGCCTCAGGTAGTGAAGTCGATTTGCCGGCCAGCTCTGAGCTGAGTTCCGGCGTGCCTTTTTGCACAGACCTCTGTTGTTCAGCGGCGACCGGCGTCGAAGCCTGGTTGACTTTGTAAATGTACGTGGTGATGAGTGAACCCAGGATGACAGAACCAGCAAGACTTACGAGCACCAGTATCCAAAAGAGCGCACCATTTTTTGGCTTTTGTGTTTCTGTGACGATGGGTGCGTCGATGTCGACGAGGGGCACTATATGGTGAGCGCAATATGAAAGGAGATCACTGTAGACTTCACCACACTGTGGGCATCGTTTCCGTTTGGCTGATCTCGCCGGCTCGACCGGTGGCGGCGCCAGGATCCGTGGTGCGCCGGTGATCGGAGTTTCTTTCGGCGGTTCCGGCGGTGGCGTCGGCGGCGTTGGCGTTGGCGTTGGTTCCTCGCGAACTATACGTTGCTCGATCGGAGGTTCATTTCGATTGAGTCGTCGCAGGGTTTGCTCATCAAGCCTCTGCTTTACTCCCTCCACCCAGCGGCGACTCTTTTCGTTTTCAGAAGCAGTACTCTCATTACTCGGAGCGGGAGGCGTTTTTTTGACGGGCTCCTTCGGCTCTTCGACAGGGATCACTATGCGTCTGGTTTGAGGCGCGGGTGAAGGCTTGTTTGTGAGGATCGCGGACGCTTCGGGGAGGCCTCTGCGTTGTGCCCACGCGATCGCGTCGAGACCGAGATTGTCGCGCATCTTCGGATCGGCGCCCGCATTCATCAGGATTCGAACAAGATTTGTGTGACCGAAGATGATGGCGAGGATGAGGGCTGTCTGACCGCCGTTCGTAGTTTCGTTAACGTCCGCGCCACCAGCCAGCAATCTGGACACGGCGTTTTCATCACCGGCAGTAACGGCGTTGGTTAACGATAACGAAGAACTCACCGCACGGTCCCTTGAAGAACTCACTAACAATAACAACAGGGGGCTCGTGCGTTATTCTACAGGATTGACCTCTTTATCCCGAAAAATCTTGCAGGTCCTTGGCTTTGCCTCAAGAGTCACCAGTCTTACTTGGGCACAGTCAGTACCACCTGCGGTAGCGGGTGGGTACGTCGTAGACATGCTTAGGTACAAAGGCTGCGCCGCACCCACCCGCTACCGCAGGTGGTACTGACTGTGCCAAGTCACATACCGCACTTCTAAAACGGCGGCGGCACGAAAGCGTTATTAAATCCCAACGGCGCCGGAAATGTCGCCGCAGTCGGACGCACTCCCGTGCGCACCCACGCGTCGATCGCGCCAATCGAAGTCAGCACTTGTGGCCCGGTCAGGTTGCAGTGACCGACGCCGGTCGTGAATGTTTGGAACAGTAAATCCTGTCTGCCCGCCGCGGCATTCAACTCTGCGTACGCTCCGTCATTCGCAACCACCAGCAACGGATCGATGATCGTGTGTACGGTCAGAATTGGATTGTGAATCTTGCCGTTGAAGTTAGTGTTGTTGCGCACGTAATTTCGCGCCGACTGTTTTGCCTGGATGTCTCGTCTCGCGTTCATTTGTGCGAGCCACGCATCAACCACGGGTGTCGGCAGTCCGATGCCGGCGAGATAAGCTTTCTCAGCAGCAGTCAGTTCATAACTCTGATCGAGATTCTGAACGATTGGACCACCCGCACGACGTTGCAACTCCGCGCGCGCTTCAGTGAAGAAGAAAAAGTCAGTCAGAGCCCAGCCTGGAAAGAATGCGGGCGGTGGTGGCGGCGTAATGCCGCGACCGGGATTCTTCGCTACGAGGCGAATGAATTCAAACTTCGGAAAGTTTGCGATGTTGCTGAGCTCGGGCGCCAGCTTTGCGAGCACTTCGGTATCGAAGTCGATGTCGTTTCTAACTTCGCCCACTGTTCCCCACGACGCAGGAATTCCGAAGATGACGTCGTAAGCGAGATAGAGTGGAACGCCACTGTCCCACAGTCGTGTCGCGCCGGCGCCGGCACTGCACAAGCAGAGCGCGCCGTCGTAGATCCCGTTGAACTGTTCCATGCTCTTGTAACCGACGAATGTTCCGAGCGATGCAGCGACGAGGATCGTTCGTTGTGGCTGCGCAACATTCTCGCGGAAGAAGACAGCGAGATTCTTTGTGTCCTGGATTGCGTCTCCAACTGCCCAGCCGTTGTCTTTGTAAGCGCTTCCGGCAAGGGCAAAACCTTGCGCCAGCAATGGCGCTTCGAGTGCTGCGCTCGGTGCGACGTCGGCATTTCGATTATCGATCTCGCCGGGATGATCGGCCTTGTCGCGATAGCCGTGCGCGAAGATGAGGAGGGTTCCATTCCAAACTTCCGGGACTCTGATCCGGTACGGTGCGCCATGAAGTTCACCGGAGAGATCGAGCGGCGCCGCTTTGGCTGCGGGCGACCGAGCGATCAATGTGAGCGAGAGCAACAGGCCGACAGTTAGGACGATTAGAAGCCTCGCAGTGAATTTCATCTTGATGTCTCCTTTGTCTGCGGATGGGGAAGAGTGGACGGGAGACTATCACGCCGGACTACTGGCGGCAATATCAGAAAGACCGGCTCGGTAAATTGCCGGATTCGCCGGGAGAGAGCAGACGGGCGATGAGTTGATGCATGCGATCCATATCGATTGGCTTCGTTAAATACCCATCGACCCCCACGTCGTAAGCGGCGCGCTGAAAGCCTTCGGTGCCAAAGGCGGTGACTGCCACCACGGGTACTTCGCGCAGTGTCTCGATGTCGCGTATTCGGCGTGTCGCAGCCAAACCATCAAGTTCAGGCAGATTGATATCCATCAGGATCAGGTTGGGATTTGTTTGTTCAGCGATTTTGATTGCGTCTTCGCCGTTGCTGGCGGTTACAACTCTGTAATTCTGTTGTTGCAGGTCGAGACTGATCATTGCGAGATTGTCGGCGGAATCGTCGACGATGAGAATTAAGAACTTCGGCTCGAGCGGTGGGGCCGGTCTCGACGCGTCGTCACGTTTAAATGTGGGAAGACCTGAGGTAGCTAGTGGATCCTTAGTTGGCATAGACTTCAGATTATATCGGTCAACTGCGTAATCTCGTAATCTGTGGAAGAAATGTCAGTATGGAAGAGAGATTTCACCCGGCAATGAAGGCGATTCAATCCGGAGACCTCGAGACGTTCAAGTCGCTTCTGGCCGCGGATCCTTCGCTTGCGACTACGCGATCAAAGAGGAGTCATCCGACGTTGCTTCAGTGTCTGGTGTTAGACGGCAAAGATAAACCGAAACTGCTGCTGGAAAAAGGTGCGGAGATCAACGCGATTCCCGGTGGATTTGATTTCGCGGGAACCGGTCTGCACTACGCCGCCCTCAACGGCCACCGCCCGATGGTCCAATACTTATTGGCCCACGGCGCCGATCGAAATATCAGAGACACCAAAGTCTCCTCAACCCCCGCCGGCTGGGCCGAACACGGTGGGCATAACGAACTGCTGGACGTACTGTAGGGGCGGCCCTCCGTGGCCGCCCTCGGTTTGAACACGACGCCGAAAACGGACGGCGCTCGCATCTCGAACCCTGTGCAAACCGAGGGCGGCCACGGAGGGCCGCCCCTACAGTACGTTTCGAGATTTGAAAATCTATTTCGTCATGTCGATGCGAGCGTAGAAGATGTTGGTCTCGGGGAGTTTCTCGTCCTGGGCCACGATGATCGCGAGTCCCTCGTCTTTGCCGTTGTCTTTGCGTTGAAAGAGACACATGGCGCCGTGGTTCTTCGAGTCTTCCGTGTCGCCGACGCAACCCTTCTCGTTAGCGGTCCAACCCGCAGCTTTCATGCGTTCCTTCGTATAGAAATCCTTTACTTCCTGCGCCGTCTTATTTGTTCTAAATGAAATGAAGTTGAGCTTGCCTTGCATCATGCCGCGAATGAACAGGCGCGCTCCGAGCGGAATCTCGAGATCTGCTTTCGTAGCACCCTGAAACGGTGGCACGTCGGCCCAAAGCGTGCTCACGGTCCCGGCATTCTTATCGCCTGCGAGTCGTTCGCCGAGCTTGCAGGAAAGGGCCACGCCAAGAATTAGAGCCAAAGCCAAAATGGAAGCCGGTATTCTCATACTTGCCCTCCTATTAACTTTCGAACTCGGCTGCTTATCGCGTCACAATGTTCTTTACTTGGCCGCGTTTCAGCAGGGTGACAATCCCGTTGCGGCGGTACCATACACCATCTTTGGTGCGCCAGACCTCGTCAGCTTCGATTTTTCCGCCGCTCGTGAGCATTATTACGGGTTTACCACCCTGGCGGGTTCCGATTCCTGGTCCACTGGTCGAGACTGGATCGCTTGTCGCACGTGTGTGTGCAGTCGAAATTGACGGCGAAGCTTTCGGCGAAGCGGACGGCGAGGGTGATGCTGAAGGCGAAGGTGAAGGTGACGGCGATGGCGAAGGAGCTGCCGGCGAGGGTGTGGCAACTGGCTGAACGTCGGTTGAGCTTTCAGTCGCGGCTGAAGCTTTCTGTGATCGGGAACTCAACCCAAAGTAGAGCGCGACAAAAAGCACACCAAGAATCACCGCCACCGCTACCGCGACGATAGGCAGAGGGCGGCTCTTCTTCCGAGGTGTTGCGGGTTCAAGCGCGGAGTCGTCGGCGACCTCGAGCGCTGTCTGATCGAAGTCACACTTTTCGTCCGAGTCAGGATAGAGGAAGAGACATTGGGGGCAACGCTTCATGGCGGGAAATGATTAAGAGGTTACATGGATGTCAGAACTTGAAGGGCTTTTTGAGAATGCGACCGGTCTTCTTGAGGATCGAACCCACCTTGGAGTCTTCTTTCTTTTCAGCAATTGCAGGCTTCATCTGTGAACTGGTCGATGCTTTCGTCGAAGCCTTTTTCACGGGAACAGCCGACGCTTTAGTCGTAGCGGCCCTGGGTTCCTCGACCGGTGGCTGAGGTTCAGGCTCGGCCGGCGCTGACACTTGCACAGGACTCTCAACAGGCGCTGGATTCGCGGTGCTCTCGACGATAGCCGGCGTGGGCACAGTCTGCGCTGCCCTCCGTTGCATGGAAACGAAATAAACCATCCCCAGAACGAGCGCGAGAATTAGCGTGGCAAATGCCGGCACGGCGCGGTTCCGCTTTGGCGCGACCTTGGGAGGGACCGTCGTCAGCGCGTTCATATTCGGCAGGGTGCGAGAATCCAGGACGAGGAGAACTCCATCCATGTCGCAAAGACTCTGGTCGTCCTCGTAAATAAACTCACACTGGGGGCACCTCTTCATCCGCGATTCTCCTGGAGTGGGTGTGGTGGATAAGGGCCTGCGGACGATGTAAGCCGGAGTGAGTGCTCTCCGCAGGGCTCCAGAGTACACCCGAAGGGGTGTGTAAAACAAGCTTAAAAATTGACAGGATTACTGAGATTGTCAGGATTTACACGATAAATTCTGTGAAATCCTGCTAATCATATCTAAAGGTACAGTTCGGTGATGACGTTTCGATGGTGCGCGACGTGCCCGGCGATGATGTAAGCCAGCGAACGAACGGTGAACGGGTTGTCGCTGGCGACGCCGGTTTTCGACCACGCCTCTTCCGGAAGGCTCTTGAAAAACGAGATAGTCGACAGCCGGACGTTCCGGAACTCCTCAACCAGGTCCGCCCACGAAGTTTGGTTCGCCTGAGCCGTCACTACGGCCTGATCCTGGTCAAAACTCGGGAGCGAGTCCTGATATCCGCGCGCAAACCAAAACGCACGGTAGAGGAAAACACGTTCGCCGTCGTTTACGTGATTCAGGACCTCGCGAATCGTCCACTTTCCCGGTTCATAAGAGTGGCGGCTTTGTTCCTCCGAAATACCCTTTAGGAACTGAAGAGTCTCGTCCATCTGACTCTCCATGGTGGGCACGATCTCGTCGCTCGTTATCAGGTCGATGTACTTGAAATAGTAGGGAGCAGCTTCAGTTGTTTGTGGTCGTGTCATTTGGGTTCGAATCGTAGCAAATAATGGCCATTTTCGTAACCAACCACGCGTTTCCAGTGTCTATCTAATCTTCAGGGAAATGGGGAGGATTTAAAGAATGAAAAACAGAAAGAATTACTCAATTTCACGGCTTGTAATCAGTGTTTTTGCGACGCTGGTAATGGCTGTAATGCCGGCGGTGGCATTGGCTCAGGGGGTTCAGAGTGTGACCAACCCGCAGCTTGCCAAAAAGGTTCGGCATGAACTTGTGACGCTTCCTTATTACGGCGTATTCGATAATCTCGCATATAGCATCGACGGAGGGACCGTTACCCTTTATGGCCAAGTGGTTCGTTCTTCGACGCGTTCCGACGCGGCAGGCAGAGTGAAGAGAATTGCGGGCGTGACTCGCGTGGTGAACAACATCGAGGTGCTGCCACTGTCAGGATTTGACGACAGCATCCGTGCTCGGACATATCGTTCAATCGCACAGATGGGTGGACTGTATCGCTACCTGCGGGGAACGAATCCGTCGCTGCACATCGTCGTCGACCGTGGACACGTGACGCTCGAAGGTGTTGTTTCCGGGAAGGGTGATCGAAACCTTGCGTACATCGCGGCGAATCGTGTTCCGGGTGTGTTCTCGGTGACGAATAACCTTCGCGTTGAAGGTGCCGAGCCTCGATAATCCACAGATTCCACAGATTACACGGATTTTGAATCTGTGTAATCTGTGGATAAAGCTATTCCCATCAAGAACCAAAACATCATCGCCACCTCAGCATCGCCGTAGTTGTAATTCACCAACGAGCTCGCGAGAAATCCCGTCAACGCGCCGAGGATGCCAAGCAAGAGTCCGTAAGAGTGCGTATCGCTCAGATCGGCCGCCGCTCTTTCAGCGCGAGCAATAAACAACCAGAACGCGATCATCAGCCACAACCAGAGCGCGAGCATCGGCAGTCCACGATCGAACGCCAGTTGGAGCGGAGTCGAGTGCAGGTGCAGCATGTCTTTGCCGGGAAAACCCCATTCGGTCCAATGCTTCTGCATCGCGTCCATGCCGTGTCCAAAAACGGGGTGGATCAGAATCCGAGACAATCCCACACGACCGACTTGCATCCGCAGTGATGAACTCGAATCGCCGAGCAAGAGAGCACTTGGATCGCGTGTTTGCCACACCACCACAGCGCCGAAAGCCAGCACAAAGAAAAGCGCAAACGTAAAGACGAGCTTCATCTTCCCGCGCAACGATCGCAACGCAATCACGCTCGCGCCGATCACAAACGCGACGATCACGGTCCGCATTGCAGTGAATAAAAGTCCGGCAGTCAGCAACGCGGCAGCGACAATCGCGACGCGGAAGTATTTGTTTGGGCCGTGATTTCTGAGATTGGCAAGCGCAAGACCCAGCGCGAGGAGGGCAATCATTTGCAGCAGCTCTGCAAACGTTTGGTAGTGACGAGTCCATCCGGAGGCGCGAAAGTGATGATTGCGGTCAGTTCCAATCACCTCGGACGTCGTAGGCTGAGTGAGCGTAAATGAACGCTCAACCTGCTCGCCGTGCGAGATGATCCCCACCGATACAGACGTATTCAGCGGCGCTTCGGCCAGCAATCGATCGACATCAGCTGTCGAATAAACGCGATGACGATTAATCTGCCAGATCGTGTCGCCCGGTTGAATTTCAACCTGTCGCAAAGGACTATTCGCCGCAATCGATTCAACCACGACTCCACGTCCACGCAACAGGTCAAATCCACTGTAAAGCGCTCCAACCGAACCCGAGACAATCAACAACACAGTCAACGCGAGCGCCGATGTGCGCGTCAGCGTCGCTCGCGCCAGGTAAAACAGAAAAACGCACCACGACGCCTGCAGTTTGGCAATGCTGATACGAGGTTCTTCAGAAAGCAGTGCGGAAATCGCGGTCCAAACGAGCGATAAAACGATGACTACGTCGAATTTCGACCGTCGCAGACCCAGATTTCGGGTGCTGACTGTTCTGATCAACCATCCCACTCCGGCTATCGCGACTCCGATGACACTCGCCGCCACTGAATGCGGCGCGGTTGCAACGTAGATTGCGAGTCCGGCGAGAGCAATTTGCTGCCCCAGTTTTCCACGCGAATTTTGATCGTTAGCAGACATAGCGATCTTGCAGAAATAGTTGCGTTGACACCCTTTATTTACGCATGTTAGCGTATCTCGCGGCTGTTTGCCGGAGTTGCTACTGTCGAGTTACAACGCGCGCTTAAACTGGAATGGCATTGTCCCGCTGCCCGCTGCTACGATTAACGCCGCCGACAATCGTACTTACGAACTAAGAATTCCTGATGGCTTTCGAAAAAGCTAAGGTCCTAAAAGCCGCTGAGAAATTCCTTTCCCAAGGGAAGATCAACGCAGCAATCAAGGAGTATCGGCAAATCGTCGATAACGACGGTGACGATCTCACTACCTTGAACATGCTGGGTGATCTTTACGTGCGTTCAGGCAAAAAAGAGGAAGCCGTTTCGTGCTTTGAACGCATTGCCGAGCACTACAGCACCCAGGAATTCAATCTGAAAGCGATCGCGATGTACAAGAAGATCGAGCGGCTGCGCCCGCGCGATCCACTCATCGCTTTCAAACTCGCAGAACTTTATGCCACTCAGGGACTGGTCCACGATGCACGCGCGCAGTATCTCGTAGTCGCCGACGGTTATACACGTTCGGGTGATAACAAGCGCGCGCTCGAAATCCTTCACAAGATTGCCGACCTGGATCCGAATAACACTGAAATCCGTCTTAAGCTCGCCGATGGTTATCTGAAAGAAAACATGCGGCGAGAATCGGCGGCGGCATTTGTGCAGGCCGCAAATCGTTTTCATCACATCGGCTCACAGGACCACGCGCTTGATGCTTACTCGAAAGCACTGCAACTCGTGCGCGACGATCGAGAAGCACTTCGCGGCATGCTCGAAACTCACATCGCGCGCGGCACAGCTTTCGAAGCAGCCGAAGTGCTCGAGCGCGTCGTCGAGACTCGCGAAGAAGACAACGAACTCGTCTCGATGCTCGCGCGCGCGTATCTCGAAGCCGAAGATCCAAAAGGCGCCGAGAAGGCCACGTCGTTGTTGATGGCCCAGGACGCTGCGAACTACACACAGTTTCTGCCGGTCACGCGTCTTTATCTGAAACTCGGTGAAGTTGACGAAACGATCCGCATCCTTTCGACGATCATCGAGCGCATGCTTGCCGGTCGTGAAGAACGCGAGCTGCTCGAAATAGTCAACCAGGTTTTAGAGCGGAACCCGGATCACGTTGCCGCCCTGCGAATGCTTGTGCGTATCAACTGGTGGCAACGAGATATGGATGCGTTGCGTTCTTCGCTCGAGCGTCTCGCAGAGTCAGCCGAGGCGTCGGAGTTGATCGATGAAGAACGCTACGCGTTGACGCAGCTCGTGCGACTCGCGCCGGACGAACAGCGTTATCTCGACCGTTTGAATCTCCTCGGTGGTTTGCAGGAAGAGACGGCGGAAGATTTTGCGCCGTTGCCGGAGCCGGAAAGTGACGTTCCGCAGTTTGAAAATTTTGCCGTCGTTCAGGATGAGGACGAGGTTGCGCCGGCAGCACCAATCGTGGATGAATTCGAGACCAACGCCGCGGCCACGTTCAGCGATCCGAATTCATCGTTCGCTGATCTCAGCGAACAATCATTCGCAGATCTCAACGACGTAGAGTCGTCGCCTTTCGCAAGTTCGACGAACGATTTTCAGGAAGTCGACTTCAGCATCGTTACTCCTGTTGATACGCCCGCCACCGGTGGTCCTGAAGACCCTCCGGCAGACGGAGCGAAGCACCAGGACATGATGCGGCAGGAGCTCGAAAGCGTTGATTTCTACATCGCGCAGGGTTACTCGGATATCGCGGTCGACACGCTCGAGATGCTCGAACGGCAATTCGGGTCGCATCCCGATATTCAAGCGCGGCGCGAGAAGTTGGCGGCAAGAGATCAGCAGCCCGCGGCGGCTGAAGTGTTTGAGTTTGGTGGAACTGAAGAAGTCACGGCGACGCCCGTAACGGAAACGATAACCTTCGCGGGCGATTCCGCGTATGAATCACGCGCCGGCGATGGCCGTAACAATGCCAAGCCCGCGATTGACGCGGGTCTCGCCGAGCTCTTTGAAGAGTTTCGTGCCGCCGAAGAGGGCGACGAGGTTCGCGAAGATTACGAAACGCATTACAATATGGGCACGGCTTACAAAGAGATGGATCTCATGGATGAGGCCATCCAGGAGTTTCAGACCTCTGTTGCTTTGGTGAAGCCGAGCGATGGTACATCGCGATTCCTTCAATGTTGCAATATGCTTGGTCATTGTTTCATTCAGAAGGGAATGCCGGAAGCGGCTGTGCTTTGGTTTAAGAAGGGACTTCAGGCGCCCGGGCACAGTGAAGATGAGTACCAGGCACTGCGCTACGAGTTAGCTTCCGCATACGAGCAACTCGGTGACCTGAAACACGCGCGTGAGTTTTATACTGAAGTCTACGGGGTTGATGTTTCGTATCGCGAAGTGGCGGAGAAGTTGAGTCAGTTAAGACAGAAGCAGGAATAAGCAGTTGTCAGCGAAATTAAGCGTTGTCTTTTACATTATTTTGTGCCTCGAGATTGGTATCTTTCTCACGGTGGCGCCGTGGTGGCCGCACGGAATGTGGGGCATCAGCGATTGGGGCAACAATTATTTTCTGCTCTACGCCGCGCGCAAGACAGGGATTCAGGGACTGCAGGCAGTGGTTGCTTCCGGTTGGGTTCGCGGCGCGGTGAGTGGTGTCGGGCTTTTGAATCTCGGAATTGCGTTCTGGGAGATTTTCAACTTCAAACGCACCGTCGTCGCTTTGCAAAACGAGACGAGCTCGCAGAAGTCTAAGAACAATGCCGCTGAAGATTACAGTTCCGATCATTTATCCGATAACGAGCGGCACGGCGACAACTCCTGAAATCCTCCGGCTGGTTCAAGCTGCGGTCGACGCAGAGGTTCCACTCTTTCAAATACGCGAGAAGTCGCTGAGCGCGCGCTCTTTGTATGAGCTTGTGGTGCGTGCGGCGTTGATTACGCGTGGCAGCAAGACGCGGTTGATGGTTAACGATCGAGTGGATGTTGCTCGAGCGGCTGGGGCTGACGGGGTGCATTTGACTGCACGTTCGTTACCGGCTCATGTGGTTCGGATGAGTTGTGGTGCTGAGTTCTTGATCGGCGTTTCAACGCACACGGTTGAAGAGGCTCAGGCTGCGCGTGCCGGCGGTGCTGATTTCGTTGTGTTTGGGCCAGTGTTTGAAACGGAATCGAAACGAGCGTTTGGCCCCCCGCAGGGATTGGATAAACTTCGCGAGGTAACGCGCGCATTGAATGAATTTCCCGTCCTGGCAATCGGCGGCATCACGCTCGCCAACATCACCGCGTGTTTGTCCGCCGGCGCCCGCGGCGTCGCCGGAATCACTACATTCAATAATTTTTTGGCGCTGCGGAACGTACTGTAGGGGCGGCCCTCCGTGGCCGCCCTTGGTTGGAAATCGTGTTCGCCAAACCGAGACCTGTGTCCTTTCGGCGTCGTGTTCAAACCAAGGGCGGCCACGGAGGGCCGCCCCTACAGTACGTTCTGTGGCGCTCGATAGAGTTAACTGATGATGAAACCGGTCGTGCTTACAATTGCAGGGTTGGATCCGTCGGGTGGGGCGGGGATTGTTGCTGACATCAAGACGATTGCGGCGTTCGGTTGCTTTCCTGCCGCGGCAGTGACGTCGATCACGTTTCAGAACACGACCGGCGTCTTCGGGGCCGAACATCAAACCGCCCAGACGCTGCGAGCGCAGATGGAGCCGATCGTTAACGATCTGAACGTCGCCGGAGCGAAAACAGGAATGTTGCCGACCGCCGAGATCGTTGCGGAAGTCGCGCGACTGTTCGCGGAAGAAAACCTGCCCGCACCTGTCGTCGATCCGGTCGTGGTGGCAACATCAGGCGACGTCCTCATCGACAACGAAGCCTTCGAAATCCTGAAGCACGACCTCTTCCCACTCGCGCGCGTCGTCACCCCAAACATCCCCGAAGCAGAAAAACTCGCCGGCTTTCCAATCCAATCCGAATCCGACATGCGTCACGCAGCCGAAGCAATTCAACAACTCGGCGCGCGCGCAGTGTTAGTCAAAGGCGGCCACCGTCACATCGACGCACAAGCCCTCGACATCCTCTTAACCGAAAACGGGATCTTCACTGAATTTCGAACTGACTACATCAACGTGGGTGAAATACACGGCTCAGGCTGCACGCTTTCAGCCGCACTCGCTGCCTGCCTCGCCAAAGGATTGAACCTCGAAGAAGCAGTCAGCGCCGCAAAGAAATACGTGACCGACGCAATCCGGAATGCCACTCGCCTCGGTCACGGTGCAATGCCACTCTAATCCACAGATTACACAGATTATTCTATGGTGACTTTCTCCATCTTCACTTCCGACACCGGCCGATCTCCGGACGCAGTCGGACTGGTCGCAATCGCATTCACCACATCCTGGCCTTCAATCACCTTTCCAAAGATCGTATAGCTCGGCGGCAACCCATAATCGCTATGCATGATGAAGAACTGTGATCCATTCGTGTTTGGACCAGCATTGGCCATGGCCACCGTCCCCGCTTTGTACCCGCGCTGATACACAGGCGACCGCGGATCGATCTCATCGTTAAAGCGTCCGCCCCAGGCTGATTCGCCACCGCGTCCGGTACCGGTCGGATCGCCACCCTGGATCATGAAATTCTTGATCACGCGGTGAAAGATAATGCCGTCGTAGTAGCCACGCTGAGCGAGCGTGATGAAGTTCTCGGTGGTCTTGGGTGCATCCGATTCCAATAACTCGACTCGAATCGTCCCTTTGTTTGTTTGGATCACTGCCGTTCGATTTGCCATGGTTTCTCCTTACTGGTTGATTAATTGCGCTGTTTCAACATGAATTGGCTCAATATGAAATTTTCGATGGCTGCAGCTACACCGTCTTCACGATTTGAAGCAGTCGGGTGCAAGCCTGCAATTTCGCGCAGCGACAACGGCGCGTTGGCCATCACCACGCCGGTGCCCGCGAACAAGAGCATTTCGAGATCGTTGTAATTGTCGCCGATAGCCATTATCTCTTCGCGACTCACATTCAACTCTGCTGCCGCGGCGGCGACACCGGCGCCTTTCGACGCAGCAGCATTGACGACATCGAGAAGTGTGAAATCCTGTTCAAGATACTTCGTACTAAGTATCTTCACCGTCGAGCCAAGCTTGGCTTTGAGCATCTCTTCGAGCTGGTCCATCTCTTCACAACCACCTGAGAAGGAGAGATGAATCGGATCGTGGTCCAGGTAATCTTCGAGTGAGTTCACTTGTTGCACTGCGCGAGTGCCTTCCTCTTCGCCATGAATTCGTCGTGCCCAGGTGATGTACCGGTTAGCGGCTGAATTGCCGCCGCGAATGTGATCGTAAACAAGCACTCCCAAACCTTCATGGTCATCGCTGAGCAGCGCATCAGCATCGGCGGCGCGGCCCACTCGCAGTGCGTCGCGCGCTGCTGCGAGCGGTAGTGGCAACACTGAAACCGTTTGCAGTGTGGCTGCATGTTTAGTTAGCGCGCCGTTATGTGAGATGAGTGGAACATCAAGTCCCAATTCGAGCGCGACAGGCCGCGAATCGCGAAAGCGCCGCCCCGTAACCAGAGCGACGTGTACGCCTTGTTCGCGCGCACTATCGATGGCGATGCGATTTCGCTCAGAAATATGGCCACGGGAATCGAGCAAGGTCCCGTCGAGATCGAGGGCGAGCAGACTTATCGTCATAAACGTTGAACTTTGAACTTAGTGCTTTGTACTTGGTATCTTGAATCTCAGCAAGCTCAAAGTACCAAGTACAAAGTACGAAGTCCAAATGTTGGTTTGGTTCTTCCACCTTTTTGTCCGGCGTGATATTATGCGCCCCCCACTTAGCTACAAAAGAATCTTGGAGGGTAAACGAATGCGAAGACTAGGATTGTCTCTTGCAGTGATTGCCTTGGTGTCGGCCTCTACTATTGCTTTCGCTCAAGGCTTTAAGAAAATCAGTGAGATTCTGACCGGATACGAGGAGACCCCGTCAGCAGTCTCGACCACTGGCAACGGAACTTTCAATGCGCGTATCAGCAATGATGGAACGCAGATTCAATGGGAACTCAGTTACGCCGACCTCGAAGGCGCGGTCCAGCAGGCTCACATTCACTTTGGGCAAAAGAGCGTGACTGGTCCCATCAGCGTGTTCCTTTGCACAAACCTCGGTAACGGCCCTGCCGGAACTCAGCCCTGTCCCGCCCCGCCGGCGACAATATCGGGCACCATCACGGCTGTCGATGTTACCAACCTGGCGAATGAGCGCGGAATTAGTGCCGGAGAACTTGATGAGTTGGTAGCCGCCATGCGTGCCGGCGTAACGTACGTGAACGTTCACAGCACGAGATGGCCGGGCGGCGAAATTCGCAGCCAGATCGATGGCAACAGCGGCCACGGCCGGTGATTCTGTTGGAAGAACGCTCCTTCCTTTCAATCTAAGTGCTTGCTCCGAGTGCAATAGGTTTGCGGCACCGCACGCGCAAACCTATTGCACTTGCTGTCTCCTGCCTCATCTAAATCAGCATTACCTCTAATTCCCATTTCTGTCGCATACTGGCGGTAGTTCGCCCAATTAGCCCAAAATCAAGGAAGTTAGCCATGAACGTCACTCATCTCGAATGTGCCCTGTGTGGCCTGAAACACGAGGCACAACGGTTGCACAATCTCTGCACTGCCTGCGGTAAGCCATTGCTGGTTCGCTACGATTTAGAGCGCGCCAGAATAACTTTGACAAAGGACTCGCTCGCAAGCAGGCGCCCCGATCTCTGGCGCTATCGCGAGGTGCTCCCCGTCGAAGACGACAGAAATATTGTTTCGCTTGGTGAAGGCTGGACGCCTCTGGTGCATGCACCACGTTTGGGGAAGCGCGTCGGAATCCATGAGCTTTACATCAAGGATGAAGGGCAGAACCCGACGCAGAGTTTTAAAGCGAGGGGGATGGCGGCGGCCGTATCGATGGCGAAAGAGTTGGGCGCGGGGAAGCTTGCGGTTCCATCGGCCGGAAATGCCGCCGGTGCGTTAGCTGCTTACGCCGCTCGCGCGGGGCTCAAGTCGTACATCTTCATGCCGCGCGACACGCCGCGCGCGAACGTTGTCGAGTGTGAGCAAACCGGCGCTCGCGTCACTTTGATGGATGGATTGATAACTGACTGCGGCGCAGAGGTAGGCAGGCGAAAAGAAAAAGAGGGTTGGTTCGACGTCTCCACGTTGAAAGAGCCTTACCGCGTTGAAGGAAAGAAGACGCTCGGATACGAAGTCGCGGAGCAACTGAACTGGGAATTGCCCGACGTCATCATCTATCCCACGGGGGGCGGCACGGGCTTGATCGGAATGTGGAAAGCATTCGACGAGATGGAACGCATGGGTTGGATTGGAAACAGGCGACCACGAATGGTGACTGTGCAGGCAGCAGGTTGTGCTCCCATCGTCAAAGCTTTTGAAGAAGGGAACCGGTTCGCGGATGAGTTTCCCAATGCAGCGACGACCGCTTCGGGACTGCGCGTGCCGAAAGCAATCGGCGATTTCTTGATTCTCGATGCGTTGCGTGCTTCAGGTGGGACTGCGGTTTCAGTGACTGATGAAGAGTTGATTGCAGCAACTCGTGAGATCGGCGCCGCCGAAGGAATCTTCTGCGCGCCCGAAGGAGCAGCGTGCTTGCCGGCATTGAAGAAGTTGATGGAGACCGGAGAGGTGAGGCAAGGCGAGCGTGTAGTTTTATTCAACACCGGATCCGGTGTGAAGTATATGGAGTCATTCAGGGACACAGATTAACGCGGATCTTATTACGGATTTTTTGGAGGGAGCTGATGAGGTTTGTTGGTGTGTTGGTTTTGTTGCTGGCGGCGAGCTTTGGTGCGACTGCGCAGCAGCCTTCATCCCCATGGTTAACGGATGCAGAACGCGCGCGATTCGAAGAGTTGCGACGCAGCGGTCTCGATGCTCTTTACAACATCGACTACGACAAAGCACAGCGCGACTTCAAAGAGATCGTTCAACTCTTTCCAAATCATCCCGGAGGCTATCAACTGCTGGCGGCGCGCGTATGGATCAAGGCGCTCTATGAGTCGCGACGTCTGCAGGTGTCGCTTTACAGCAACGAGTCGTTCTACACAAACGGCGACGATAAAGTCGATCCGAAGATCGTGACTGAGTTTCGCAATCTCACACGCGAAGCAAAACGTCTCGCCGAAGCAAAACTCAAACAGGAGCCGAAGAACATCGAGGCACTCGATTTCCTGGCCAACACGGAAGGATTGAAGGCGTCGTTTGAAGAGGCTGTCGAGCGGCGTCATTTCGCGGCACTACGCGACGGCAACGATGCTGTCGGCCATCATCGCGAGGTGTTGAAGCTCGATCCGAAATACATTGACGCGCAGATCACGATCGGGCTTTACGAGTACGTGGTTGGTTCATTGCCGTTGCCGGTGAAGATCATTGCAGGCGCGACCGGTTATCGAGGCTCGAAGAGGCGCGGTCTCCAGATGCTCGAACAGGTTGCGAAGGAAGGTCGCTGGTCGCAGGACGACGCGAAGACTGTCCTCGTGCTGCTCTACACGCGTGAAAAGCGTTTTGCCGACGTGGTTAAACTGACTCGTGAGTTGAGTGCGAAGTATCCGCGCAACTACCTGCTGAAGCTCGAGACTGCAGATGCGCTCGTTTCCCTCGCGGGAGTCAAACGGAAAGACAAGGATCTGGCGGGCGCGGTTCAGTCGGAAAAGGAAGCGTTCGCGACGTTTGATGAAGTGCTGCGCGACCGTAACGTGCGCGACAACGCGGCGCGTGCACTCGATCTGATTCATTTCAAGTATGGTGAAGCTCTGTTGATGGCGGGTTATCACGATCGCGCGGCGAAGGAGTTTCTCGCTGCGACGAAAGTTGATCGTGCAGAGGCAGGTCTGGTCACGATGGCTCATCTTTATGCTGCGCGGTCTTACGACGCAGCAGGTAAACGTGATGAAGCGTTAGCGCAGTACAAAGAGGTGTTAGCGCGTCCGAATGTTTACGACGCACACGACGAAGCGAAGAAAGGATTGCGCCAAGCCTATCGAGCCGAGCTGGCCGCTAAGCCTGACGCAGTCCAGTAAGCCACGGATAAACGCGGAAAAGAGCAAGGATTGAAGATGACTAGCCAATCACGCGCGCGACGTTTGCTACTTTGTCTGGACGGCGTTCCGCACACGTTGATCGAGCAGGCGAAGAGTCGTGGGTTGTTCGACAGTTTTGGACCACCAGCACGTTTGCTTTCACCATTTCCAACAATGACGAACGTCGCACTCTCGGCGATGCTCGGCGCCTCACCGCCTGCGGGTTATGAGAGTTTGTATTTCGATCGAAATGCACGCGAGTTGCGAGGCGGGATCAGGAAGTACATTGGGCGTCGCACGCCTGACAAGGTTCCGTCGTCGTACATGGATGAGCTCGATTATCAGGAGCCACTGCCGTTCGAGTTTCTGATCTACGTGGCACCGGAGAAAGTCTGGCGCGCAGACATGCAACGGTTCCGCGAGCGTTTCAAAGCGGCGCCGCAATCGCGCGATTATTTTGCATTTCTCAAAGCGACTGACGGGCTGCTCCACGCTCAGGGACCCGAGCGCCTCGCGGTCGCACTCGAATCGCTCGACAAGATTCTCAGAGAGATCCGCGCGTTTTGTGGCAACGAGACGGAGATCGTGATGTTCTCGGATCACGGCATGAATCTCGAAGAAAACCGGCGCGTTGACCTTGCGTCAACTCTGGAGCGCAGAGGTTTTCGGGTAGTGATCCCTGCATTTGGTCTTTGCAGCTACGCGGCGATTTATTGTCAGGACGATCAAAGGATTCCTGAGATTGCCACCGCCAGTGTGGAAGTGACCGGCATCGATTTCGCTGTTTACAAAGATGGCGCGGATGTCGTAGTTGAAAGCTCGCGCGGGCGAGCGCGGATCGAATACGAAGCGGCAATGGACAGTTATCGATACTCGATCGTCAGCGGTGATCCGCTCAAGCTGGGTTCTTACTCGAACAGCTTCGCTACTGATGCAGAGTGGTTCAAACGCACAGCGGGGCATTGTTATCCGAACGCGGTCGCAAACATCTACAAGTCCCTCTTCACTCCGCGTGTGAAACACACCGCAGACATACTCCTCAGTCTGCACGACGGTTATTACTACGGCTGGTCGCCCTTTGGCCGGTTCGTACGCCTCGCTGCCACTCACGGCAACGCACTACAATCCAGCTCGAATGCCTTTCTGATGAGCACTCACAGCCACACCCCCGCTTATATTCGCGCTGACGAGGCACGGACTTACCTGCGTCATTAGCCATCCGTTCTAAATCCGCGTTAATCTGTGGCTGATGTGGAACCCATCCTCTTCGCACGCCGTTGCAACGCACGATCTAGTCAAACAGTTTGCAGACTTTGTCGCGGTAGATCACATAAACCTGCGCGTGAATCGTGGCAGTTTCTTCGGATTCCTCGGTCCGAACGGCGCGGGTAAATCGACGACCATCAAGATGCTCACGGGTCTGTTAGCGCCCACTAGCGGTACGTTAAGCGTCCTCGGCCTCGATATCACGAAACAACCAATGGACGTAAAGCGGCTCATTGGCGTGGTGCCTGAAGACCTCAACCTGTTTGAGCGACTGACCGGCGCGGAGATGTTGTCGTTCACGGGACGCATGTACGGACTTCGCACCCAGGAGATTGCGCAACGTTCTAAGGAACTGCTCGAGCTGATGGATCTACAGAACGAACCCGGCAAACTGATCATCGAGTACTCGCACGGGATGAAGAAGAAGCTCTCACTCGCCTGTGCCCTCATTCACCGCCCCGAGATATTGTTTCTGGACGAACCTTTCGAAGGCGTCGACGCGATTGCTTCACGAACGCTGAAGGATCTGCTCTCTCGACTGACAACCAGGGGACTGACGGTGTTTCTCACCTCTCACGTACTTGAGATCGTGGAACGTCTCTGCACCGACATCGCCATCATCGCGCAGGGGAAGTTACTCGCCTCCGGATCTTTAGACGAACTGCGCAAGGGAATTCGTGTCGAAGGTGATGGTCAGGGCCCCGTCTCGCTCGAGGAGTACTTTATCCATGTGGTCGGCGGCACCCGCAGCTCGAACGAAGAGGACGTGCTGCAATGGTTAACATAAGATCCGTGTTTATCCGTGGCTAAAAACTTCTTGGCTTCATGGGCGGTCTTCCGTTAGAATCCAAAACCAGCGGGTCTTCTTACCCCGGCCTAAGTCCCAGGCCTCCGCCCAGAAGCTTTCCCTTTTCACTCGTTCTCCTAAACGAGGTTCCGGTTCTTTATGGATTCGAATGTTGGTTTGGCCATCCAGTGCGTGGGCGTCCTCCTAATCACGCTACTGTCAATCTTCATGCGGTCTTCGATTAAGAGCAAAGCTCTTAACTACTGGACTGCATCATGGGCAAGCCTCTCCCTGTCACTCATCAGCCTGTTCATCGGCTTCCAGGTCGATTCGCAGCAGTCACTCCTCCACTCAGGCTACTTCTTCGGCGAGTACGTCTTCGGACTGCTATTCATCGCGGGTTGTCGCGCTCAAACGACCGGCGCCGCGCTCACGAGGAAGCACAACTACTTCCTGATCCCCGCGCTAATAATTTCGCTCGTACTGCCATTCGCTTCGCGCGACTTCAACGACGTATTCATGATCCACGCGCCAATACTGGCCGTGTTGTTCCTGATGTCGTTCTTTGCACTGCGGAAAGGACGGCATTCTGAAGAACCGAGTCCGGGCATTCGAGTCATGTCGACTGCGTTGTTGTTCATAGGAGTAAGTTTCCTGCTTTACGTGCCTGCGTTCGGAGCGCGCAAGGGACTTTGGGGCTTTACCCTTCCGCAGAGTTTCCTGCACTACACATCAGTTTTTGACCTCGTGTTTGAAATACTGCTCGGCTTTGGCACTGTGATGGTCCTGATGGAGAGCGTTCGTCACGAAGTGGAGATGGCGAATCGAAAGCTCCTGCAGGCGCGCGACCAACTCGAGTTGCTGGTCCAGATGGATCCGTTGACGGAAGCACTGAATCGTCACGCATTCCATTCGCTGTTGCGACGGCCCGAAGCAGGTCACACTGATGCGGTGACTTCAGGCAGCGTCGCCGTGCTCGACATCGACAACCTGAAACCGATCAACGACACGTTGGGCCATACGGTTGGCGACAAGGCGATACGTGCGGTTGCACGAGCGATGCGTTCTCTCGTGCGTGCGGACGACATGTTGTTCCGTTGGGGTGGTGACGAGTTTCTCGTTTTGATGTTCAAGTTGCCGCAACCTGAAGCAAGCCGCCGCATTGAAAAGCTGAACAAGATTCTGGCTGAGAATTGCGAGCGCTGGATCGGACAACCGGTTACAGTCACGGTTTCGTTTGGTGTTGCAGGATTTACTTCACTGGCAGATTTGGGTCAGGCAATCGAGCAAGCTGACAAAGCGATGTACGCGCAACGAAATCAGGTGCGCAACGTAAAGCGAGTAGTTCAAAAAGGACTCGGCGAAGCGGTGTTCTAATCTACGGGGCCTCGACGATCAGATCGCGTCCGAAGGTGAAATTCGGTTTCTTGCGTCCCTTCATGTACTTCGCCGCAGTTTGCGACAGCGATGTGATCAGTATCGGCAGCGCGATCGTAGCATCACAGGGAACGTAAGCCGTGTGCGCGCCGCGCGCGAGCTTTCCGTAAACCAAGCCTTCATCAAACGACACGGCATTCGATCTGCCACCGGGATGTGGCGCATCAGTCGAGATCTGAATGGCGTACTTGTGCCCGTGATGATGCTCCTTCTGCATGAACGACGACAGTGCGGCTTGTTGAATAAAACTCTTCGTCGTTCCACCGCCGAGATTCAGGATTCCCGAAACGCGCGCATTCGCCATGACATTCATCATGTCGAGCACATCCTGAATAAGATCGAACATGAAGTTGTTCTTTTTCTCAAAACGCGCTCCGGCGATGCCGACTGCGAGCCCACTGTCACCAATCGCCGGACAGAAGATTGGCACACGCGCCTTGTAAGCCGACGTAAGCACACCATCTTCCGAAGCAATCTCCGCCAGCTCTCGGCCCAGTAAGTGCAAAAACTCGCGCGGTGAATACGCGCGTGTTTGATCGAGTTGATTTGTGAAACCGCCGATCCATTCCTTTGCTTCGCGATACTCTTCGTCACTCGCGAGAAGATCCCACATGCGACTGATCTGGGCCGACTCCAACTCAGCGTCCGTCATGCTTGGATGGGCCTGAAAGTGATAACGTCCGAGTGTTTCGTGTAGATCGTGAAAAAGCACTGAGCCCGAAAGGACGAGCACGTCAACGAAGCGGTTCTTGATCACGTACGCCAGCAAACGGCGCATGCCCGCGGGGATGAGGGCTCCGGAACCAGCGACCATGATGGTCGTGTTATCGCCGAGCATATCGAGCCAGATGCGATGCGCCTCGGCGAGTTGCCGGCCTCCAAAGCCGGTTCCTTCCATCTTCTCGAGCAATCCCGCCACCGAACGATCGCGGTCCACTTGTACGGGCCGCGTTGGTGTGGTCAGGTACTTCGATGCTTTTGGTTTTCGTTGAGTGACCATGCAGGTTGTCAACCTCGTCTTGTGATTGTCAATTGCCAATTGCCGATTGCCAATTTGATCAACTGACGATGAGCGCTACTTCTTTTCAAATCGGCAATCGGCAATTGGCAATATCAATAATCAGTTCGGCGCCGCGAACGAGTTTTGACTCCGTTCACTGCGAGATATGTGTACGCCTCGTAACGTGATTCGTAGAACTGGGCCAACTCCGCTCCGTCGGCCTCGCTAAGCTCGCCGTCTTTGACCCTTCGATTAATCAACCGGCGAAAACCGTCGTGCAGGTAACTGCGCTCATAACGAGCGCGTTCCGTAGCGGCGCCCACAGTCGTGCCTTTGATCACTTTCTTGATCAGAAAACCTTCTTCGTCGATGTGTATGTGAGCTTCGTGCGGCGCTCCGAAGAGGTTGTGATTGTTTCCCATCACTTCCTGATACGCACCGACGAGCAGGAACGCCAGGTAGTACGGCTCATCGGGATTGAGATCGTGAAGTTCCAGCACTTGTTTGACGTCGTGCAGATCCACAAACTTATCGACGATGCCGTCCGAGTCGCAGGTGATGTCGCACAACGTCGTGTACTCGGTTGGCGGCTTGTTCAGATGATGGATCGGGACAATCGGAAATAGTTGATCCAGCGCCCAGTGATCCGGCACCGAACGAAACACGGAGAAGTTCGTCAGGTACTTCGCGCAGAGCAAACGACGCAGTTCGCCAAACTCTTCCGACACGTATTTCGCCTGCTGCGCGTATTTGTCGGCGCGTTCGCAGACGTCCCAGAAGAGCACTTCGCCTTTCGCGCGATCTTCGAGTGAGATCAAACCGAGATTGAATAACGTGAACAACTCCTCGCGATGTTCGAGTGCGTCGTGATAGTACTCGCGGTAATTCTTTACGGTGATCGATTCGCGCAACTCGCCGAGTTCGGTCACAACCTGTGGATCGTCTTCGTCGATCTCGATCGGAGTTATGTCTTCGACGACGGTTTCGATCTCGTCGAGCACATTGGTGACGAGGATCGCGTGATAAGCAGCGAGAAAGCGTCCCGACTCCTGAATGATCGTGGGATGTGGAACGTTCTCGTCGTCGCACACCTGTTTGATCGTGTAGATGACATCGTTGGCAAACTCCTGCGCCGTGTAGTTAGCAGACGAGTCGAACGCGGTTTTCGATCCATCGTAATCGACAGCCATACCACCGCCGACGTCCAGCAACTCGATCGGCGCTTTTAGCTGGTAGACCTTCGCGTAGACGCGAGCCGCTTCCTTCATCGCATTCTTGATGCGCTTGATGTCGGTGAGCTGCGAACCGATGTGGAAGTGAAGGAGCTTCAGCATGTCCATGCGATCCGCTTCCTCGAGACGCCGGATCACTTCCAAAAGCTCCGTTGTAGTCAGGCCGAACTTCGCGGCTTCGCCGCCGGATTTTTCCCAGCGACCGGAGCCTTTCGAATACAACTTCACGCGCATGCCGAGCATCGGCAGTGCGCCTTCGTGTCGCTCAACCACGTTGAGAACGTGATCGAGCTCGTTCAGCTTCTCGATCACGATCACGACCTTCTTTCCGACTTTCGCGCCGGCAAAGGCGAGTTCGATGAACTCCTCGTCCTTGAAACCGTTGAGTACGAGCAGGCTATCGCCCGGCTGTTCGAGGGCGAGAGCGGCGTAAAGTTCGGCTTTCGAACCCGCTTCGAGTCCGAAATCGTAACGGGAACCTTCGCGCAGGTATTCCTCGACCACGGCACGTTGCTGGTTCACCTTCATCGGGTAAACACACATGTGCGCGCCCTGGTACTCAAACTCCCGAATAGAGCGGCTAAACGCGCGCTGAAGTTTTCTTACTTGAGCTGCGACGAGCTGCGGAAAGCGCAGCAGCACGGGCGTGGTGATACCGCGTTTGGCAAGGTCGTCGATGATCTCTTTGAGGTCCGCGGAACGTGGATCTCCCTCGACAGGGCGAACGACAAGGTTTCCCTTGCGGTTAACATCAAAGTAGCCAGCGCTCCAGTTTTCGATTCCATAAGTTTCGAGCGTTTGCTCGATTGCCGTGGTCAATTGGCGGTCTCCTGCCTTAAAAATAAAACGTGAACGATATAAATGCTTTTGGCTGAAACACAGATGTACATTTTCCGAATCGAGTTGCGGAGTTTTTTGTTTGGGTGGAACGCTTTAGCGGTGGAATGTAACAGAAAACGGGCATGGCGGTCTATAACTTTTTTGTTTCATTTAGGCTCGGGAAATGCTTCAAAACACTAGGTTTTTATAGGACCTTTAGGACTTATGCGATCTATATTGTCGGTTCGCCCTTGACATCATTCCACTTGCGATTATAATCACGGTTTTTTACGAATTGCCTTCAATGCCGCACGACTGTTTTCCTAGAGTCGTTAAGCACGCAAAAATACTTCGCACCAAAGACCGCGCCGGGGCGAAGAGCACCCCTAACACTCCCTTAATCTTGCAGGAGATCAAATGAACCCTAAGACTGTCTTGAAATATGCTGCCGATCAGGGCGCCAAATTTGTTTCTGTTCGCTTCACGGATTTGCCCGGCTCCTGGCAACACCTTACCTTCCCGATTGCTGAACTCGGCGAAGATCAGTTTGAAGATGGCTTCGGCTTCGACGCCTCTTCGATTCGCGGCTGGGCTGCCATTCACGAGTCAGACATGCTGCTCGTTCCGGATGCCACCCGCTTCTGGATGGATCCGTTCTCGGAACAGCCGACACTGTGTTTGATCGGCAGTGCCGTCGATCCGATAACGAAGGAAGGATACGCGTTCGATCCGCGTTCGGTTGCGCAACGCGCCGAGAGTTATCTCAAATTCACCGGTCTCGCCGACACGGCTTACTTCGGTCCCGAAGCCGAGTTTTTCGTGTTTGATTCAGTCAAGTTTCATAACGAACAGTATTCAGCCGGCTTCGCTCTCGACTCTGACGAAGGACACTGGAACAGCGGCCGCGATGCGAATGAGTTTGCCGGATCGAATCTCGGCTACCGCATTCGTCCGAAGGAAGGCTATGTGCCCTGCGCGCCGATAGATTCGCTAATCGATCTGCGTTCGGAAATCTCGTTGACTCTGGGCAAGTGTGGCGTGACGGTTGAATGTCACCACCACGAAGTCGCCACCGCCGGACAGTGCGAAATCGATTTTCGTTATTCCACTTTGCTGGGAACGGCAGACAATCTTCAGATATTCAAATACGTAGTTCGCAATACTGCACACCAGTTCGGAAAGACCGCGACGTTCATGCCGAAGCCTTTGTATGGCGATAACGGTTCGGGAATGCACTGTCACCAATCGTTGTGGAAGAGTGAGAAGCCGCTCTTTGCCGGTGACGGTTACGCCGGACTCTCGGACATCGCGAAGTTCTATATTGGTGGATTGCTGAAACACGCCGCCGCGATCGTGGCTTTTGCAGCGCCGACGACTAACAGTTACAAGCGTCTTGTGCCGGGCTTCGAAGCGCCGGTAAATCTCGCGTACTCGGCGCGCAATCGTTCGGCTGCGATTCGTATTCCGATGTTCTCGACGAATCCGAAACTGAAGCGATTGGAGTTTCGTCCACCGGATCCGTCGTGCAACGCCTATCTCGCGTTTGCGGCGATGCTGCTTGCGGGACTCGACGGCGTGCAGAATCGAATCGATCCAGGCGATCCGCTCGAGAAGGACATCTACGATCTTTCACCGGAAGAATTGAAGGATGTTCCGACTCTGCCAGGTTCACTCGACGATTCGCTGAAAGCGTTGGAAGCCGATCACGACTTCCTGCTCAAGGGCGACGTATTCAGCCCGCAACTGATCGAGCGCTGGATTACATACAAGCGCGATCGCGAGATCACGCCACTCCGCATGCGCCCGCACCCGCTCGAGTTCTCGCTGTACTACGATATCTAAAAAGGAACCAGCCACGGATGAACACGGATGAATACTGATCAGTCACAATCAGTGTTCATCCGTGGCATTCATGATCTTCCGGATCAGAACGGCCCTCGTCTTTTCCTGGAGCGCGTAGCCAAAGAACAGCCGCGTGCGCATCAAACGCTCCTCAAGCAACCAGCGCTGCTCTCGGACGTTCTCGCTTTGGCCGCGTGGAGTCCGCTTCTCGCCACGACGGTCGAGCAAAATCCCGAATACCTTTCATGGTTGTCGCGCGAGCGTGCCGATCCCCGAGTCAGAACCGCCGACGAATTCAAGGAATCACTCGCTCGTTTTGCTCTGACCAATTCTGCTTTGAATCCACAGGTGTTGCTCGCTCGTTTCCGTCGTCGCGAGTTGCTGCGTACTTACCTGCACGATATTCGTCGTTCGCAAGCCCTCGTCGAGACAATGGAAGAGTTGTCGAATCTTGCCGACGCGATTCTCGACTACGCGCTTAGTCTCGCGCGCCAGGATCTCGACAATCGTTACGGCTTGCCACGCAGTGTTGACGACCGCGGACGCAGCGCGACGGCCGAGTTTTGCGTAATCGCGCTCGGCAAGCTCGGTTCGATGGAATTGAACTACGCCTCCGATATCGATCTCGTGTTTCTTTATTCAGACGACGGGACTACTTCAGGCACAGGTCAACGTGGCGAAGTAAGCAATCGCGAGTACTTCGTGAAACTGTCCGAGACGATCGCGCGTCTCGTGGGCCAGTCAGGCGGCGAAGGAGCGGCTTATCGAGTCGATCTCCGACTGCGTCCGCACGGTCGCGACGGCGCGCTTGCCTGTTCGCTCCAGGAAGCAGTTCGTTATTACATGCACACCGCACAGGACTGGGAGCGCCAGGCGCTGATTCGATCTCGAGCCGCAGTCGGTTCTGCTGAACTGTTCTCACGTTTCAAAGCCGCTGCGACTCCCGCGATTTTTCGACCTGACGTTTCCGTTACCGGCGCGCTTGCGAGTGTTCGTCTCGCAAAGCAGAAGATTGATCGCAAGGTCGAGAAGAAAAGCGGATTCAACGTAAAGCTCGGTCGCGGTGGAATTCGTGAGATCGAGTTTATCGCGCAGGCGCTTCAGTTGGCCCACGGCGGACTTGACGATTGGTTGCGCGTTTCACACACGCTCGTCAGTCTCGGCCGTCTGGCGGATCGCGGCTTCATTACGGAAACAGAACGCAGCGATCTTTCCGAGGCTTATAATTTTTTGCGCTGTCTGGAACACCGGCTACAGATGGAGCACGGTTTGCAAACGCACACCGTTCCCGAAAGTGAAGATTCGCAGTCGCTCGTCGCGCGGCGCATGGGATTCGCGGGGCCAGAGGATTTTGCAGCAGCGTTGAAAACGCACAGGACACACGTGCGCAACGCATACGATCGACTATTCGCGGAAGCTGAAGAATCTGCGCCGGGAAGTGACGTACTCAAAGCTCCGGACCTACCCGACAAAGATACAGCTTTGGCGCTGGCATCGGCTCGCACCTTTGCTTCCCACATGGACCAGCGCTGGGAAAGTAACCCCAGATCGTTAGCGAATCACCTGCGGAAACTGGCAGACCGATCACTAAATCCTCATCGCGCGCTTCTCCAGACTTCCCGCATAGCGGCGTCGCTCGAAAAAACCGAGGGTCGACTCGTTATATCAGAAGCAAATCTCGAAACGCTGTTGCAACTCTGTGGTTCGTCCGACGCATTCGCAGAGACGATTGCTGCAAACCCGGCGTTGATTGTTTCCCTCGGTCCTCCAACAGTCCCTTCTTTGAGACGCGACTACCGCGCGATTCTGCGCGCCGCAGTCGACGCCGAGCGCAGTTTCCCAGCAGAGATGACTGCGCTGCGTTTGCAATGGGCTGAGTTGATGGTCGAGGTCGGCGCCCAGGACGCAACGAACGAGCTTTCAATCTTCGAGGCTAATAGTTTGCAAACTGACTTGGCAACGGCGAGCATGAACGTCGCTTATCTCGTCGCGCGCCGCGAGATGGCGCGTCGTTACGGTTCGTTCAGCGGTGGTCCACGCATCGCGTTTTACGGACTCGGAAGACTCGGCACAGGTGGTGTCGATTACGGTTCTGATCTCGACATCCTGATCACTTACGACTCTCTCGTTCCGTCGCCAATCAAAACGTTGACGCAGGACGAAACCTACTCGCGTCTGGTTGAACTGATGATCGCCGCGCTCTCAAGTATTACGAGAGAAGGTTATCTCTATCGCGTTGACATGCGTTTGCGGCCGCACGGAAAGAATGGTCCCCTCGTTACAAGCTCCGAAGGTTTTCTCGATTACTTGAAAGAGGAAAGCGCGCCGTGGGAGTGGCTGGCTTACGTCAAGCTGCGTTGTGTCGGCGGCGATCATGAGCTTGGCAGGATGATCGAAACGCACGCGCGTCACCGCATTCACGCAAACGCCTCACGTATCGATCCGAATGAGTTGAAAACCGTGACGCGTCACGTCAGAGATCGACTCGAGAAAGAGAAGGGAACTCGTGGTCGAAAGCTGGGGACAGACATCAAGTATGGTCCAGGTGGAATGCTCGACGTCTATTTTGCGGCGCGTTATCTGCAACTGCGCGATGAAGTGATGGACGAAGGCGACGATCGTTCGACGTCGTTCACGTTGGAACGTTTGCGCGAGGAAGGCTCGCTGAGTGATGAGGATTATGCGGCGTTGAGTAGTGGGTATAGCTTGTTGCGCTCGATCGATCACAACCTGCGGTTGATTGTGGGGCGCTCGACCCGCTTGCCGGATCCGAATCACCCAACCGCGAAGGATGTCGCGACGCGCGTTGGTTTCGAATCAGCGGATGACTTACAGCGGACGCTGACGGATCAAATGAAAGCTATACGCATCGCTTACAACCGGATATTGGCCACAGATGAACGCGGATAAAAATCCGGATTTCATCCGTGTGCATCCGTGGTTACTTCCTCGTACCAACAGCGAGTGCACCAGCGATGTGACGCCTTTCGATCATCAAGCGAGTAGTCTGCCGAGAGCGGCAATCGCTTCACGACTTCGCGCTCCTCGTCACTCAAGTTTTCCCATCGTTTCAGCCCGCGTTTCTCGCATCGTGGGCAACTATCATGTGACTTCATGTTAAATAATTCTAACGCAACGAACTTAGATGTTTACTAACCAAACATTCCTCGTGTAACTTAGCAAGAGCGTCCCGGGAAACCAAATGGTTTCCGGCACGCATCAATGTCACGGAGAAACGGAAAAGACGACTAAATGTTTCGAATCAAGGCTTCTTACGCGGACCAACTGGAATTACGAACCACCCTCGAAAAGGCGCGGGAGTTTTTTGGCGAGCTCCGTAACTTTGCGGATCTCATGCCCGGCATCGAAGGGATTCGCAAGGAAGCCGGCGGAATTATGCGTTGGATGGTCCGCGCTGACGTGCCGGTTATCGGGGCGGTCCACGCGGCATTTACCGTTGAGAAGACCGAAGATTCTCCGGAACGTCTCGAATGGTCACCGGCCCGTTCCGAAATGAAGAATTACCTGCGTTACGCGGCTGCCTTTGAAGAACGCGGCCAGAAGGTTCTGATCCGTATCGTCCAGCACGTCGAGCTACGCCGCAAACACGCGATGGAGCTTCATCGTCTGGCCATCCTCGTCGGTGAGGGTCGAATCAGCAACGAAATGCAAAAACGCGTCCGAGAAATGATCAAAACATTCCTCGAACGCGCCCGCGAAAAACTGGAAGCCGAACCATCCACAGATTACACAGATACATTGGCTAACGAATCTGTGTAATCTGTGGATTAGTCCTCTTTCTTTCTTCCATAACTAATCAAGTTCGCGAAGAACTTATACCCTCCCGGCAAGCCCGCGCGCAGTTGTCTATACCAAACATAACTCGTGTAGATGTAATTTCCTTTGCCGTAAGGCGCGACCAGCAATCCGCCTTTTAGCGGTGGCTCGCCTTTGTCATTCGTCGAAAGCACCGCTGTGTAGTGCTGGTCCCACTCGCGCGGAAAGTAAAGTCCGCGTTCCTGAACCCAGTTCGCGAAATCCAGTTGCGTGATCTTATTCGGGAAGTTCAGCAGCGGATGCTTCGGCACAAGGAACGTAACCGGAGCATCTTCTTCCGTCACACGAGAGTCGTCGATGATGATTGGATACGGCGCTAGCTGCGGACGCCCGCGTTGCTCATTCGGATTCCACTCGTTCGTCCGATGATAAAAGACGAGCAGCGTGCCGCCGTCTTCTACAAACTTCAGCAGACGATTGTTGACCGGGATCAGATCCTGATGCGCTTCGTAACCACGATTGTCGATGATGATCGTTTGAAACGACGAAAGATCACCCTTCGCAATGTCATCAACAGTCAATTGCTTTGAATCAACTCCCAACGCCGCGAGCGCGCGTTCCAACGTTCGATCGTAACTCGGCAGATAACCGACTTTCCTTCCGCTCACTACTATCGCCTCAGCATAGACCAGCGGCACGGTTCTCTTCGCGATTGGTTCTTTCGGAACGGGTAGATCCACTGTGACCGCGAGGTTCGATCCCTGAATCTGTCCGCTCAGCGAGAGCGGTCGCACAACGAAGTTTGTGGTATCGGTCTGGTCCGGTCGAAGAGTTAACTCTTTACCCGTTTCCAGAGTTTGGCCACTGACACGCAACAGCCCCTTGAACTCAGAATTCAGATGGTTCTTCAAGGTGATTCTGAACTCGAGCGGCTTCTGCGAAGTTGCGGGAGTTGTGACATACGGCGACGGCTCAACACTAACAATCTCAACCGCCGGCGCAACTTCTCTGCGCACTTCATTCTCGACAGTGAATGTCACCCCTTCGATTGTTAGATCGGCTTCTACATCCAATGGCTCGCCGAAGAGTCGTCCGTCATAAAGATGCTCGGACGAAGGCACTGTCAGACTCGCATTCTTCGGTGTGGGCACTTTGACTTCAGCGGCAGTGTCAGTTCCCGGCAACATCTTGTCCGCGGCGCTTAGCTTTGTCTCGACGCCGAGCCCGCGAAACTTGAGTTGCTTGACTTGAATCTCCGCGATGCCCGCATTGCTCAGTACTACAGCGAGCTGCGCTTCTTCACCGGGCACGAGCGCCGAGTTTTCTGAACCGAGAGTAATCGAAGCGCCGGAGACCGTGGCGAGTGCCTTATTAAGACGTGACGACATAAGTTCGAACCGGTGAGGGTCTGTATCGAAAACTTCTTTCGGTGCAGTGAAGATTCCGCGTCGCTTTGCACTCAAGAGCGACACGAGCAGTTCGAGACGACGATCGGTGAACTCTGTTAGTGGCTTGTCTTCGATCGCCGGCGGAACCAACTTTGACGCGACTGCTTCGGGCAATGTTAGTCCGTCGACCGGTGTCTTAGCGTTCGCCGGAAGTGCGGGCGTGTTCGGAGCCTGTTTCACAAGTGCGTAACGAATCGGACGAGCACCGCCGGCTGGAACAGTCTTGGGCCATGGTCCCTGAGTGGCGTGTTTGTGTAGTCCTTCAAGTGCTTGTTGGGCGTAGGTGGTACCGCGAACCGGATCCGTTTCGTTTGGATCGAGTGTGACGACTTGCGCTCCCGCGGTGGCCTCGCCGCGCGAGCGCACAAACAATCGTTGCACCTGCCACGTTCCGGCTTGTGCGAGCTGTTCGGGAAACTGTTTTGGATCTGCGGCGGCATCGAATGCCTGGAGGATCATGCGACCCGTGGCCTGGTGATGTCCGTGACCGCTCGTCGTGTCGTGATTCGTGATGATCACATCGGGACGAAGGAGACGAATCTGGAGCACCATGCGCCGGAGAAGTTCCTTCTCTCCCCACACGCGAAAAGTCTCTTCAGCAGATTTCGAAAAACCAAAATCGCGAAAGCCGAGGAAGTGAGGTTCCGAGCCCTGCACTTCAGCCGCCGCCATTGTTTCGCGCGCACGAATCACGCCGAGATCTTCGTAGAGTTCGGGACCGACGGCGTTCTGTCCGCCCTCACCAAAAGTAGAGAACAGCGAGACAGTGTGAACTCCGTACTTGCGCCGCAGGATCGTGAGTGTGCTGCCGTCCTCATCATCCGGATGCGCGGCGACACACATCACCGTCCAGGGGTTCGTGAGATCGAGCAGCGCCTGATGGATCTCGGCTTTATCAATCTCCGAGCGCACTGGCTGCACAAACACCAGCAGTGCAATGAACAAAACCAAACACAGATTACGCAGATTATTACGCAGATTCATCCATTAACCTCTTAAACGTTCCAGGCGTCCCGCGACCACCATGCTGATCGAAATGATTACAATTAATACCACGCCATATGCCGCGGCGGTGCCGAGATTGAAGTCCCGCAACTCTGATGCAATAGCAATTGAAATGGGTCGATTCGCGGGCACAAACACGAGCACCGAAGCCACATATTCGCCCAACGCGATCACAAATGCCAGCAGGGTGCCCGCCACCGCGCCCGGCCACACGAGGGGCAACGTCACGCGCATAAATCTCTGCCACGCGCGCGCGCCGAGCGAACCCGCGGCTTCTTCGAGTGTCGGATCCACTTGCTCCATGCTGGCCTGGAGTGCGCGTACAACGAGCGGCATGAAGCGCAGGAAATAAACGAATGGCAAGATCCAGAACGTTCCGACGAGCACGAAAGAACCCAGCAGCAAGCTCGGTCCGCCATAAGCCTCAGCCACTGAAACGGCGACGACAGTTCCCGGCAAAGCCCACGGAATCAAGACCAGCAACGACAGCAATCTTCGCCATCCCTCGGCAACGAGCTTGCCTGTTTCTCTTCGCCGACGTAACACCGTGACGATGCAGAAGCTCCACAACAATGCCGCCACTGCCGCAATCGCCGACATCGTGAGGCTGTTGAAAAAGACTTCAGCCGCGTATGTGTCGCTAAAGATGCGTTGGTAATTTGCGAAGGTATAGGCGGACGGAAGCGTCTGTGTGGTCCATGATCCTTCCTGCGCGAAGCTCACGAGAAACAACGTCGCTACAGGTAACACCAGAACCAACGCGAAGCCGATCGCTACAATCGTCGCCAGCAGACGCGCGGCTCCACTCGAAATACTAACGCGACGACGTGGCGCGCCTTTCATCGCCGCTGCCGCAAACTTCCGCGTTCCTTCATAGCGTTGAAAGACGATCAGCGCGCCGAGCGAGATGATCGCTAGGATGACTGTGTCGGTGACGGCCATGACGAAATCTCCACGCTGTCTCGCAGTGAAGATCTCGAGCGTCAACACGCGCACGTCGCCACCAAACAGTAACGGCGCACTGAACGATGCCATTGAGGTCATAAACGTCAGGAGGGCGGCGGCAACGAGTGATGGCGTCAGTTGCGGCAGTAGGACGCGTCTCACAACGGTGATTCGCGAGGCTCCGAGGACTCGCGCTGCTTCAGCAAGACTCGCGTCGATCCGGCGCAAGCCGGCGCCTGTCAGCACGTAGAAGAACGGATACATCGTGTAAGTGTGAAACAACAAAAGAGCGGCCCAGCCACGCAATCGCCAAGGCGGCTCCGCAAGTCCGAAGAGATTCTGAATGCCGTGAGCGAGAATGCCTGTCTCGCCGCAGAGAAAAATGAAAGCCACGGTGCCGACGAGTGGTGGGAGAACTAATGGAAGTGCGGCGAGTGCGGCGAAGAGTCGACGAGCCGGAAAGTCGAAGCGCTCGAAAAGAAAAGCGAGTGGAACACCGACAAGCGCGCAGAATAGAACCGTGCCCACTGAAAGTCCTAGACTGCTGATGATCGCTTCGATTACGACTCGTTGCGAGAGTACTTCGCGGTAGTTCGCGAGCGTCCAGCTTCCGCCACGTTGAAAAGAGGTGAGTACGACAGAGAGGTTCGGGTAAATCACTCCGTACAGCAGCACGATCGCAGTGACCAAAATCAGGGCCACAGATCTCCACGGATGAAGACGGATTGGGTTCGTCACTTTAGCAGAGTCAGGTGATCCGGGGAGAGGATCACGTTGCAAGGCTGGTTGACCTGGAGGCCGTCAGTGCGTAACACAAGCGCTTCGAGCAACAATCCGTTTGCGTCCACGCGCACGGTCGATGTAGCGCCGGCGAAGACGATCTCGCGAATGTGGCCGGACAGCGAATTCTCCGCACCGTTGTGTCCATTCAGTTGGACGTGCTCGGGTCTGATCGCGAGATAGACTGGTTTATTCAGCGGCGCGAGATCGCTGTGCGTCACAGGCAGATGTAGCGTGTGGTCACCTTCGAGCGTTTTGAATTCTCCGTCATTCGTTTTACTCGAACTCAAACGCATCGCCTTAATCAGATTGTTTCGTCCGAGAAAACTCGCGACCGAGATCTCCGCCGGCTGTTCGTAAAGCTCGCGCGGGCGACCCGTCTGCATGAGTTTTCCGCCCACCATCACGCTGATTCGATCGCAGAGTGCGAACGCTTCTTCCTGATCGTGTGTGACATAGACCGCCGTGAGACCGAGACGTGTGACAAGCTCGCGTAGCTCGCTGCGTGTTTCTTCACGAAGCGACACGTCGAGATTCGAGAGTGGTTCGTCAAAGAGTAGCAACGCTGGCTCGATGGCGATTGCACGCGCGATTGCAACGCGCTGTTGCTGGCCGCCTGAGAGCTCGTCCATCGCGCGTTTTTCATAGCCGGGCAATTGGACGAGGTCGAGCGCGCTCGTCACGCGTGCTTTCATCTCGTCTTTCGTTTTGTGACGCGCACGCAGTCCGAACGCGACGTTTTCAAAGACGTTGAGATGCGGAAAGAGCGCGTAGTTCTGAAAGACCATTCCGAAGCCGCGGCGTTCAGGCGGAAGGTTCGTGATGTCGGCGTTTTGAAACTCGATAGTACCGGAGTCGGGTTTCTCGAGGCCCGCGATCATGCGCAGAGTCGTAGTCTTGCCACAGCCTGATGGTCCAAGCAGTCCGAAAAACTCGCCCTGGTTGACGTCCAGAGACACGTCGTCGACCGCGCGCGTCGAGCCAAAGGTACGGGAGAGGTTTCTTAGCGAGAGTAAAGGCATCTATTGGCGATCTCGAATTTGGGTGTCCCAGTATCTTAACCAATCGTTGCCATTCTTGCGCAAGAGGTCCCAATCGAGAGGCATGCGTGTGAACGGCTCGTTCATCCACGCCGGCAGTTGAGAACGATCGACATCCGTCCGCACGGGAATGCGGTAATACTTGTGCGCCGCGTACGTCAGACTCTCAGGCGTCGTCACAAACTCATAAAATCGTTTCGCCTCTTCCGCGTTTGGTCCACCACGAATGATCGCGATACCGTCGATGACCACAGGCGTGCCGCTCGCCGGAATGGAATATCCCACCGGAAAGTTTTTCTGCTCTTTGTAAAGCCGGACGTCGGGCATGTTGTAGAGCGTGATCAAACCCTCGCGGCGGCCGAGCTTCTGCATCAGGAGCGTGCCGTCGGCGGTGTATTCGTGAACGTTCGCATCGAGCTTGCGTAGCCAGTCGTAACCCTTATCCGTTGAGCCCGTGTCTTTGTAAAACCTCCAGATCATCGCGCCGAAGATCACGCGCATCGTGTCCGACGGATTTGGATTGCGAATCAGAATCTTGTCGCGCCACTTCGGATCGAGAACGTCGTCCCAATCATGCGGCGCTTCTTCGGGTTTGACGGCGTCGCTGTTGTATGCGATCACCTGTGGCGTTTCGTATGTGCCGTACCAGCGGTCGCTGTTGTCACGTGAAGATGCGGGAATCTTGTCGGCCCATGTCGGGCGAAACTCCTGCAACAGATTCTCTTCAGCGGCGGTCTGAAACGTCATGTGTGATGCGCCCCACCATAGATCTGCCTGCGGCCGATTTCGTTCGACGCGCACGCGTTCGAGAATCTCGCGCGAGCCCATGTCGAGAAACTGCACATCGGCGTCCGGGTATTGCTGCTTGTAGCGTGCGATGAAGTCTTTCAGGAGATCCTGACCGTGTGGCGTGTAGATTAGCAGGCGGTTCCTGTTGCCGCCTCCCGGACGACACGAAAGTAACAACGCAATCGTGATAATTGCGCTGGTAAGCAAAAACAGCTTGAGTCGCATCAAAAGGCATGCTATCACGTTTAGAGGTTCAACGATGACCACACTCAGACGCAGACTAGTAAGGGCCGGAGGATGGGGCATTGCCAAGCGGCTCATCAAACCTATTCCGATTATTGGGTCGGTCTTTGCTTTTGGACTGGCGGGTTACGAAATAAAAAAGAAGGGCCTCATACCGGGTGCTGTTCACGTCGGCCTTGATGTAACACCGTTCGTCGGCACGGCTAAAGGCGTGGTCGAGATCTTCACCGGCGACCTCATCCCCGATAAATCCGATCGAAACAAATCTGTGAAATCTGTGGTTACGAAGCGCTGATTGGCGGTCGTTCGAGGAATGGCCGAGCCTGCTCGTAAGCATGGCTTAACTTGAAGAGCGCCGGCTCGGACCAGTATGGCCCAATCAGTTGAAATCCGATCGGCAGTCGTTCCGACGACAGACCACATGGCACGCTGATGCCTGGAACACCGGCCAGGTTCGCAGTCACCGTGTAAATGTCGTTCAAGTACATCGCGAGCGGATCGTCGACCTTTTCACCGATCGCAAATGCAGGTGTTGGCGACGTTGGCGTGATGATGGCGTCGCAACTTTCAAACGCCTTGAGGAAGTCGTTCTTGATCAGCGTGCGCACTTGCTGTGCCTTGCGATAGTAGGCGTCGTAATAGCCGGCGGAGAGGACGTACGTGCCGAGCATGATGCGCCGTTTAACTTCCGGTCCAAAACCTTCCTCGCGAGTCTTGCGATACATTTGGCGCAATTCGGGCGCATCTTCCGCGCGGAAGCCGTAGCGTACACCGTCAAAGCGAGCGAGGTTTGAAGAAGCCTCGGCAGTGGCGATGATGTAGTAAACGGCAATCGCGTAGCCCGCACTCGGCAGTTCGACGTCGACAACTTCCGCTCCGAGCTCGCGATAAACGTCGACCACGGTTTCGACCGACTGCTTCACTTCGTCGTCGAGTCCTTTGCCGAAGAGTGCGCGCGGAAAACCGAGTCGGGCGCCTTTCAGATCGCCGGTCAATGCTTCCGTGTAGTCGGGAACTGGAACGTCGGCGGTGGTTGAATCGTGCGGGTCGCGTCCGGCGATAATACCGAGCACGCGCGCCACGTCTTCGACTTCGCGCGCAAAGATGCCGATCTGATCTAGGGAAGATGCAAAGGCGACGAGGCCGTAACGAGAGTTGCGACCGTAAGTCGGTTTCAAACCGATCACGCCGCAGAGTGATGCGGGTTGTCGGACGGAACCGCCGGTGTCTGAGCCGAGTGCGACGGGAACGATGCCGGCAGCGACGGCCGTTGCGGAGCCTCCTGACGAACCACCGGAGACGCGCGTCGTGTCCCATGGATTGCGCACTGGCCCAAACGCCGAATTTTCATTTGACGAGCCCATTGCAAACTCGTCGCAGTTTGTTTTGCCGATGACGACGGCGCCGGCTTTGGTCAGGCGTTCGATGACTGTTGCGTTGTAAGGCGGATGATAATTACCGAGGATCTTCGAACCACACGACGCCTGCAGACCCTTGACGCAGATGTTGTCTTTGACGGCGATCGGAATCCCAGCTAAAGGCCCCGCATTAATCTCTTCCGCGCGCTCCAACGCCCCCTCACGGTCGATCTGGAGAAACGCGTTGAGGGTCTCGTTCAGCTTCTCAGCGGCGGTGATTGAAAATTCAACAGTTTGACGCGACATACGTTATTGAAAAGTCTTTTTACTTGGACCGCGTCAGTACCACCTGCGGTAGCGGGTGGGTGCGGCGCAGCCTTCTGGATCCGATAGTGTCTACGACGTACCCACCCGCTACCGCAGGTGGTACTGACCCGGTCCAAGCACAGATCGTGACTTTTGCGGATAAGCGCATCGTAGCCTACAGCACCTTCGGAACCCGAAAGTGGCCGGACGCCGGATCCGGTGCTTCGGCGAGTGCGACTTTCTGGCCGAGCGAGCCGGCGATCTCGTCGGCGCGTGATGTGTCAGTCTCTTCGCCTTCCGGAGTTAGACCACCAAGCGCGGGCTCGACGTTACTCGTATCGATCTCATTGAGCTGCTCGACATAGCTGACAATCTCCGCAATCTGTGCACCAAAAGTTTTCAGCTCGTCTTCAGCCAGTTCCAGATGGGCTAGTTGCGCGACCTTTTCGATGTCTGATTGATTGATAGGCATTAATCTTTGCGTCTCAATGCGAGTAAAGCTGTCTTCAGGAATTTCTTACGCAGGTCTTTGTCCTGAATCGCGCTGGCCGCGGACCATAGTTCAAGCGGCACTTCGTTGTCGAGTAGCTCTTCTTCTTGTTCTCGCTGTTCTACCGGTGGCTTCGCGAGCTTCGGATCGACTACAAAATCCAGCGCGCCCACCAGTGGTTTACCAAGGATCGTATTAACTCGGAAGAGCAGTTGTCCTCTCATGGAATGCAACTGCTTTTGCCAGATCGCATCCGCGACGGCGATTGTCAGCGTGCGATTTTCAAGTTTCAACGGGACCGCGTGTTCTTTCAAACCGTCACCAGCGGCGTGCTTCCACGCGGCAATGGCTGCGGCTTCGGCGACCTCGGTCGAGTCGCCCGCGGCGCGCAACACACCCGGTAACGATTTGATCAGTTGATTCATGTTTATGCTATAGACTAATCATGAAACAAAACGCAAATCATCTCCGCGAGAAACTGGTGCTCGCATCCGGTAGTCCGCGGCGTGCGGAAATACTCGAGCGAGCGGGTTGGCCACACGAAATCATCGTCGCCGGGATAGATGAAACATTGCTGCCGGACGAAGACGCCGCAGCGTATGTGCAACGACTCGCACGCTCGAAGGCCGAGAAGGTTGCGAGTGGTTTAGATCACGGCTTGGTACTTGGCGCGGACACGACGGTTGTTGTCGCCGATCAGATCTTAGGTCAACCGGTTGACGAGGCAGACGCGAGACGAATGTTGGATCTATTGAACGCAAAGTTGCATGAAGTTTTGACAGGTGTTGCGCTCGTGCGTGTTGGAGGTGAGAGCCGTGTTGCTTACGAAACCACGCGTGTACGTTTTGCAGAGATGAGCGACGAAGAAATCGATTGGTACATCAGCACGGGTGAGCCATTCGGCAAAGCCGGAGCTTACGGGATACAGGGAAAGGCATCACTCTTCATCGAAGAGATCGAGGGCGACTATTTCAATATCATGGGATTGCCGATCAGATTGGTTTACGAATTATCCGCGTAAATCCGTGGCTAAAAAAGCACCGACCCGCCGTCAACGTTGATCCCCTGGCCGTTAATTCCTCGTCCCTCATCGGAAGCGAGCAACAATGCGAGGGCTGCTACTTCTTCGGAAGTGACGAGACGGTTCTGCGGGCTCATCTTTTTGAGCGTGTCGAGTGCTTCTTCGGCACTGCGTCCGGTGCGTGAAGTGATTCGCTCAACGCCACGCGAAACCATTTCAGTGTCGACATAGCCGGGGCAGATTGCATTCACGGTAATTCCGCTTGTCGCGACTTCGAGGGCGATGGAACGGGTGAGACCGAGAACACCGTGCTTCGATGCAGAGTACGCGGCGATGTAAGGCGCGCCGGTTTTTCCAGCGATCGAGGCGATGTTTATGATGCGTCCCCAACCTTTCTTTAACATCGCAGGCAATGCAGCGCGCGTGCAGTAAAAGGTGCCGGAGAGATTGATCGAAAGATGACGATGCCAGAGCTCGTCGGTGGTGTTGACGAGCGTTGCGCTTTCAGCGATGCCGGCGTTGTTGACGAGGATGTCGATCTCGGGCAGTTTGCTGAACAGATCAGCGACGCTCTGCGGATCAGAAACGTCGCAGACGAGTGCTATCGAGTCGTTGCCTATCTCTTCTGCGACCTGGTTGATCTGTTCGGCAGTTCTCGCAGCAACGGCGATGCGGATGCCTTCGCGTGCGAATGCGAGTGCGATCGCCCGACCTATACCTCGGCCGCCGCCAGTAATCAGAGCTGTTTTAGCCACAGATGACACGGATTGTATCTCGGATTAGTGACCAGTGAATTTGGGTTCGCGTTTTTCCAGAAAAGCGTGAACGCCTTCGTGACCGTCGTCCGATTCGAAGCAACGCAATTGAGCTTCAGTCTCGTATCGAAGCATCTCCTCGAGATCAGAAGCCTGGCTCGCGTAGACGGCGTGCTTCGCCGCAGCCAGTGCGATGGGTGGCGCGGCTCGTAGGCGTTGGGCCAGTTGCATGGTTGTGCTTTCCAACTCTTCCGGCGCCACGACTTGGTTCACGATTCCTAACCGCGCGGCTTCGTTCGCGTCGATTGACTCACCTAAAAAAAAGAGTTCGCACGCTTTGTTTGGCGTGACGAGACGCGGCAGAAAGTAAGTGCCGCCCCAGTCAGGATGGAGTCCGACTTTGGCAAACGATTGGCTGAACGTCGCAGTGTTCGCAGCAATGCGAAGGTCACACGCTAAAGCAAGATTACATCCGGCGCCCGATGCTGGACCATTGATCGCAGCAATCACGGGTTTCGTCATCTGTCGAATCGCGAGGATCACACGGCGCCCGGCGCCGAGAATGCGCGAAAACTCCTCCGCGTCGCGACGCTGCATCAACTCAGCCATGAACGCGATATCACCGCCCGCACAAAACCCACGACCCGCCCCGGTGATGATCACCACGCGAGTGTTGCGATCGCTGCCGGCGTGCTCGAGCGCTTCAGCCAGATCGCGTCGCATGTGACCGACAAAGGCGTTCAGTTTGTCGGGACGATTCAGAGTGATCGTCGCGACACCCTCCGCCTCGGTGACTTGAATGTATTCGTACATTCTAACGTCCCTTAAACTCCGGCTTGCGCTTGTTCACGTAAGCGTCAAGCCCTTCTTTCGCGTCCTCGGATTGGAAGAGTTGCTGCTGTAGTTCACGTTCGAGAGCGAGCGCCGGCTCAAACGAGATCTCCGAACCAGTTTGCACCGCGCGTTTGATGCGACCCACGGCGTGCGCAGCTTTGTTTGGTGTCGTGAACTGGAGCGCGTAATCATGGACCATTTCCGCGAAATGTTCACCTGTTTCAGCCTCGAACACCTGATTCAGAATACCAAGCTCCAGACCACGCTCGAAGTCAAACAACTGTCCGGTGGTCATCAACTCAATCGCCTTCGATTTACCAACAATTCGCACCAGACGCTGTGTGCCGCCAGTCCCGGGCAACACGCCGAGCGTGACCTCCGGCAATCCTAACTTTCCCGCGCCCTTTCGCGCGATACGCATGTCCGCAGCCATAGCGACTTCAAGTCCACCACCAACGCAGTGTCCGTTGATCGCTGCGATCACGAGCTTCGGCGTTTGTTCCAAACGATTCAGCGTCTCGTTCGCATGAAGGCAAAAGTAATACTTGAAGGAGGGCGTGACGTTCGCGAGCATCTGAATGTCCGCACCAGCGCAGAAGAACTTCTCGCCTTTGCCCGTGATTACGATCACCTGAACAGCGTCGTCCATGCGCGCGTCGAGAATCGCACGGTCGAGCTGTTGCATCATTTCATAGCTGTACGTATTCGCCGGCGGATCGTTGAGCGTGATCACGGCGATGCCGTCCGCAACTTTGTAATCGAGTTTTGATTCCGTTTGACTCATATCTGGAAACTGTAAACTGAAATGTGCTTACCGCTGTTCGATGAAAATGGCTCGCGCTGCCAGTTACTCCAACGCTCCCGCAGCCGCAAGCCAGCAAGCTGGGCCATCAGGTCCAACTCGGATGGCCATGCGTAACGTATCTGCACGGGATAGAGTCGCACGTCGCCATCTTTGATCACGACTTTCTGACTGATCACTTGCTGTGCGGCGGCGTCGTGTTGGCCCACATCCAACTGCACTTCGTCTGTAGTAACTTTAGTGGCCCAGTTGACCTGACCACCGGTAAACCGGTTCAGGTTGGGCACAAATGCTTCGATTACGAAACAGCCATCGGGTGATAAATGCGCGGCGACGTTGCGAAAACATCGCACTTGTTCTTCCTGCGATGAGAGCGCAAAGAAGGTGTTGAAGACGACGTAAACAAGCTCAAACTTACCGGAGGCCGGAACGTCAGCGAAATTTCCCTGGGTGATGGTGATCCGATCGCCACCGGGTTTCGAACGCAGTCGTGAGATCATCGAGTCTGCGGCATCGATTCCATGAACTTCGACATTTTTTGCTGACAACGGCAGCGCGATGCGTCCGGTGCCGATGCCCAGCTCCAGCGCGCGACCGCCACGCGCCAACGACACAAGCGCATCGATAGCGTGTGGATCGTACTCCGAGTACCACTCATCGTAAACGCCCGCGACGCTTTCGCCGTAGGTTTCGTCGGAATAGAAGTTCATATTGTTGTGCCGCGCCAGATGCTCAGGTCGTCTTGAAGGATAGTGGAACTGACTGGCTGCAAGAGCAAACCCGGCGAAAACCCGTTCAGGAAAAGTTGAGTCAGGTGCTGCGCCAGATCGTCGACCTTCAGTTTTCCGCTCGGATCGTACCAGTTATAGATCCAGTTCATCATGCCGAAAAGGGCGTAGGTCGCGACAGTTAAATCAACGGGCTGTTGATTGTCTCTCGACGTCTGCACATCGCGAAGAATCAGGCGCGCGAGTTTTGTGTACTTATCCTTGCGTGTCGAAACGTGCGCGTACAAGTCACCACGGAGCGACTCGGCTTCGTGCGAGAGCACCTTCATCTCCGACATATTGGCGGCGAAGAATGAAAGATGGTTCTCGATGAAGATGCCGAGTTTGGTGATTGGATCTTCGACACCTTCGAGGCGTTGTTCCAGTCTTTCGAGCACACGGCCGAAGCAGTTGTCCTGGATCAGGAACAGTAATTCTTCTTTCGACTTGCAGTAGTGATACAGACCGGCGAGACTGACGTTCGTCTCACGCGAAATGTCGCGCATCGAAGTCGAGTGATAATTCTTTTCCGCGAAGATGCGTGCAGCCGTGCGGAGGATGAATTCCAGTTTCTGATCGTATCGAGACATCCGTGTTATCCGTGGCTAAAGTCTCACGTATTCGAACTCAAACGGCTTGCCTTTGATCCCTGCTGCTGGAGGGGCGATCCAGTTCGCGATCTTGCCTGGCTCATACACCGGGTGCATCAAGCTGCGCACGTACTCACGATCCTCGAGTGTCGGCAGCCATTCGGATTGCTTTTGCTCAAACTCTTCACGCGAAATCAGATTCCCTTGCAGATCGAACGTGTGTCCGGCGTACTCACCAACGTGCCGATGAAAACGCGGATGCGGGAGAAAGAGACGTTCACTCGCCCCCTCTTCCGTCAGCACTTTGTTCCAACGCGCCAGACCTTTTTCACAGTCTTTCACATACTCGCCACGCAACACTTCATTCAACGCGTTTCGCAATCCAACTTCGCGTGTCTTGATTTGACCATCTTCGACAACCGTCATCGTGAAAGTTTCATTTGTGGCGCTGTGATCGGTGTACTGGTCCTGTTCCTTGTAACGACCTTTCAAACCCGCCGCAAAGAAGTCAGCGGAGTTTGAACTGATCTCACCGCCAAACAGATCGAGCGAGTAACTGAACCAGAAATTGATGTACTTCTGAATGATCTCGAGCGGAATGCCGCCGAGCTGTCGCACGTCGCCTTCCTTCATCAGTTGCGCTGTGCGACGACAGACACGACCGAGACCCGTGTCGCCGACAAACATGTGATGCGCTTCTTCGGTTAGCATGAACTTGCACGTGCGCGCGAGCGGCTCAAAACCCGATTCCGCGAGCGCGGAGAGCTGATACTTGCCATCGCGATCGGTGAACATCGTGAACGCGAAAAAGTTGAGCCAATCGTCACACGGCTGGTTGAATGCTTCGAGAATGCGCGGCTTGTCAGGATTGCCGCTACGTCGTTGCAGCAAGTCGTCGGCTTCGTCACGACCATCACGACCGAAGTAACCGTGCAGCAGATAGACCATGGCCCAAAGGTGCCGGCCTTCTTCGACGTTCACTTGAAAGAGATTGCGAAGATCGTAAAGCGACGGACACGTCTTGCCGAGCTGTCGTTGCTGTTCGACTGACGCTGGCTCAGTGTCGCCTTGCGTCACGATGATCCTGCGCAACGCATTGCGAAACTCGCCCGGCACTTCCTGGTACGCGGGGCGTCCGTAGTTGTCGCCGAAACCCACTTTGGCATCCGGTTGCGCTGGTTCGAGAAAGATGCCCCAGCGATAGTCCGGCATCTTCACGTAATCGAAGTGCGCCCAGCCTTCCGAGCCGACGTCGATTGCAGTGCGCAGCCATACATCCTTTTCCTGAAAGCCATCAGGCCCCATCTCGCGCCACCAGTCGAGATAGTTTGGCAGCCACTTCTCGAGCGCGCGCTGAAGCTTCTTGTCCTCGGAGAGATTAACGTTGTTAGGAATGCGGTCGTATAAATTCATATCCGTGTAATCCGTGTAATCTGTGGCCTATGTCCGCTTGTAATCAAATTCTGCTTTCGTGGGCTTGCCGTAGTTGGTTAAGGCGCCCTTTTCGCCGACCGCATTTGGCCGTTGGAAGATCCAGTTTTGCCATGCAGTCAGACGGCCGTAGATCTTTGTGTCCATCGTTTCAGGACCGGCGAAACGAAGCGACGCTTCCATGCCCGTAAGTGCGTCCGGTGATAACGACGTGCGTTCTTCGATCGCGACGCGGATCTCGTCTTCCCAGTCGAGATCGTCGGGAGCAAAAGTGATCAGCCCGAGATCCTCGGCTTCTTCAGTGTCAAAAGACTTCTTGTCGCCAAAGACTTCGTCAAGCTTCTCGGGCTCGGCCAGAAAGCGCGACTGCATGCGCGTCAGACCATTACTCATCGTAAACGCGCCGGCGTTCAGTTCAGACACAGCGATCGAAACATCTTGATCGTTGAGCATGTAACTGCGATCGGATGCGAGTAGCAGCTCGAGAAGATTTCCCGCGAAACAGCTTCCCGGTTCGACGATCGCAAAGAAACTCTTCGCAGTGAGATCGAGACGTCGCAGTACGCGCGCCATGTGCAGCACGATTTCGCGCACGAACCAGTGCTCGTGAGCCGCCCCGAGTGTCCGATCGATTGCCAATACGTCTTCAGCATTACCTTCAGTGTGAATGCAGACCAGACCAATCAATGGTTCATTAACGCGCAGGTGCAGCAGCGCGTCGTCGAGCTCACGGTAAGCTTGCAACGGCCAGTACGCATCACCCAACTCGAAAATCTCATCGGCAGTTATAGGTTGTGGACCTTCCGGCGCGTGAACTGTCAAATCTGCGTAACGCTGTTCACGATTCAGTTTGAGCTTCACGTATTTGTAATCTCGAGAATTGTCTGCGGTCTCAAACTGCACCTTATTGAGTTTGATCCCTTTATTCGATGACGACGCACCTTCCAACTGCCCCACGCGTGCGTCGATCGACTCCTGAAACTTGCTCGTCGGGAAGTAGCCGTCAATCAGTCCCCATTCCTTCGCACGCTTTCCTTTCAAACCTTCTGCAAGTGTCGAGAAGACATCCGCGCGATCGCGTCGCACTTTTCTTTTATCGACAAGCCGCGTCAAACCTCCGGTTCCGGGTAACACCCCGAGCAAAGGAACTTCCGGCAAGGAGACTGCTGAGTTGCCGTCATCAACGAGATAGATCTCATCGCACGCGATCGCCAGCTCGTACCCGCCACCAGAGGCAGTCCCATTCAACGCCGCAATGTAGCGACGTCCTGAGTGTCGAGAATCGTCTTCGATTGCGCAGCGCGTCTCGTTTGTAAACTTGCAGAAGTTGACCTTGAATGCGTGCGAGGAACTGCCGAGCATGTAAATGTTCGCGCCCGCGCAGAAGATCCGAGGCTTCAAACTCGTGATAACGACGACGCGAACTTCCGGATGCTCGAAGCGAAGCCGCTGAATCGCATCAGCCAGTTCGATATCGACGCCGAGGTCGTAGGAATTGAGTTTGAGCTTATAACCATCGGCGAGAGTCTCGTCTTCCTGGACGTCCATCGAGAGCGTGGCCACAGCTCCATCGATCTCGAGCTTCCAGTGTTTGTATTGCCCAGGTGATGTTTGGAACAAGATTTCAGAATTTAACATGATTAACAGAATTTCCGGTTCGAACGTTCGTTCGGATATTAAAGGAGCGAGCGTGGAAGGTCAAATCGGCAAAGATGCTTGACAGTCTGGGTCGATGGGTCGTAGGGTTTCAGACTTCCGACAATCCGGGCCTCAGCTTTGGAGGCGAATCTGTTCTGGTGAACGGCGCGGTCTTCAAAACCGTTAGTGAGACCGTGAGAGCGGGCTCAGGTAGGTTCGATTCCTACACGCCTCCGCCAGGTAGGAAAGTCACGTAAGTAGTTCTTTTACAAGGAAATTCCTCACATGATTAGAGATTGGGTTGAGCTGAATATGACACCCGGCATCGGACCTCGCGCCGCTGCCAAACTCCTCGAGCGATTTGGTTCGGCCGAGGCAGTCTATAAGGCGACGCGAGCTGAGCTGGAGCAGTTGCGACTGCCGCCTGAGGCTGTCGACACCATCATCGCACGCGACCTGCTCCCTCGCGCCGAAGCCGAGATTTTCGCAGTCAAGAAGCTCGGCGGCGAAATTCTTTTGTTGGACGACGGGGTTTATCCCTCACCGTTACGAGAGATCTACGACCCGCCTATTGTCTTGTATGTTAAGGGCGCTTGGTCAGACTGTTTGGATCGACCCTGTATCGGTGTGGTAGGGTCGAGGAGGTGTTCGACCTACGGGCAGAACGCCGCAATCATGCTGGCGCGGGACTTGGCACAGCGCGGCGTGACGGTTGTTTCAGGGTTTGCGCGTGGTATAGATGCTGCAGCGCATCGAGGCGCACTCGAGGCCGGTGGCCGCACGGTAGCAATTCTCGGGACGGGGATCGACGAGGTTTACCCTCGTGATCACAAGAAGTTAGCCGCGGAGATACTCGAGCGCGGTGGGGCGTTCGTTAGTCAGTTCCCGCTAGGCACGCCGCCGGTCTCGGAAAACTTTCCGTACCGAAACCGCATCATTAGCGGGCTGAGTCTCGGCGTGGTAGTTGTGGAAGCGGCCGAGAATTCGGGGTCTTTGATAACCGCGCGCCTGGCGATGGAACAAAATCGAGAGGTGTTTGCTGTGCCGGGAAATATCACTTCTCGAAATTCGTTTGGCACCAATTATTTGATCAAGGGTGCGGGAGCGAAACTGGTGCAGCAGTGGCAGGACATCGCCGCGGAGTTACCGCAGCAGATTGCAGCCACGCTCTTGCCGCCGTCGATCGGAGAGCGGAAGAAGGAGACATCGATGGCGGATCGGCTGTCGCTTGTTCCTGAAGGACTTTCAGCGTCAGAGATGTCCGTGTTTAAGTTATTGACGCCCGACACACCGGCGCACGTGGATTGGTTATTTGATAAAAGCGAGCTCCCAATTTCGGAGCTGACGGCAGTGCTGCTCTCATTGGAAATGCGAGAGCTCGTGAGAGCGCTGCCCGGACGTTGTTTTGTGAGAAAACTGTAAATGGCAAAGAACCTGGTAATCGTTGAGTCGCCTGCAAAGGCGAAGACCATAAATAAGTATCTAGGAAAGGACTATCTGGTTAAGGCCTCGATAGGCCACATCAAAGATCTGCCTTCGAAAGGACTCGGTGTCGACGTCGAGCACAATTTCGAGCCGACCTACGAACTCATTCCTGACTCGAAGAAACGGAACAACAAGAGAATCGTTGCCGAACTGAAGAAGGCGGCGAAAGAAGCTGAAGCGATTTATCTCGCAGCCGACCCGGATCGCGAAGGGGAAGCGATCTGCCAGCATCTCGCCGAAGAGATCGTTCCGAAGAGACCAGCCAAGCCCGCGTATCGCGTGATGTTCAATGAAATCACGAAGCGCGCGGTCAATGCTGCATTCGAGCATCCACGCCAGATCGATGAGAACCTTGTCGATGCACAACAAGCGCGACGTGTACTCGATCGTCTGGTCGGTTACAAAGTGTCGCCGTTGTTGTGTCGCACGATTGGTGGGCGTTTGAGCGCCGGGCGCGTGCAGTCTGTGGCGCTGCGAATGGTGGTCGAACGTGAACGCGAGATCGAGCAGTTCATTAAGACTGAGTATTGGACCATCGCCGCCAATCTGAGTTCGAAACTGCCGCCGGCGTTTGACTCACGTCTACTCAAGATCGACGAGCAGACAGTCAAGACGAGTGGCTTCGATCAGGATCTCAAGAAGAACGAGATTCTCGTCAAGGATCAGGCACAGGCTGACGACATCGTCGCCGAGGCAAAGCAACAGACGTTCGTAGTCAACGACGTCACCACCAGGGAACGAAAACGCAATCCGGTTCCGCCATTCATCACGTCAAAACTCCAGCAGGAAGCTTCACGCAAACTCGGTTTCGCAGTGAAGAGGACGATGATGCTGGCCCAGAAACTTTACGAGGGCGTTGAACTTGGTGACGAAGGCTCTGTGGGTTTGATCACTTACATGCGAACAGATTCGACGCGTGTTTCGGATACGGCGCTCGGCGAAGTTCGCGAGTACATCGATCGACATTACGGCGCAAATTATCTTCCGGAAAAAGCCGTTTACTATCGCTCGAAAAAAGACGCGCAGGACGCGCACGAAGCGATCCGTCCGACTGAAGTTGCGCGCACTCCCGATTCGCTGGCGAAGTATCTCAAGCCTGAAGAACTGAAACTCTATCGCTTGATCTGGCAACGCTTTGTCGCGTCGCAGATGATGCCTGCAGTTTTCGATCAAACTACGATCGACATTCAGGCCGGCAGATTCGTCTTTCGCGCTACTGGCTCCGTGCAGAAGTTTGACGGTTTCCTGAAGATCTACCAGGAGGGTCGCGACGAGAAGATTGAAGAGGACGAAGAAGAGCGCAGTCTGCCGCTCGTTGAAAAAGGCGAGACACTGAAGCTCAACACGATCACGCCCGAACAGCATTTCACTGAGCCGCCGCCACGTTACACGGAAGCGACGCTCGTGAAAGCACTCGAAGAGAAGGGTATTGGTCGCCCTTCAACTTACGCTGCGATCATGTCGACGATTCAGGATCGCGAGTACGTCGAAAAGATCCAGAGTCGTTTTCATCCAACCGCCCTCGGCAAGACGGTCAACGATCTGCTGATCGACGGCGGCTTCGACGATCTCTTCAACGAGAGTTACACGGCGCGGATGGAAGAAGAGCTCGACGAGATCGAGGAAGGCAAGATTCGTTGGACCAAGGCGCTGCGCGAGTTCTACGACAAGTTCGAAGGCGACCTCAAACAGTTTCAGCATTACATCAAAGACATCAAAGAGAAGAATGTTCCGACCGATGAAGTGTGCCTGAAGTGCAACACTCCGGGCATGGTCCAGAAGTGGGGACGTTTTGGTCCCTACCTGAAATGTCTGAACTGCGAAGCGACGCGCGATGCCGAGCCGCCCGCAAATTCAGACGGCGCTGGAAACTCGACTGAACCGCAGGCCGCGAACGGTGAGGAAGCAGAACCTGAGACGTGCGAGTTGTGCGGGAAGCCGATGCAGTTGAAGCGTGGACGCTTTGGTCCATTCCTCGGATGCACTGGTTATCCCGAATGCCGGAACATCAGAAAGATCGGCAAGACGGGTGTGGCCGCGCCGGCGCCCGTGCCGCTCGATGAAAAGTGTCCGGTGGATGGCGCGCAACTCGTGAAGCGTTTCGGGCGTTTCGGAGAGTTTATTTCGTGTTCGAATTATCCGAAGTGCAAGTACATCAAGCAGGAGACTGTCGGCGTTTCGTGTCCGCGTCCGGGTTGTAAGGGCGAGATTGTAGTGAAGAAGTCGAAACGTGGGAAAGCGTTTTATGGATGTTCGGAGTATCCGAACTGCAACGTCGTCTACTGGGACAAGCCCGTACTCGAAACGTGTCCGCAGTGTAACGCGCCGTTCCTCCTCGAGAAGACGACTAAAAAACAGGGCACCTTCCGGTACTGCGCGAACGAAGACTGCGGTTACAAATCCACCGACACTCCTGAACCCATCGTCAAACCGCCCGCAACGCGCCCGTCTCGCACTTTATAAAACTCGGTACGTACTGTAGGGGCGGCCCTCCGTGGCCGCCCTTGGTTTGAAACACGACGCGGAAAACTCCAGGCCGTAGGTTCGGCGAACCCGATTTAAACCAAGGGCGGCCACGGAGGGCCGCCCCTACAGTACGTTCCCCAGTGTCCGCTTCCCTCACAACTTGCAATGCTGCGTCGGCGGAGGCAGTATTAGCACTCCACCTACTTTCTTCGAGGAGATCCATCATGAAACTTCGGCGCTCCGCGGCTCTTCTGCTGCTCTTAATCTTCATTTGTTCGCCTGTCAACCTGCTCGCACAGCAGACTACGGCTCCGGCTCCAGATCCAAACGATCCAATCCAGCGCATCAAGGACGAAGGCATGAATCGCTCTCAGGTGATGCAAACCCTGAGTTACCTGAGCGACGTCATCGGACCGCGCCTTACCGCTTCGCCAGGCATGAAGCGCGCAAACGAATGGACCCGCGATCAGTTAACCAAGTGGGGACTTCAAAACGCGCACCTCGAAGCGTGGGGACCTTTCGGCCGTGGCTGGACGCTGAAGCGATTCTCGGCTCAGGTCATCGAGCCGACAGCGATTCCGTTGATCGCCTATCCGAAAGCATGGTCTCCGGGCTTGGCCAGTCCCGTGACTTCTGACGTCGTTTACTTCGACGCCAAAACCGAAGCCGACTTCGAGAAGTTTAAAGGCAAACTCGCCGGAAAAATCGTTTTGACTGCGCCACTTCGCGAAGTTGCAGCGCACTTCGACGCACTCGGCACGCGCCTGAATGACAAAGATTTGCTCGCACTCGCAGATGCGCCCGAACCACGTCCAGGTGGTGGTAACCGTGGAAACTTCGCCAACCAGGCAGCGGCCTTCCGAGCGGCATTCGAATTGGCGAATGCGAAAATGCGGTTCTTCCAGTCTGAAAACGCCGCGGTGCTGATCGATCCAGGTCGTGGTGATGGCGGAACAATCTTCGTGCAGTCAGCATCGGTTCCGCAGCCGCCAAGAGATCCAAACGCGGCGCCGGCGACAGGTTTCCCACGCGGCACACCGCCGTACGACAAGAGTGCGCCAAAGATGACGCCGCAAGTCGTCGTCGCCGCTGAGCACTACAATCGCATCGTGCGCATGTTGCAGGCAGGCGAGCCCGTGAAAATGACTGTCGATCTTTCCGTCGCCTGGCAGGACGCGGATCCGATGGGCTACAACACGATTGCTGAGATTCCGGGTACTGATCTCAAAGACGAGATCGTGATGCTCGGTGGCCACATGGACTCGTGGCACTCCGGCACAGGCGCCACCGACAACGCCGCGGGTTGTGCCGTGGCGATGGAAGCGGTGCGCATTCTTCAAGCACTCGGATTCAAACCACGCCGCACGATTCGAATCGCACTGTGGAGCGGTGAAGAGCAGGGCCTGCTTGGCTCGCGCGCGTATGTTGCTGAACACTTCGGCACCTTGCAGAACCCTGCAACCTCGGCTGCTCCTGCACCGGGTGGCGCGAACAACGGCATGGGCGGCGGAAACGGTAATGGAAACGGAACTGCCCCGGCTGGACCAACACTTATCAAGAAACCTGAGTACGAAAACCTGAGCGGCTACTTCAATCTGGATAACGGCACGGGCAAGATCCGTGGCGTTTACCTGCAAGGGAACGAAAGCATTCGTCCGCTGTTCCGGCAGTGGCTGGCGCCATTCAGAGACATGGGCGCAAACACGCTCACGATCTCGAACACGGGCGGCACGGACCACCTGTCATTCGACGCGATCGGTTTGCCGGGATTCCAGTTTATTCAGGATGAGATTGAATACGACACGCGCACACATCACTCAAACCAGGATGTGTTTGATCGTATTCAGGCAGACGACATGAAGCAGGCGGCGACGATCATGGCCGCGTTTATCTACCAGACTGCGATGCGGGATGAGAAGTTGCCGCGCAAACCGGCGCCGGGTTCGAGATAGCATCCACAGATTATTGTTTACCTGCGCCGCCCGTGAGGACGTAGTCCTTAACGTAGCGGCGCAGTTTTTCTAAGTTGGCTCGTCGATAGTCCGAGTAGTCCTGCGCGATACCTGCGTCAGGAAGCGCAAGGAGAATGAACGACTCGAGCAATCCTTCCTTCTCGAGCTTCTGCAAGACTTGCAGTGAAGGATCGATGTTCTTCGGATCGAGTTTTTGATTCTTCACCGCCTCGAGCGCACCCCGCAAAGCAGCCGCTTCCTCTTTCAAACTGTGGCGATAAGTTTTTTCATTCGGATATGCTTTGGCGAATTGTGTTTGCCAACTGGCGCGAACGAGTCCGTACATCATCCATGCCGCCGGGGCGCCACTTTTATCATTCTTAGACATGACATTCGGATCGAGAGTGATCGTTGTGTTCTTGTCTTTGCTGCTGGTGACGTTTGTGGGAATGTCAACTTGAGGATGGGCCAGACTGAGCTGGGCCTTCTCTCCCCAATTCAGAAATCCTGCGCGTGAGAGACGGCTATAAGGTTCGGCAAGATAGCTTTCAATAAACTTATCTCCCGCGTCGGTAAAGCGACCCTGCTTCATCAGCGAGTCGCCCCAGTAACGATAAGCCGTTTCGCGATCCGGGTTCATCGCAATCGCGCGACCGTACCACTCCCCAGCATTCGCGTGATCCGCTGATTTGAAGTAGACGTCACCGATGAACAGTGCCGCCTCGTAGAGCTTGGGATCGATGAGCAGAGCCTGCTTGTACTTCTCGAGAGCTTTGGGAAGGTCGCCACTCGCGAAGGCTTCCTCACCTTCGCGCATTAAGTCGTCCACCTCTTTCTTGGTCGAGAATGAAGAATTGTCTGCGCCACCCTCAGGAACAACTGACTCCAGCATCCACTTCAAGAGGGCACTATTTGCGCCCAACGACTGAGCACGAAGCAGGATTTCACGTCCACGCACACGCGCCTGTTTACGAGCGTCCGGATCTTTCAGATAAGCCGCTTGCATCGCGGTCATCAGACCCAGCGCCTCAATCACGTCGCGATCATTCGGACTGGCGACGGCCAGCTTCTCGAAGAGCGGCAACGCTTCGATGTACTTTGCGTCTTTGTAGAGCTGAAAGGCGCGGCTGCGTTCGTCATCCTGTGCAGCAACGACTGATAGTGCGAGAAGCAGAGTACAGAAAATCGTTAGTGGGACTCTGAGCATGGCGCAGAGTCTAACACGGAATTTTGGATCAAAATACAGGATAGACGCGGATCAGACGTCTGATCCGCGTTCCATAGATGGTTGGTAAGTTGGTTGTTTCTGAGCGTTCGGAAGATGATCGCCGATAAAGTTTCGCAGCGAAGTAATCAGCGCCGGAAGGACGACGTTTTTGGCAGTCTTTGAAAGCTCCTGCACAAAAGCGTCGCCGATATTTCCCGCTTCATCGCGCACTTTCTCGAACGCCTGAGTGTTAACGACTTTCTGGAAAAAACTCGGTCCCGAGTCGTGCAGTCCATTTTCCGTAGTCGACTGCTGTAGAGGCTGCGTTAGCGACTGCGCCCGAGTGGCCGAGTAGTGATAATCGTCACTGTCGTCGCCCCTGGCGTATGAAGCAATGCAGTAACCGGTACAGAAACCGGCTCCCAACGCCGCCGCGCTCCACACGACTGGCCGTCTCTTAAACTGCTCGCGCCAATCGAGAGTGTCTTTAACTGCTTTAACCTGATTTGCTACCGTCTCTTTAATCTCCGTCACTGTACTTGAGATCGAATCGCGCGCCTCACCCAAACGACGCTGAAGTTCCTCCTTGGAGGGCTCCCCAGACGTTCGTTCTTCCGCGCGAGCCAACCCTAGAGTTCGTTCTTCAGCCATTGCTTATCCTTTCTCAATTCTGCAACTGTTCTCTGGGGTACCAGGTCCTGTTTGGCAAGCTTATTTTTCATCAACATCACGACTACCGCGCCCACCAAAACGTAGAAGCCACCGGTTACGACAAAGCCGAGCGCGTAACTGGCAGGCTGACTAAAATTGGCCTGAGCGAACAGAGTCGAGACGGCGAAAGCGATCGCGACATTCAGCAGTGCAAATCCAACCGTTGCGATCACACCGCCAATCGCGATCATCGTCACGGCACGCGCGTAAGCACCCGCCTCCTCCTTGATCTCAACTTTGAATAACGCGAGCTGCGAATTGAAGAGCTGCATTATGTCGTCGCCGAGTCGGCTGAAAAGAGTTGGCAGACCTTCATTGTCGGTGCGTGTGGCCAAGTCGTTTTCAGTCCTGGTCAGACTTGTTTTCGTTGCCGCCATGTTCGTTCACCCCCTGTTGGTGGGCAGACGGCTTAGCGCCGGCCCCGAATAATCAAACCGAGTAACAGACCGGCGGCTGCCGAGATGAGTAGCGCCTGGCCGGGTTTCTGTCGCGCATATTCTTTGGCGTTCTCTGCGAGCTCGCCGAGATCCGCGTTCTGAAGTTCTTTGAATTTGTCGCCGACGACCTGGACTTTGTCCGACAGGTAATCTTTTGCGGTGCTTGCAGCGTCAGAGATCTTCTGACCGTAATCGTGTGCTGTTTGTGAAAGTGCAGTTGCGGTTCCGGTTCCCGCCGGGTTTCCAGTAGTTGGTGTTGTTCCCGTTGTTCCTTCGTTGATGCTTCCATTTTCTGGCATATCGGAGTTCTCCTTCAATCAGTTCGGAATAGGAATTTGACAGATACAATTGAGCAAGATTTGTGCCGACAGATCACTTGCAAAAAGCATCTGTTTTGATCTGACGTCTTGTTGCGAAAGGATACAAACTGCCCCTCACAGGATCGGATTCGTACAAAAGAGGGACGCCGATTAACGCGGATAAAAAGCACGGATTTAACTGCTTGACACTCGTGCGCTTAAGATGGTAAGTAAGTACTTACTTTGCCTATGGGTGGAGAGGAACTAAGGAGAGCAATTGAGTAAACAGATCACGATTGAGGGCGCTGGGACGAGTGCCCGTATGGCTGGGGAAGAGCGGAGGCTGCAAATACTCGCCGTCGCAGTGAGGCTTTTTTCCCAAAAAGGCTTTCGAGGGACGACGACGAAAGAGATTGCCCAGGCTGCGGGCGTGTCCGAAGCAATGGTGTTTCGACACTTCGCGACCAAGGAGGAACTCTACGCCGCGATTCTCGACCACAAGGCATGTTCGGGCGACCGGTTCGAGCCGGAAGAGATGGCAGCCGATGGAATTAAACGAAAAGACGATCGCGCCGTCTTCGAGTCGCTCGCACTCGGCGCCTTGACGCATCACGAAAAGGATCCGGAGTTTCAAAGGCTGCTGTTGCACTCAGCACTCGAGAAGCACGAGCTCGCGCAAATGTTTTTCGACAAGTTTGTGCGGAGAGTTTACGAATTCCTCGGCGGTTACATCCGCGAACGCCAGCGAGAAGGAGCGTTGATCGAAATGGATCCCGCCGTCGTCGTGCGCTGCTTCGTCGGGATGGTGATGCACCACTCGCTCAACAACAATCTTTGGGACCCCTCGCATCGCCTCGTGAACATTTCGAACGAAAGCGCGGCGAAGCATTTCACTCACATTCTTTTAAATGGAATTACTACGAGAAGTTAAAAGACAAATGCGATTTCAACCGAAATTAAAAGTGCTGATTTTGCTTCTGGCGCTCGTCGTCACGGCGGCTTTCGTAGCCTCGTGTCGCGGTTCAAAAGCGAACGTCAGAAAAGAGGAGCCGAACGCAAACACGCAACCGGCGGCCGTCGAAGGAGTGACCACTGCGGCTGCGATCAAACGTGAGTTGCCGCGATTCTTCGAGGCGACTGGCAGTCTCGCGGGCGATCAACAGACTGACGTTGCGCCGCAGACTTCTGGCAAGGTCGTCACCATCGGCGTCGACATCGGCAGTTATGTGAAACGTGGTCAGATGCTGGTCCAACTGGACGAGTCTGAGCTGAAGCTGCGTGTCGACCAGGCGGCCGCGCAAGTCGAGCAGGCGAAAGCGGCGGTGCGTCAGGCTGAAGAGAAGATAGGTTTGCGATCGGGGCAGGCCTTTGATCCGAATAAGGTTGCGGAAGTCGCCGCGGCAAAGGTCGCGTTGGATCTTGCGGATAAGAACCTGAAGCGTGCTGAGAAACTGATTGAATCGGGTGACGTGTCGCGGTCTTTTTACGATGAGCAGCGGGCGCGGCGCGATCAGTTGAAAGAGCAGTACGAAGTTCAGCTCGCGCAGGCGCGTCAGAACTACGCCGCGGTTGATGTCTCGCGAACCAGCGTTGCGAATGCGCAGGCTGCGCTCGCACTCGCGCGAAAGAATCTTTCGTACGCGGTCATCCCGGCGCCGATCGATGGGTTCGTGTCGGAGCGGACTGCTGACTTGGGTGAATACGTTTCGCCGCAGCAGAAAGTGGTGACGATCGTCCGCACCAATCCGTTGCGCATTCGGATTGATATTCCCGAGCAGGCGATTCCGGAAGTGAAGGTGGGCCAGTCAGTGTCGATTACGACGAGCGCTTGGCCCGACAAGAATTTTGCCGGGCGTGTTGCGCGTATTGCGCCGAACGTTTCGGCACAGTCGCGCACATTGACAGTTGAAGCTGAGATCGGGAACAGCGGCAACGCATTGAAGCCGGGACAGTTTGCGACGGTGAGAATTCTGCAGGAGCGTGCTGAGCCTGCGGTGCTTGTTCCATCGCGTGCTGTTGTAAATGATGCGGGAGTAAGTCGTGTGTACGTGATCAAAGACGGTCACGCGGAACAGCGCCTCGTGCAGATAGGTCAGACAGATGGCGACCTGATTGAGATCAGATCCGGAGTCGCCGCCGATGAACTCGTCGCCACAAGCAATCTTGAACAATTGAGTGACGGCATCGCTGTTAAATCGTAGGCCTTTGAGCTTTGTACTTTGTGCTTTGCCGTGAAATCGACGAAGACCAAAGTACAAAGCACTAAGTACAAAAGACAAAGATATGCAGAAACTTGCTGAAATATGTGTTCGCCGTCCGGTTTTTGCGACGATGCTGATTCTCAGCCTGACTGTCGTCGGGCTGTTTTCCTACAAGTCGCTGGGCGTCGATCTGTTTCCGAAGATCGACTTGCCGACCATCACTGTAACGGTCGTAAACCCCGGTGCGTCGCCACAAGAGATCGAGACTGAAATCACCGACCAGGTCGAAGGCGCGGTCAACACGATCTCGGGTATCGACGAGCTCCGCTCAACATCTGTCGAAGGTGTTTCGCAAGTCTTCATTACCTTCCTGCTGGAAAAGGATCCCAACATTGCGGCGCAGGAAGTCAGAAACAAGATCGATCTGATCGTTAACGATCTGCCGGTCACGGCGGAACAGCCGATCGTGCAAAAGCTCGACACGGACGCAGCGCCAGTGGTTCGTATTGCGGTGTCGGCCCCACGTTCGTTGCGCGAAGTGACCGACATTGCTGACAAGAAGATCAAGCAACAAATCGAATCAATCAACGGTGTCGGCGACGTGCAGATTATCGGCGGACGCCGGCGTGAGATCGAGATCTGGGTTGACCCGGACAAAATGCGCGCTTTCAACGTGACTGTCGCGCAAGTCGCGGATGCAGTGCGCGCGCAGAATCTGGAAGTGCCGGGCGGTCGCGTTGACGAAGGTGCGCGCGAGTTGACGGTGCGCACGATGGGCCGAATCGTCGAGCCTGCTGAATTCAACAATCTCATCGTCGCGAACCGCGGCACATACGCGGTCAAACTCAGCGACATCGGTTACGCGGAAGACGGCGCTGAAGAACCACGCACCGAAGCGCGTTTGAACGGTCAACCGGCCGTCACTTTGATCGTCTCGAAACAGTCAGGACAAAACACGGTCGCGGTTGCAGACGCAGTAAAGGAGCGTTTGGCTGAGATCAGCAGGACGTTGCCGCCGGGCTTCAAGACTGAAGTCGTCGGCGATCAATCGATCTTTATCAAAGCATCAATCGAAGCGATTCAAACACACCTGATCGAAGGCAGTATTCTCGCGGCGATCGTCGTGTTCGTCTTCCTGTGGAGCTTCCGTTCGACGGTGATCGCGGGTCTCGCAATTCCGACTTCGTTGATCGCCACCTTCGGCCTCATGGCCGCGATGGGTTTCACGTTGAATCAGATCACGATGCTCGCGTTGACGTTGATGGTGGGCATCGTGATCGACGACGCGATCGTGGTGCTCGAAAACATCTTTCGTTTTATCGAAGAGAAAGGGGTGCCGCCGTTCCAGGCTGCGATTGAAGGTACGAAGGAAATCGGCCTCGCGGTTATGGCCACGACGCTCTCGCTCCTGGCGGTGTTTCTCCCGGTCGGTTTCATGGGCGGCATCGTCGGACGTTTCATGTCGTCGTTTGGTCTGACGTCGTCGTTCGCGATCGCTGTGTCGTTGCTGGTGTCGTTCACTCTCACGCCGATGCTCGCTGCACGTTTGATCAAGCGCAGTGACGACGAGAAAGAGGGTGGTCTCGAGCGACATACTGAACCCGCCGATCATGGTTCGAAAGAATCGCGGTTCTATCGTCCAATCGACCGTACCTACACGAGCTTGTTGACGTGGTCCATGAGACATCGCTGGGTGATCGTCGCTGCGTGTACAGCTGTGATCCTGAGCATCATTCCCCTCTTCAAGTTCGTAGGAAAGAACTTTCTGCCCGTTGACGATCAGGCGCAGTTCGAGCTCAACGTGCGTGCGCCAGAAGGTTTTACGCTCGCAAATACTTCGAACCTCGCTCAACGCATCGCGACCGACGTGCGGAGTTTGCCGGGTGTGACTGACACACTGACGACGATCGGCGGTGGTCAGCAGGAGCTTGTGAACGTCGCGACGATTTACGTGAAGCTGACTCCGATTGAAGAGCGCAAGATCTCGCAGCAGGATTTGATGGTGCGAGCGCGCAACGAGGTGTTGGCCAAATATCAGAAGTACTATCCGGGACAACTGCGCACGAGTGTGCAGCAGGTCGCGGCGATTTCGGGCGGCGGCTTCCGCAACGCTGATATCCAATACGTTCTGCGCGGTCCGGATCTGAAAAAGCTGCAAGAGTATTCCGATGCGATGCTCGCGAAGATGAAAGCTATTCCGGACGTGGTCGATGCTGACTCAACGCTCATCAGCGGTAAACCGGAATTACAACTGGTTATCGATCGTGCGCGGGCTGCGGATTTGGGCGTGAGAGTTGGCGATATCGCGCAGGCGGTCAACTCGCTTGTTGCCGGTCAGAAAGTCTCGACCTTCAATGCTGGAGTTGATCAGTACAACGTGCGCGTGCGAGCGGTTGGAGAATTTCGCACGAGTGTTGAAGGCTTGAAGCGCATGATCGTTTCGTCTACGAAAGTCGGTTGGGTCAGTCTCGACAACCTCGTGAAAGTCGAAGAGGGAACTGGACCAGCGGCGATCGATCGTTTGAACCGCCAGCGACAGGTGATGTTGCTCGGCAACATCAGACCCGGCGGCTCACAAGCCGCGGTAATCACGAAGCTGGACCAGATCAAGCAGGAGATGAATATCGATCCTTCTTACTCGACTGGCTTAGCAGGACGTTCGAAAGAACTCGGTCGCGCGGGTTACTACTTCGCGCTCGCGTTTATCCTTTCGTTCGTCTTCATGTACATGGTGCTGGCGGCGCAGTTTGAATCGTTCATTCACCCGGTAACGATTCTGTTGACCCTTCCACTCGCGATTCCGTTTGGCATTCTTTCCCTCCTGATGACGGGTCAGACGGTCAACATTTTCTCGGGACTCGGACTGCTGCTGCTGTTCGGCGTGGTCAAGAAGAACGCGATTCCTTTCCAGCACATTGGGATCCTAAGCTTAGAATTCCACGTGGACAAGTTGTCGCG